>ERZ1022756.6-NODE-6-length-101334-cov-22.003278_pt1 | contig 101334 bp, 98 predicted proteins | sample MGYA00520902_ERZ1022756 | MGnify/ENA primary metagenome ERZ1022756 (study PRJEB33162, sample SAMN09537601) | freshwater metagenome | isolation source: freshwater | place: Canada:Alberta | collected 2017-07 | study: EMG produced TPA metagenomics assembly of the...
CGCTGGACGGTGGAGAGCGACACCCCCAGTCGATCAGCGGTTTTCCGCATCGACATTCCGTCATCCAGCAGGGTCAGGATTGCGCTACGGTCGACTGACTTAGGGCGACCTTTATAGCGCCCCTTCGCCTTGGCGATGGCGATCCCCTCGCGCTGACGCTCCAGCATGATGTTGCGCTCGAACTGATAGACGGCACCGAGCATCGATAGCAGGAGTTGGGAGACAGCATCGATCTGGTCGTTGGTGAAGGTCAGGTTCTCTTTCACGAATCGTAACATGCATCCCTTGTCCGTGATCTGACGGACCAGACGGTGCAGGTCTTCCATATTGCGGGCAAGGCGGGAGATGTCATGGACGACGACCTGCTCTCCCTCGCGCACGTAATCTAGCAACTCGATCAGACAGCAAAGGTGTGCAACGGGTGTGCTACGATTTCTGGGAATCTAGACTGGGGCGAGCCCATTCATAAATCACTGCCTTTACAGTGAAATTTGGTAGCGGAGGAGGGACTCGAACCCCCGACACGCGGATTATGATTCCGCTGCTCTAACCGGCTGAGCTACTCCGCCCCATGGGCATCCGGCGCGCTGTTGGTGCCGGATTCGACCGCGGGTGTCGGCCCGGGCGAGGCGGGCACTTACGGCGCGGCGTCCTCTGGGTCAAGCCCCTTGGGACCGCTGCTTCAGAGCCGTTCCCGCCCGCGGAAGGCGCAGGTCTTCACCGGCTCCCACGGGCCGCCACGGTAGTGCCACAGCTCCAGCGCGGGGAAGGTAAAGCGTCCCTTTGCTATCCACACGGCAAGGTCGGGAGCAAGGCCGGCCTGAAGCTCCCTTGCCTCCTCCTTTGTCACCTTGTTCTGGATCGTGATGTGCGGGCGTGGTTCGTGGAGGTCCTGCGCGGTCAGGCTGCCGTGAAAGTGATCCGCGATCAGCGCCCGCAAGGACAGCAATTGCGGCGCCTCCAGCCCGATGGCCGTGCCCTTCCCCAGATCCATAACGCCCTTCACCGCCCCTTCCGGCGCGGCAAATTCGCCAGCGACGCGGGGGAGGAAATCCTTCAATTCGTCCAGCAGCGACGGCGCAAAGGCGTGGAACAGCGTGACGTGGGCGTGGAGGTGGTTCTTCTTGGCGGGGTAATGCTCCCGGCGCAGACCTTCGGCATAACCCGCCAGATCAGGCGGCAAGGCGGCGGTGAGGATGAAGGGCTGTGCCATCAGCCCTCTCTAACTACATTTCCCCGCGTTCTCTACGGATCGCATACCACTTGGCCACATTGGCGTTGTGTTCGGCCAGCGTGGCCGCGAACCAGTGCCCGCCCGTGCCATCGGCGACCATGAATAGCGCGCCGGTGTCTTCGGGGTTCATCACCGCGGCGATGCTGTCGCGCCCCGGGTTGGTGATCGGGCCTTCGGGCAGGCCGACGCGGGTGTAGGTGTTGTAGCCGTTGACGGCGGCGATTTCCGACTGGCGGATGCGGCGGCCCAGCGGCTTGCCCTTTGTAATCGGGTAGATGATCGTCGGATCGGCCTGAAGCATCATGCCGGTGCGCACGCGGTTGGAATAGAGCCCGGCCACCATGCGGCGTTCTTCGGGCTTGCCGGTTTCTTTCTCAACAATTGCGGCAAGGATCAGCGCGTCACGCATAGTATCCACGGCAATGCGCGGCGAACGTTTGGCCCATTCCTCGGCCAGTGCCTTGTCCATCGCCGCCTGCATCTGTTCGATCAGGCTTTGGCGCGTCTGCCCGCGTTCGAAGGCGTAGGTATCGGGCAGGATCGATCCTTCGGGCGGCACGGCAATTTCACCGGTCAGCAGGTCTTCGGCCATCAGCCGTTCCCATACGAGGATCGAGGGCATCCCTTCGGGGACCGTCACAAACCGGCGGATCACGTCGCCGGACTGGAACGCGGCGAGGATATCGCCCTGGCTCATGCCGCGCGTCAACTGGAACTCGCCCGCCTGGATCGGAGTGTCCGATCCAAACACACGGGCCTGCAACACAAAGCCGGAAGCTGAGGAAATCAGCCCCTCGCCCTCAAGCTTATCCGCCACGGACGACACAGACGCGCCCGCCGGGATGGTGAAGCTGGTATCCTTGGCAATCGTAGCCGAACCAAGAAACATCCACACCAGCACCAGCCCGGCTGCCGCCAGGCTGACGAGCGCAAGCAGCAGACCGCGTGCGCGCGTCACCGGATCAGTCGACCTTCTGCATGATGATCGATGCGTTGGTGCCGCCAAAGCCGAAGCTGTTGTTCAGCACCGCCCGCACCTCACGCTTCTTCGCCACGAGCGGAACCAGATCGATGCCTTCGGTCCCATCGTCGGGGTCCTGCAGGTTCAGGGTCGGCGGAACGATACCGTCGCGCATCGCGAGGATGCAGAAGATCGCTTCCACCGCGCCTGCGCCGCCCAGAAGGTGGCCAATCGCGCTTTTGGTTGAAGACATCGATGCGCCGCCCAGATCATCGCCGAGCACGCGCTTGATCGCGGCCAGTTCGATGGTGTCGGCCATGGTGCTGGTGCCGTGGGCGTTGATATAGTCGATATCACCCGGCCCGAGACCCGCCTTCTTCAGCGCCATGCGCATCGCCAGTTCCGCGCCCTTGCCTTCAGGGTGCGGAGCGGTAACGTGATAGGCATCGCCCGACAGGCCATAGCCGGTGACTTCGGCATAGATTTTCGCGCCGCGCGCCTTGGCGCGTTCGTATTCTTCCAGCACGATCACGCCCGCGCCTTCGCCCATGACAAAGCCATCGCGGCCCTTGTCATAGGGACGACTGGCTTCGGTGGGCCGGTCATTCATGCTCATATTGAGCGCGCGTGCCTGTGCGAAACCGGCGATGCCGAGCGGGTTGATGGTGCCTTCCGCACCGCCCGCCAGCATGATGTCGGCATCATCCATCATGATCATCCGCGCTGCATCACCGATCGAATGTGCGCCGGTGGAGCACGCGGTTACCACCGCATGGTTCGGCCCCATGAAGCCGTATTTGATCTGCACCTGCCCGGTGATCAGATTGATCAGGCGTCCGTGCACAAAGTGCGGGGAAACGCGCGAAGGGCCGCGTTCGTGGAGGTTGACGCTCTCGATCTCGATACCCGGCAGACCGCCGATCCCGGAACCGATGGAACAGCCGGTGCGCTCCTTCTCGGCTTGGGTCATGTCGGTCAGGCCGGCATCCTCAAGCGCCTGTCCGGCGGCATCGATGCCGTAGACGATGAAGGGATCGACCTGGCGCTGGACCTTGTGATCCACGCGCTTGTCAGGGTCGAAGCCCCACGGGTGATCCTTGTCCTTCACTTCGCAGGCGATGGTGCACTTCTGGTTAGAAGCGTCAAAACGGGTAATCTGGCCCGCCCCGCTCATCCCGGCAATCAGGTTTGCCCAAGTCGTTTCGACATCGGCCCCTAACGGGGTGACGAGGCCAAGCCCGGTTACAACCACACGGCGCATAAGCGTTCTCCGATAAAGCAACAGGCCCAACCCGATTAGGGCTGAGCCTGTCTAGGCCCTGATCCGCGCGCCCACACAACAAATTGCCCGACGACGCCCGCCGCGCCCCTGAAGGCAGTCGGCAGGCATACCCGGACACAGGGGCGTGCCCGAGGGACTTAACCCTTGTGTTCTTCGATGTACTTGGTGGCGTCACCAACGGTGGTGATCTTTTCGGCCGCATCGTCGGGGATTTCGACGCCGAATTCCTCTTCGAAGGCCATCACCAGCTCAACGATGTCAAGGCTGTCTGCACCGAGATCGTCGATGAAGCTTGCATCCTGAGTAACCTTGTCGGCTTCGACGCCGAGATGCTCGACGACAATCTTTGCCACCCGGTCGGCAGTATCGCTCATGGTATTCCCTCTATGTACTGGGGTTAGATAATCTCGCCCCGCCCTAATGAACGGCGCGGGGATGTGCAAGTGGGCATGAATGGCGCTTCCCGAACAGGGTCGCACCGCAGCCCGGTAAAGCGATCAGACGCTATCCTTTTTCGGGGGTTCGACCACGCGCAGGTGGAGTTCACGCAACGACCGCGGTTCAGCCGGACTTGGCGCGCCCATCAGCAAATCCTCGGCGCGCTGGTTCATCGGGAACAGCGAGATTTCGCGCAGGTTCTTGGCGCCGCACAACAGCATCACGATCCGGTCGACGCCCGCAGCCATGCCCCCGTGCGGCGGGGCACCGTACTGGAAGGCGCGGTACATCCCGCCGAAGCGTTCTTCCACATCCGCCTTGGAAAGGCCCACGAGTTCGAACGCCTTGACCATCGTTTCGGGCATATGGTTGCGGATTGAGCCGGAGGCGATTTCGAAGCCGTTGCAGACCAGATCGTACTGGAACGCCTTGATCGTCAGCGGGTCTTGCCCGTTCAGCGCATCAATGCCGCCCTGCGGCATCGAGAAGGGGTTATGGCTGAAATCGACCTTCTTCTCGTCCTCGTTCCATTCGTAGAACGGGAAATCGACGATCCAGCACAGTGCGAAAGCGTTTTCGTCGATGAGGCCCAGCTCCTCGCCCACGCGGATGCGCGCAGCGCCGGCCAGCTTGGCTGCGTCAGCCGGTTTACCTGCGGCGAAGAACAAGCCGTCATTCTCGCCAAGGCCGAGTTCGGCGTAAAGATCGGCCATGCGGTCAGCGCCGTGGTTCTTGGCAATCGGGCCGCCAAACTCGCCGCCCTTGCGGGTGACATAGCCGAGGCCGGCGAAGCCTTCCTTGCGCGCCCAATCGTTCATGTCGTCGAAGAACTTGCGGCTCTTTTCATGGGTCGCGGGAGCAGGGATCACGCGCACGACACCGCCGCCGCCGACAATCTTTTCGAACAGGCCAAAGCCCGACTGCGTGAAGTGCGCCGACACATCCGAAATGATCAGCGGGTTACGCAGGTCAGGCTTGTCGCTGCCGTATTTGAGGATCGCCTCGTCATAGGGGATGCGCGGGAATTCGCCCGACGGGGTCACCGCCTTGTCACCGGCAAAGGCAGCGAAGGTGCCCTGGATCACCGGCTCCATCGTCTCCCACACTTCTTCCTGCGTGACGAAGCTCATCTCCAGATCGAGCTGGTAGAATTCGCCCGGCAGGCGGTCGGCACGCGGATCTTCATCGCGGAAGCACGGGGCAATCTGGAAATAGCGGTCGAAGCCCGCCACCATGAGCAGCTGTTTGTACTGCTGCGGCGCCTGCGGCAGCGCATAGAACTTGCCCGCGTGAATGCGGCTCGGCACGAGGAAGTCGCGCGCGCCTTCGGGCGAGGATGCGGTGAGGATCGGGGTCGAAAACTCATTGAAGCCGACCGCGCCCATCCGTGCACGCATATCGGCGACCACCGCCACGCGGGTCATGATGTTCTTGTGCAGCGTTTCGCGCCGCAGATCGAGGAAGCGGTACTTCAGGCGCACGTCTTCAGGATAGGGCTGTTCATCGGCCACCGGCAGCGGCAGCTCCTCCGCGGTGCTGAGCACGGTGATGGCCCGCGCAAACACTTCAACTTCGCCGGTGGCGATGCGCGGGTTCACCGTATCAGCGGAGCGCGCCTTGACCTCGCCTTCGATGGTGATGACCGATTCCACTCGCAGTCGGTCAAGCACGGCCAAAGCAGGCGAATCCGCATCAGCAACGATCTGGGTGATCCCATAGTGATCGCGCAGATCGACGAACAGCAGCCCGCCGAAATCCCGCTTGCGGTGAACCCAGCCCGACAAACGAACCGTGTCGCCCACATTGGCGGAAGAAAGCTGTGCGCAAGTATGCGTGCGATAGGGGTGCATCTAAACTCTTGTCCTGTTCGCGGCTATGGCGCTAGGGCGCGATCGCGCGGTGTTTGCGGGGTCGCCCGCCATCGGCGCGCTAACAGGGGAAGCCTTGTGCTTTGTCAAGCGGTGCTTGCCAAGGTTCATTGCGCAAACTGGGTTCAATCCCGAGGGCGGCACTCCGCCCGCTAACCACGAAAAGACAACATGAAGATCCATCCGCTGATTACCACGACCGAGGCCCTCTCCGACCTCTGTGACCGTCTTGCCAAGTCCGATTTCGTCGCGGTCGATACCGAATTCATGCGCGAAAACACCTATTGGCCTGAACTGTGCCTGGTGCAGATCGCCAATACCGAAGAAGCGGCAGCGATCGATCCGATGGCGCCGGGGATCGACCTCAAGCCCCTGCTTGATCTGATGTGCGACAATGAAGACGTGCTGAAGATCTTCCATGCAGGCGGGCAGGACGTTGAAATCATCGTCAATCTGACCGGCAAGACGCCCCACCCCATCTTCGACACGCAGATTGCCATGATGGCAATCAGCCAGTCGGAACAGATCGGTTATGCCAACCTTGTCGAAACATGGGTGGGCCTGACCATCGACAAGGGCGCGCGCTTCACCGATTGGAGCCGCCGCCCGCTGACCGACCGGCAGATCGAATATGCCATCGGCGATGTGACGCATCTGGCGGGCATCTTCCCCAAGATCCTGAAGAAGCTGATCAAGACCGGGCGCGGGCTGTGGCTGGATGCCGAGATGGAGAAGCTCGCCGATCCCTCCAATTACCTCACCGATCCCGGCCTTGCGTGGAAACGTATCCGCCAGACCGGCCGCAATCCCCAGGTTTTGGGCCGGATGAAGGCGCTGGCGGCGTGGCGCGAAACCGAAGCGCAGCACAAGAACATCCCGCGCGGACGGATCATGCGGGACGAAACGCTGGCTGACATCGCCAGCCACCCGCCCAAAAATCAGGCTGATCTGGCCAAAGTGCGCGGCCTTTCGCCGGCGTGGCGCGATAATGATATCGGCAAGCGGCTGATGAAGGTGATCGCCGATGCCGAGCCGCTGCCCAAGGGTGAAATGCCTGAGAAGATCAAGCAAGGCGCTCCGCTGGGCAAGGAAGGCGCGCTGGTGGCGGATCTGCTCAAACTGCTGCTGAAAATCCGCGCCCGCGAAATCGACGTGGCTCCGCGCCTGCTTACCCGCGCGGACGAAATGGAAGCGCTGGCCGCCGGAGTACGCGATCTGCCGGTGCTGCAAGGCTGGCGTTACGAAGTGTTCGGCAAGGATGCGCTCGATCTGGTCGAAGGCAAGCTGGCGTTCGCGGTGGAGCGCGGCAAGCTGAAAATGACGCATATCGACGATGTGGTGGCGGCTGCGCCAGAGGCGGAGACTGAGGCGGCGGAAGCGGACCCCGATACGCTGGCGGCGGATTAGGGTTGCCGCATGTCCACTTACCTCCCCACCATCAAGCAGCTGCAGTACCTTGTCGCGCTTTACGAACACGGGCACTTCGGCAAGGCGGCTGATGCCAGCTTCGTGTCGCAATCGACGCTGTCAGCCGGCATCCGCGAGCTGGAATCGCTGCTGGGCGTGACGCTGGTCGAGCGGTCACGCCGGGTGGTCCGTTTCACATCGTTGGGCGAACAGGTGGTGGCCAAGGCCGGCCGACTGCTGCGTGAGGCCGAGGAGCTGGTCGATCTGGTCCACGCTGCGGGCAAGCCGCTGGTCGGGGAGCTACGCATGAGCGTGATACCGACGATCGCCCCCTTCATGCTGCCGCGGATCCTGCCCCGCCTGAAACGCGAACGCCCCGATCTGAAGCTGATACTGCGCGAAGAGACGAGCCACGATGCGCTCGAATCGCTGCACCACGGGCGGGTGGATTGCGTGCTGCTGGCCCTGCCCTTCGATATCGGCGATGCGGCGATTGCGCATATCTCCGATGACCGGCTGTTCATCGCTTTTCCCAAGGACGACCCGCGCGATCCGCCGGCAAGCATCAAGCCGGAAATGATCGATCAAGGCCGCCTGATGCTGCTGGAAGATGGCCACTGCCTGCGCGATCATGCGCTGGCCGCCTGCAACCGCGCTGAATTGCGCGCCAGCGCGGCGATGATCGGCACGTCGCTGCATACGCTGGTGCAGCTGGTCGACAATGACCTTGGCCTCACCATGCTTCCCGAAATGGCGCTGAAGGCGGGCATTCTGGCGGGCACGCAGGTTGTCGCCCGCCCGGTCGACAGCCCGACTGCAAAGCGTGAGATCGTGCTGGCGTGGCGCCGGAATTCGCCGCGCGAAGCCGATTTCCTGCTTCTGGCAGAGGAACTGCGGGCGGGCTGAACGCCGCCGCTCAGCACTCCGTCAAAGCAAGGCTCATCGCAAGGCTGGCACCGATCGCCGCGCGCAGGCGATGGCGCAGCGAGCGCTGATTTGCCACCATGTTCCCGCTCGCCGCGGGGGTGATATCCTGCGCGGCAAGGCACAGCAGCCGGTCCGTCTGGCGATGCTCGATATCGTCAACAAATCCGTGCACATCTTCGGCCAGCATCTCGGCATCGCCGATCAGCGACGACGCGCGCGCATAATCGCCGCGCGCAATCGCATCCCGTGCCTCGTGCTGGAGGCGCCGAGCGTGATCCGCCAATTGCCCGACATATTCGTCTGGCTGACGCTTTGCTTCAGATCCCATGAGAGACAATGTAACCTGAAACGCAGGTTCAGCGCCAGCCTCAATCCATGTGCTTGAGGCCAACCCGCAGGTAATCCCAGCCGGTGACGCATGTCAGCACAGCCGCCGCCCACAGGCTGATCAGTCCAACCAGATGCACCCAGCTTTGCGCCACGGTTCCGCAAGCCTCGCCCACCGACTGGCACGGCTGGCCATGCACCGCCCCGCCAAGGATCAGCGCACCCAGTGCAACCAGCTGAAACGTGGTCTTCCACTTGGCGAGCTTTGACACCGGTACGGACACCTGCGCCCCGCCCAGAAATTCGCGCAGGCCCGATACCGCGATCTCGCGGATCAGGATCACCAGCCCGGCGATCACGTGGACATCGCCTGCATAAGGCCCGCGCAGATACCCCTGCGCGGTCAGCACCAGAATGACAGCGGCCACCATGATCTTGTCTGCAATCGGATCGAGGAACACGCCCAGCTTCGACACTGTCCCGTGCGCGCGGGCGAGGTAGCCGTCAAAAAAGTCGGTGATGGCGATCACGCAATACAGCACAAAGCCGACAAGATATCCGAACTGCCAGTCCGGCCACCACAGGAAAAAGGCGAGCAGCGGCACCGCAAAGATGCGCGAACACGTGAGGATGTTGGGCAGGCTGGACATGGCGTATATCCCTCTTAGCGCCGGAAACGCGGCCGCAAAACCCCCTGCCTTGTGCCATCCCCACAATGCCATCACCCAGGCGCGCTCTTGTGAAAGCGTGCCCTGCCGCTATGTGGCGATACATAACGGGGAAGCGACAGCGTAACACGCGGATGACCACATCGACCAACCTGATGCGCCAGCGGCGGTTTCTGCCGCTGTTCCTGACGCAGCTTCTGAACGCGCTCAACGACAACCTGTACAAGAACGCGATGGTGCTGTTCGTGGTCTATCAGGTCTACGATTCGCCCGAGATGGAGACGCTGATCAGCGGCGTTGCCACCGCCTTGTTCGTGCTGCCCTTCGTGCTGTTTTCGGCCACTTCGGGTCAGCTTGCCGATATGCGCGACAAGACCACGATCATCCGCTGGATCAAGTTTGCCGAGATAATCATCATGAGCGTAGGCGCCACCGGCCTGCTGCTCGCATCACGCGGGGTCAATATCGAAGGCCTTGCCATCCCGCTAATGTTCGTCGCGCTGTTTGCGATGGGGGTGCATTCGACCTTCTTCGGGCCAATCAAATACGCAATCCTGCCGCAACACTTGCACAAGGATGAAGTGTTGGCCGGCACCGGTCTGGTCGAAGCCGGCACCTATGTCGCCATTTTGGTAGGCATGATGCTGGGCGGCGCGCTGCAGATCATGGACAGTATCATTGCGGTGATCGCGGTTGCGCTGGTGGGGTATCTGGTCTGCCGCTGGGTACCGCCCGCCCCGCCCCAGACCGAAGAAACCAAGGTCGACTGGAACCCGATCCGGGCATCGAAAGACCTTATCGCCTTTTCGATGGGCAATCTGGAACTGCGCTACTCAGTGCTGGCGATCAGTTATTTCTGGGCCATCGCGGCGATCCTTTCGGTACAGTTCATCCCGCTCGCCAAAAACGTGCTGCTGGCTGACAAACAGGTTGCCGCAGTGCTGCTGGTGGCGTTTTCGGCCGGAATTGCGATCGGATCGGTGTCGATCAACGCGCTGCTGAAGGGCGATATTTCCGCGCGCTATTCGGCGCCTTCGGCGCTGTTGCTGGGCGTGCTGCTGATCGGGTTTTATCTGATTTGCCGACTGTGGAATTTGGCGCCTGCGACCGGCGATCTGTTCGGGGTGAGCGAATTTCTTGCCCAGCCGCTTGCGTTGCTGCTGCTGGTCAACCTGCTGCTGATCGCAGTCGCTGGCGGGATGTTCGTGGTGCCGCTTTATGCCTTCCTCACCACCCGCGTCGACAAGTCCGAAGCATCCCGGTCGGTCGCGGCGAACAACTTCATCTCATCGATTTTCATGGTGGTGGGCGCAGGGGTTGCAGGCGCGCTGGGGTTGCTGGGCATCCCGCTGGAAGAACAATTGCTGCTCAGCCTGATCCTCTGCGTGTTTTCGGCAAGCCTCGCGCGCAAACTCCATGGGATCGAAGGTCTGCGCCAGCCCGAAGCGGCTTAAATGATGAAGGCGAACACCGCCAAAGTCATCGCCACATAGCTGCTGGCCACGCCGCGCACATCGTCCAGCGTCAGCCGCCAGAGGGCTTCCGCCGGGATCGGAAGCAGGTCACGCGTCACATGCGGCGGCAATGCGCGCCGGAACCAGTGGCGGGCGCCTTCATCAGTCAAAACCAGGTTGCGGCGCATTGTGCGATTCTCCCGAAGCAGATCCGAAGTCTTTAAGACTTTCTTAACCTTTGCAAACGGGCGGCGGTGAAGCTGTCGCAGCTTGGGACAGGCTGCGACCTGGGCCGAACGGGGGCAGATGGTAGCCGGTCCGGTTTGCACCGCTCCGCCGCGAAGGTTACACGCCGGGACAACGACGGCGGGAGAAGTTTTCGATGCGTGATTCCACCAGAAGCGCGGCGGCCCTGTTGGTCGATTGCCTTGCCGAGCAGGGCTGCGACCGGATCTTCACTGTGCCGGGGGAAAGCTTTCTGGCGGTGCTGGATGCCCTGCCCGATCGGCCCGCAATCGACGTTGTAACCTGCCGGCAGGAAGGCGGCGTCGCCTTCATGGCCTGCGCCGACGCCGCGATGAACGCCGCAGGATCGGGGCGGCCCGGCGTCGCTTTCGTCACCCGCGGCCCGGGCGCGACCAATGCCAGCATCGGCGTGCACGTGGCGCATCAGGATTCGCAACCCATGATCCTGTTCGTGGGTGATGTGGCGCGCGGAATGCAGGGGCGCGAAGGGTTTCAGGAGGTCGATTTCACCGCCTTCTTCACACCAATCTGCAAATGGGCCGCGCGCATTGATGATCCGAGGCGCATCCCGGAATATATCGCGCGTGCCTATGCCGTGGCGATCAGCGGGCGGCCCGGCCCGGTGGTGCTGGCCCTGCCCGAAGATATGCTGGTGGAACAAGTGCCCGTCACCCTTCAGCCCCGCCCTGCTGCCGTGCGCCCCGCGCAGGCCGTGTGCCCCGATGCGATGCGCGCCCTGTTCGACATGATCGGCGATGCGGCCAGCCCCATCGCCATCATCGGCGGCGCAGGCTGGAACGCCAAGGCGCGGCAGTACTTCCAGCAATTTGCCGAACGCATCGGATTACCCGTGGCGACCGCGTTCCGCCGTCAGGATGCGATTTCACCCGATAGCGCTGTCTATGCCGGGAACCTTGGCTATGGCCCCAATCCCGGCTTGGTCGAGCGGGTAAAAACGGCCGACTTGGTCATCGCGGTCGGCGCGCGGCTGGGCGAGGCGACGACTGATGGATATGCCGTTCCCAGCCTTGAACACCCTGGCCAGTTGCTTGTGCATATCCACCCTGACCCTGAGGAACTGGGCCGGGTCTATCGCACCGATCTGGCGCTTTGCTGCGCCATGGATGAATTCGCCGAATGCGCTGCCCTTTGGGAGGATGAAGCCATCATTCCCTTCGACGCCGGGGCCGAGGCGCATGGTGAATGGCGCGAATGGTCAACGCCGCAGCCCACCGGCGCCGCGATCGATCTTGGCCTGTGTGTCGCCGCGATGCGCGAAAGCCTGCCCGCCGATACGATCATCTGCAACGGGGCGGGCAATTTTGCCGGATGGTGGCACCGTTACTGGCGCTATAGGGCCTATCCCGGCCAGCTTGCGCCGACCTGCGGGGCGATGGGTTACGGTGTGCCAGCCGCCGTCGCTGCCAGTTTGCGCTTCCCCGAAAGAACGGTTGTCGCTGTGGCAGGTGATGGCGATTTCCTGATGAACGGGCAGGAGCTCGCCACCGCGGCGCAATATGGTGCAAACCTGATCGTGGTCGTGGTGGATAACGGCGCCTACGGCACGATCCGGATGCATCAGGAGCGGGAATATCCCGGCCGCGTATCGGCAACCCAGTTGGCCAATCCCGACTTTGCGATGCTGGGCGCAGCGTACGGCGCGTGGAGCACGCGGGTAGAGACTACCGCGCAGTTCATCGCCGCGCTGGACGAGGCCAAGGGTCGCAGCGGCATCCGCCTGATCCACGCTGTCACCGATCTCGAACGGATCGCTGCCAGCGGGGCGACGATCAGCGGACTGCGCGCGCGCGCCAAAGGATCCCACTGACACACGAAAGCCGGATTCAGGGAGGCCAGATCCAAGGAGGCCGCCCCCGTCACCGGGAGCGGCCTGGTATCATTAGCTATGGCGAACAGTCAGATGTCGTTGCCAAGCGCGCCTTTGACCTTGCCCTTGGCCTTATCCAGCTTGCCAGCCACTTCCTGCGCGCGGCCTTCGGCGCGGGTCTCAGGGTTGCTTGACCGCTGTTTCATCTCGCCAATGGCTTCCTTGGCGGCACCCTTGACCCGGTCGGTGAATTCACCCATGATATCCTCCTATGATAAACCAATGGATTTATTGGCTTTTCATTAGATTTACGGGCGGCGCGTAAAGTCGTTCCGGCAGATCGGGCGAGCGGTGGCCTGACCGGGACGAAGGCCTGCGTGGCAGAGGTTGGCTAGCGCGTGCCAGCCCCCGGCTTGACGCTTCCAGATCACACTTAGCCCCCGGTTTGCCCTAGTCCAGACCCCCGCCAACCCGGCATTTCACGTGAAACATCGTTCAACCGCGGGACATCTCAAGGATCACCGCCCATTCTTCCGGGGACACCCCGCAAACCGAAAGCCGCGACAAGCGGACCAGCTGCATATCGGCGAGCCGCGGTTCAGCCTTGATCGCGGCCAGCGTAACCGGGTTGGCGAATTTCTCGCCCGCCTTGATCTTGACCGCCGCCCATTTGCCCGTGTCATCAGTTGGATCGCCGATCCCCGTAACCGTCACTGTGCAAATGCCGACAATCTCCAACCCTTCCCGCGAATGGTAGAAAAACGCCTGATCGCCCACCTCCATCGCCATCAGATTGTTGCGCGCAAGGTAATTGCGCACCCCATCCCACGTCCCCTCACCCTCGGCGACGAGATCATCCCAGCTATACTTGAACGGTTCGGATTTCATCAGCCAATAAGCCATGTGGCGGGCGCGCTCCTGCTGCGAATGTGACGCCCCGCGATAGCCCGCAGACCTGCGCTTCGCCAAGTCCCGTCGCAGATTAGCGCAAATTCTACGGGATTAACCCGATGTTTAGGTCGTCCTGCGATGAACGGGTGCAAGGGCAAAGATGGCAGATTGTCAGACCATCCCCGCCGATGGAAATGGGCAACGGCTTTGACAGATCACGAGCCAGATAATCCGCTGCAATCCGCCGAACGTGATGTAATCGCTTTGGGAATCGCAGCTGCGGCCATCATCATGCTGGTCGGAACCGGCAGTTCGGTGCTGCCACAAACGATGCTGGCACTGCTGGGCCAAGGTCGGGGCCCCGATGTCGTATTTGTCAACGCCCTGCTGCTGAATATCGCGCTGGTCATCTTCGGATGGCGCCGATACCGCGAGCTGACCCGCGAGATTGACGTTCGCCGCGATGCCGAAGCACGCGCCCAGTTGCTTGCGGCAATCGACCCGCTGACTCAATGCCTTAATCGCCGGTCAATGCTGCTAGAAACCGAGGCACTGCGCGCCTGCTCGATGAACCGGGGCGAGGCGATTGCCTATTGCATGATCGACCTTGATAACTTCAAACAAGTCAATGACATGCATGGCCATCTGGCCGGCGATGCAGTATTGATGATGCTGTGCGACAGGGTTCGTGCGCTGCTGCCGCGAGACGGGCGGCTGGCGCGGCTGGGCGGTGATGAATTCGCCTTCGTCATGTCCTACCCCGCCGGTCATGCCGATCGGGTCGACGATCTGGTAATCCGCCTGTTCGAAAGTGTGGCCCAGCCGTTCTGCTTGCCTGAACTGACGATCGAAATGACCATGTCGATCGGGCTGACCGCCGATCACGATAACGATGGCATGATGGGGCCCGTGGCCGATGCCACCACACTAATGCACCGCGCGGACATGGCGCTGTACCATGCCAAAAAGCAAGGCCGGAACAGGTACTTCTGGTTCGAGGCTAACATGGAGAGCGAGCTGCGCTTCCGCAACCAACTGGAAACCGGCATTCGGCGCGGGCTTTCGCAGGGCGAGTTCATACCGTTCTACGAACAGCAGGTCGATCTGGAAACCGGCATGCTGGTGGGCTTCGAAATGCTTGCCCGCTGGCGCTCACCCGATCTTGGCCTGATCAGTCCCGAAATCTTTGTGCCGATCGCGGAAGAGATCGGTCTGATCACCCAAATGTCCGAACAGCTGATGGAGCAGGCCTTTATCGACGCGCGCGATTGGGACGACAGCCTGACGCTGTCGATCAACATCTCGCCGTTGCAGCTGCGCGATCCGTGGTTTGCCCAACGCCTGCTGAAGAAGCTGGTGGCGGTTGGCTTCCCGCCGCGCCGGCTTGAAATCGAGATCACGGAAAGCTGCCTCCACGAAAATATCGGTCTGGTGCGTTCGATGATTGTGAGCTTGCGCAATCAGGGCGTTCAGATCAGCCTCGACGATTTCGGCACCGGCTATTCCAGCTTTGAACAGCTGCGTAACCTGCCCTTTGACCGCATCAAGATTGACCGCAGCTTTGTCAGCGAACTGCGCGAACCGGGCAATCGTTCGCGCATTGTTGAGGCGATAGTGTCGCTGGGGCGCGGGCTTGATCTGCCCTTGACGGCGGAAGGTGTCGAGGACGAAGAAACCGTAAATGCGTTGAAATCCATGGGAGGATTGAAGGCGCAGGGCTATTACTACGGCCAGCCGGAGGATGCTGAAGGTGTGCGCTCGCGGCTCAGGACAATCGGTAAGCTGGGCGGCGCTTCGCTCGGGCCTGAGGCCGCAGCCAGGACCACGCTAGACGACGACCAGACGCTCTATCGTATCGCCCGCACCTGATCCGCTGACGCGTTTCGCTGCGAGATCCCGGACGGGCAGGGCTGGACGCGGAGCCGCATGGTGCATAGATGCGCTGGCGTGACGCAAACAATCCCCTTCATCAAGATGCACGGCCTCGGCAATGACTTCGTTGTGCTGGATGCGCGCATCCGCACGCTTCCGCTGATGACGGCAAAGGTAGCGCGAGGGCTTGGCGATCGGCGGACAGGGATCGGGTTCGATCAGCTGGTGCTGCTTGAACCGAGCCAGACACATGCTTTCCGGATGCGGATTTTCAATTCGGACGGTAGTGAAGTGGGCGCCTGCGGCAATGCTGCCCGTGCGGTGGCGCTGCTTCATGGTGTGCCCGCTCTGATCGAAACGGGCGGCGGGCCGATCATGCTGGAGCCCCTTGATGGCGGCGCGCGGGTCGACATGGGCACGCCGAAATTCGATTGGGACGCAATCCCGCTGGCCTATCCGATGGACACCTTCGCCATGCCTGTCGGGTGGGAGCAGTTGGAAAACCCGATGGCCGTCAATGTCGGCAATCCGCACGCAATCTTCTTTGTCGAAGATGCCGACACAGTGCCACTGGATGCAATCGGCCCGGTAATCGAACATGACCCGATTTTCCCGGAGCGGGTAAACGTCAATGTGGCGAGTCTTGCCGGACCGGATCATCTGAAGCTGCGCGTGTGGGAACGCGGTGCGGGCCTCACGCGGGCTTGCGGGACCGGTGCCTGCGCCACGGCCGTGGCGGCGGTACGACGAGGGCTCGTGGCAAGCCCTGTACGGGTCACCCTGCCCGGCGGCGATTTGGTGATCGAATGGAAGCCTGGCGGGACAATCCTGATGAGCGGGCCCGCCGCAACCAGCTTTCGCGGGACGTTCGACTGGGACGATTACGCGTGAACGCACCGCACATCGTCAGCCTCGGCTGCCGCATGAACATTGCCGAGGCCGAGCGAATGCGCGCGATGCTGGCCGGCGAAACAAATCTGGTCGTGGTCAATTCCTGCGCCGTCACCGGCGAGGCGCTGCGCCAGACGCGGCAGGCGATCCGTCGGGCACGGCGTGATCATCCCGAAGCGCGGCTGGTGGTGACAGGCTGCGCGGCAGAGATTGACCGCGAAGCCATCGGCGCGATGGACGAAGTCGACGGGCTGATTGCCAATGCGGCAAAGCTTGATCCGCGGGCCTGGAATGTTGCAGGCGAGGCGGCGCCAGTGGCCACGGGGCGCACCCGCGCCTTTATCGCCGTGCAGAACGGCTGCGATCACGCCTGCACCTTCTGCGTAATTCCGCAAGGCCGGGGGCAGAGCCGATCGCTCGGCGTGCCCGAAGTCCTTGCAGAGATCGAAGCGCACCTTGCCGCCGGGGCCAAAGAAATCGTGCTAACCGGCGTCGACTTGACCTCGTGGGGGCACGATCTGAGCGGTGAGCCGCGGCTTGGGATGCTGATCGGCGCGATCATTGCAGCCTTCCCTGCCCTCCCCCGCCTGCGCCTGTCCTCGGTGGACGGCGTGGAGATTGACGATACGTTGTTTGACCTGCTGGCTAATGAGCAGCGCGTCATGCCCCACCTCCACCTGTCGCTCCAGCATGGTGCGGACCTGATCCTCAAACGTATGAAGCGTCGCCATGCCCGCGCCGATGCTGTGAAACTTGTCGCGCGGTTGAAAGCGCTGCGCCCGGACATTGCCGTTGGTGCCGATCTCATCGCAGGTTTTCCGACCGAGGATGAACGCCACCACGCGGCAAACCTTTCGATCATCGACGAACTCGATATTGTCCATGCCCATGTCTTTCCCTTTTCGCCCCGCCCCGGCACACCTGCGGCGCGGATGCCGCAAGTCGCGCGCGATGTGGTGAAGACCCGCGCCGCCGAACTGCGCGCCTTGGCCGCCGCGCGCCGTGCGGCGTGGCTCCAAAGCCTTGTGGGCGAAACGCTGCCTGTTCTCGCCGAACGCGACGGCACCGGCTATGCCCCCAATTACGCTCGCGTCGCCCTGCCTTCCGGCACGGCGCCCGGCACCATCGTCGAAATTACCCCGCGCGAGGTCTGGGAGGGCCTGCTCCGATGAGTGAAACCAGCTGGACCCAGCGCCTGTTCGGCGGCTTTGCCAAAACGTCCGAGCGGCTGACCGCCAATCTTGCCGGGGTCGGCGGGACGGCCAAGCTTGACGACGCGACCCTTGATGAGGTCGAGGATGCGCTGATCCTGTCTGATCTTGGCCCCGCCGCCGCCGCACGCATCCGTGCGCGGCTGTCCGACAAACGTTTCGGGCTGGAAATCAGCGCGCGCGAATTGAAGGAAGCTGTGGCCGAAGAAATCGCGTCGATCCTGCGTCCGGTGGCAAAACCGCTCGCAATCACCGCCTTCCCGCGCCCGCAGGTGATCCTGGTGATCGGCGTCAACGGCAGCGGCAAGACCACCACCATCGCCAAGCTTGCGCACCTGTTTCAGGAGGATGACTACGGCGTGCTGCTGGCCGCGGGCGATACGTTCCGCGCCGCTGCCATCGGCCAGCTTGCAACATGGGCAGACCGCATCGGGGTTGATCTGGTGCGCGGGCCGGAGGGCGGCGATCCGGCAGCGATCGTGTTCGATGCGGTCAAGCAGGCCACCGACACCGGGATCGACGCGCTGATCGTCGACACCGCGGGCCGGCTTCAGAACAAGAAGGAGCTGATGGAGGAACTGGCAAAAATCCGCCGTGTCCTCGGCCGCATCAATCCCGAAGCGCCGCATGACGTAGTGCTGGTGCTGGATGCGACCAATGGCCAGAATGCGCTCAGCCAGATCGACGTGTTCAAGGAAGTCGCAGGCGTCACCGGCCTCATCATGACCAAGCTTGATGGCACCGCGCGCGGCGGCGTGCTGGTGGCGGCAGCAGAGCAATATGGCCTGCCCATCCACGCCATCGGCGTCGGTGAGAAGATGGAAGACCTGCGACCCTTCGATCCCGATCTGGTCGCCCGCGTGATTGCAGGGGTGGCATGATGAGCGAAACCGAAGGCAAGCAAGCCGCCTCAAGCTGGATCAGCGTTGCGGTCGATTACGGGCCGCTTTTGGTGTTTCTCGGCGTCTATCGCTGGCAGTCTCCCCCCGATCCCAATCCAGTGAGCGAGCTTTCCGCGATCATCGCGGGCACCGGCGCCTTCATGGTCGCTGCGGTCGCCGCGCTGGTGATATCGAAATGGCGGCTGGGCAAGGTGTCGCCGATGCTTTGGTTTTCGACCGCACTGATCGTCGGCTTCGGCAGCCTCACCATCTTCTTCGGCGATCCGACCTTCGTGCAGTTGAAGCCCACGCTGATCTACGCGACCTTCGGTGTGGCGCTGCTCGGCGGCTTCGTGGCGGGCAAGGCGCTGCTGCGTATCCTGCTGGAAGCCGCATTCGAGGGATTGAATGAGCAAGGCTGGCTCAAGTTGTCGCGCAATTGGGGCGTATTCTTCCTGGGCCTTGCGGGCCTCAACGAAGTGCTGCGCGCGCAGATGGACTTCGAAGGCTGGCTGTGGGCCAAAATCTGGGTATTCCTGCCATTGACCTTCCTTTTCACCTTTAGCCAGATTCCGATGCTGCTGAAGCACGGCCTGAGCGTCGAAGAGAAGGACGAGGTACTGAAGGACGAGCCGCCGACGGGGAGCTAAATCTCCACCTGGCTCCCCAGTTCAACCACCCGGTTGGTGGGCAGCCTGAAGAACGCCATCGCGCTCGCAGCGTTCCTCAGCATCCACGCGAACAGCTTTTCGCGCCAGATCGCCATTCCCGGCTTGCTCGACGGCAGCAGCGTTTGGCGCGAAAGGAAGAAGCTGGTCTGCATCATGTCGAAGCCTCCGTCGCACAGCGACAATTCGCTCAGCAACTTTGGCACGTCGGTTTCCTCAAGGAAGCCGCAATAAATCGTCACCCGGTAGAACCCATTGCCAAGGTTCTTGCACTCGTACCGCTCGGCCTCGTCGACATAGGGCATCCCGCGCACCTGCACGGTGAGGATCAGCACCCTTTCGTGCAGCACCTTGTTGTGCTTGATATTGTGGAGCAGCGCGGACGGCACGCCGGAATTGGTCGACGCCATGAACACCGATGTCCCCGGAACGCGGGTCGAACTGCCGTGTGCACTTTTGGCGAAAATCTCGATCGGCAGCGAACCTTCCGCCATGCTCGCCCGCATCAGCTCGCGCCCGCGCGACCAAGTGGTGAGCAGGGTGAAAATAATGAACCCGATCATCAGCGGCACCCATCCGCCCTGCGGCACCTTGATAAGGTTCGCGCCGAAATAGGCGATGTCCACAATCAGGAACGCAACCACCAGCGGCAGCGCCTTCCACAGCGGCCAGCGCCACAGCGAGAACAGGACTGCGGCCAGCAGGAGCGTGTCGATGAACATCGCCCCGGTGACCGCGATGCCATAGGCTGCGGCAAGATTGCTGGACGACTGGAAGAACAGCACCAGCAGGATCACCATAACCATCAGGCCCCAGTTGATGGCCGGAATGTAGATCTGCCCCGCAGCGGCCGCGCTGGTATGGCGGATCTCCATACGCGGCATGAAGCCCAGCTGGACCGCCTGCTGGGTCAGGCTGAAAGCGCCGGAAATCACCGCCTGGCTGGCAATGATCGTGGCCAGCAGCGCAAGGATGATCACCGGCACCCGCACCGCATCGGGGATCATCAGGAAGAACGGATCCTTGATCAGTGCTGCGGCAGCCTCAGGCGAAGTTTGTGACAGGATCAGAGCACCTTGCCCCATGTAATTGAGCATCAGAGCCGGGAAGACAAAACCAAGCCACGACAGCCCGATCGGTTTCCTGCCGAAATGCCCCATGTCGGCATACAGCGCCTCTGCCCCTGTAACTGCGAGCACAACGCTGCCCAAAGCAACAAAAGCGACGAAGCCATCGGTTGCAAAGAAGCGCAGCGCGTTCAGCGGATTGATCGTTTCCAGGATAATCGCCGGATTGGCCGAAAGATGCATCACGCCCAGCGTCGCCAGCATCGCGAAATAGGTCAGCATGATCGGACCGAACAGCTTGCCCACCCGGTCCGTCCCGCGTGACTGGATCGCGAACAACCCGAACAGGATCCCAACAGCTGTCGGCACGACCCACGGTTTGAAGCCGGGGACGATATATTGCAGGCCTTCAGTCGCGGAAAGCACTGAAATGGCAGGCGTGATCATGCTGTCGCCATAGAACAGCGCAGTCGCAAACACGCCGAGCAGGATCAGCGGCGCGGTCCAACCGGCCTTGGTCGACGTCCGCTTGATCAGCGCCAGCAGCGCTAGGCTCCCGCCCTCACCGCCGTTATCCGCCCGCATTATGGTGAAGACATATTTGACAGTCACCACCATCATCATCGACCAGAACACCAGGCTCAGCACGCCGTGGACGTGGGCAGCGTCAGGCGCAATGCCGGGGGCACCGTGATGCGAGGCGAAAGTTTCACGGAAAGCGTAAAGCGGGCTGGTGCCGATATCGCCAAACACCACGCCAATCGCGCCGACAGCAAGCGTCAGCTTGGACGCGCTATGGCCATGGCCATGTGCGGCGGGCGAATCTACGGAGGCTGCTGTGCTGGTCATGACAATCGGATTTCCCGTATCCCCGCGGTACTGCCCATCGGGCCCGAAAGATTCGAGGCCGGTAAGGCGGCGCGCGTAGCACCGTGGATTGGCACCTGCAATACGACCCCGCCGATTGTGAGGTGCGCAGGTTACTGTCCTTGCAGCATCGGCGCGCGGGAAATCATGTCATCGAGCCGCGCGACTTCCGCGTCCAGCCCCTCGCGCCATGGCGCATCCGGCGGGGAGCGTTTGGCAAGCCCTGCCCATACATTGCGCGCAGCAACGATCTCGCCGCTCTGGAGATAGGCCATGCCGAGGTAGTAATCCGCCCCGGGATGCGCCGGATCAACCGCCCGCGCTCGCCCGAATGCCTGCAGCGCGGCAGGCGTGACAAAGCCATCGGCGTGTCCGACCAACGCAAGGCTAAGCGCAAGCCAGCTTTCCAGATCGTCAGGATTGTCCTTCAGCCCCTTCTGCAACATCGCCGCAGCATCGCTGAACTGGCCCTGCCGCGCAAAAGCATCGGACGTGACGAGATAGGAAGGGGGCGGCAGGGTCCGATCAAACAGCGCGGCGCGGCCTTCAACCATCGCCGCGCCCTGCGCTCCGGCCTCGGCCACCTGCGCCTTGGGTGCGGAGGGCTGACCTGGGGCGCCTTGCCAAGCATAGCCCGCAAGTCCCAGCACCAGAACCGCCCCGAACAGGGTCATCCCCTCCCGCGGGAGCTTGAGCAGCAGCACCGCCAGCGCGAAGGCCGCGAGAGCGAGCGCCCCGACTGCGAGCCATCCGCCGATCATGCCGCATCTCCCGCATCATTGCGCCGTTTGCCGAGCCGCCGCAGCAAAACGCCCGCGACCACCAGAATCACCAGTACCGGCACCGCGAACAAGGGCCAGGTGGTCGCGCTGACCTCGGGTTCGTAGCTCACATAATCGCCGTAGCGTGCGATCAACCATCCGCGGATTTCGGCAGGGTTTTCACCCGCCAGTATTCGGCTGCGCACCTGATGGCGCATATCGCCTGCCATCGGCGCGTCGGAATCCGCAATGCTCTGCGACTGACACTTGAGGCAGCGCAGCGTGTGCATCAACGCGGACGCCTCCGCCTCCATTCGGGGATCGGCAAGCTGGTTATAGGCATAGGGCGCGGGCGGCATGGTGTCCTGCGCGAAGGCAGGAAGCGCCAGCAGCGCCATGAGCAACGCGACAAAAGCCCGCATCATTGTGCCTTCTCCAGTTCGGCGAGCAGCGTGGAAACGTCGCCTTCGCGAATGTCGCCGATATGCTGGTAGCGGATCACGCCTTTGCTATCGATTACGAAGGTTTCGGGCACGCCAGACGAGCCCACCGCCAGCTGCACTTCGGAAATCGGATCGCCGCCAATCCGGGTGTAGGGATTGCCATAACGGCCGAGGAAATTGGCCACATCTTCGGGCCGGTCACGGATTGCGATGCCGACGATCTCGACCCCTTGCGCCTTCAAGGCTTCAAGCTGCGGAGCTTCGGCAATGCAGGGCAGGCACCAGCTTGCCCAGATGTTGAGCAGCCGCGGCTTGCCCCCGGCAAAATCCGCCTTGGACGCACCCGGCAGGCCCGGATAAGCCGGTTCGAGAGTAAAATCGGGAAGCGGTTGGCCGATCATCGCGCTTTCGACGAATTGGTCCTTTTCCTGTGTCAGCATGTAGCCAGCCACACCCGCAAAGAAGGCAAACAGGGCAAGCGGCACCCACAGGTAAAGACGCGAGCGCATCAGCGATTACTCCGCAGGCATCGGCGCGGGCGAACCCAGCGCTTCGGCATCGGCGCGGCGCTGGGCGCCCTTGGCCGTCGCGCTGCGACGCGTGACATCGACTTTCACCCGCCCTGCAATAGCAAGGATGCCGCCCAACCCGATGAGGATTCCACCGTACCAAATGAAGGTAACAAAGGGCTTCCACCACACGCGGATCTGCCAGCGCCCGTCTTCCGCCTGATTGCCGATCACGGCGTAAAGCTGCCCGTCCCAGCGGGTCAGCAGCGCACTTTCGCTCGTGGCCATTGGCGGCGACCAGAAATTGCGGGCTTGCGGGTTGAGGATCACCGGCTCGCCGCCGCCTTCGCGCACCGCCAGCCGCGCTTCAATCGCCGTCCAGTTCGGCCCGGCAACGGGGGTCACGCTTTCAAGCGTGAACTTGAAGTCGCCGACCTGCTCGGTCCCGCCGGGCGCAACTGCGGCGAGGCGTTCCTGCGAAAATGCGCCCTCACAAGCCATCCCGAACAGCGAAACGGCGACACCGAAATGGGCGATCACCATGCCCCATGTCGCCACCGGCACGCGCGAAATCTTGCGGCCACGCAAAGGCAGGAAAGCAGCGACCGCCAGCGCAGCGGCAAGGCCTAGGCCGAGCAGCGGCAGCAGCGGGAACTGGCCGAAGAAGCTGACCAGCGCGATGGTGCCAATGACCAGCGCGCCAATCAGCGCCAGTTCAAACTGGAGGCGCGCAGGCTTGTCGCTTTTCCAACGCAGCAGCGGGCCGACTGCCATGACCAGCAACATTGGCACCGCAAAGATAGCGCCGGCAGGGTTGAAATAGGGTGGTCCAACCGAAACGCGCACATCGAACGCCTCGGTCAGCAGCGGGTAAAGCGTGCCCAGCAGCACAATGGCCAGGATCGCTGACAGCATCACATTGTTGAACACCAGCGCGCCTTCGCGGCTGGAAATGGCAAACCGCTTGCCCTCGGCTACAGCACCGGCGCGCAGGGCGAAGATCGTGAACGCCCCGCCAATATACAGACCAAGCAAGCCGAGGATGAAAGCGCCGCGTTCAGGATCGACGGCGAAGGCATGGACGCTGGTCAGCACCCCCGACCGCACAAGAAAAGTCCCCAGCATCGACATCGAGAACGCCAGCACGCCAAGCATGATTGTCCACGTCCGCAGCGCATCGCGCGCGGCCAGCACGCTGACCGAATGCATCAGCGCCGTCGCGGCGAGCCAGGGCATCAGCGAGGCGTTCTCGACCGGGTCCCAGAACCACCACCCGCCCCAGCCCAGTTCGTAATAGGCCCAGTATGAGCCGGCGGTGATGCCAAGCGTCAGCAGCACCCACGCACCCAGCACCCAAGGGCGCATCACCCGGGCGAAAGACGGGTTAACCTCACGCGTCAGCAACGCGCCCATCGCAAGGCTGAAGGCAACCGACAGGCCGACGTAGCCCGCATAAAGCGTCGGCGGATGGATCGCGAGACCGATATCCTGAAGCAGCGGGTTCAATCCCGTGCCCTCTGCCGCCGGAACCGGCAGACGCTCGAACGGGTTGGAAGACAGCAGCAGGAAGGCATAGAAGCCCAACGCCACAAACCCCTGCACCGCCAATGTCGCGCCCATAGTGCGTTCCGGCAGGCGCTTTTCAAAAGCCGCCAGCAGCCCGCCCGAAAGCGCCAGCACGCCGACCCACAGCAGCATTGATCCTTCGTGGTTCCCCCAAGTGCCCGTCAGCTTGAAAAGCATAGGCTTCATCGAGTGGGAATTCGTTGCAACCAGCTTGATCGAAAGATCCGTGATCGCGAAGGCCCAGAGCAACAGGAAGAACGCCAGCACGGCAAGGAACGCCTGAACGATGGCAGCGGGCCGGGCATAAATCGCCAGCGGATTTATCTCGCCCTCGGCGGCTTTCAGAGCAAAAGCGCCTGAAACCATCTGCAGCACCGCCAGCGCTGCGGCAAGCCACAGGGCCGCCAATCCGATTTCGGCAATCATTGTTTGGCCCTCATTTGTGGCACGATGTTACTTCAACCCAACGGTTGTTTCGGCGGCCATCTTGGCGGCCTGCTGCGTGCCCATGCCTTCAAGCTCCTTGGGCACGTAGTTTTCGTCATGCTTGGCAAGCAGGTTGTTGGCCATGAACACCCCGTCCGGGCCGAGGCTGCCTTCGGCCACCACGCCCGAATTTTCCACGAACAGATCGGGCAGGATGCCGCTGTAACGCACCGGAATAGCGTCAGCCGTGTTGCCAGTGACCATGAAGTTGACCGTCACGCCATCGGGCATGGTCTTGATCGACCCGGCCTGCACCATTCCGCCCAGCCGGACCGCCTGACCCACTTCCGGCGGATCAGATGCCATTTGTTCGGGGAGGTAGAAATAATTCGCCTGATTGCGCAAGGTCCATGCCGCCAGCAGGCCAGCGCCAACAATCGCCAGAATCGCAATGATCACGAGGATCAGACGTTGATGCTTGGCTTTCATCGCAGGTTTCCTGTTCAGCGCCGCCGCGCCGCGTCACGCTGGGCCTCAGCGCGGGTCATCGAACGCCATGCCCAGATGATCAGCAATGCCAGCGCAAGCCCGCCGACACCATAGGCCATCAGCACGAAATCCCACTGGTTCAGTTGTTCGCGCATTATGCCTGCTCCGCCAAGGGAGCTACGGCCAGCGGCGCGTCATCATCAAGCGCGCGGCGGCGCAGGCGCGCTTCAACCTGCGCTTGCGCAATCAGCGCGCGCATCCGCATCAGCACAACCGCGCCGAACAACAGGGAAAAGCCGACAACAGCCACCAGCAAGGGGACGAGGAAAGTCGCCTCGATCGCGCTTTTCCCCGCCGTTATGCTGGGCGGTTGGTGGAGCGAATTCCACCACACCACGGATCGGTTGATAATCGGCACGTTGACCGCACCAACCAGTCCAAAGATCGCGGCAATCTTGCTTGAAGAACCTTCACGCTCCGCCGCTTCGGCCAGCGCGATGTAGCCTGCATAGAGGAACAGCAGCACCAGCATCGACGTCAGCCGGCCGTCCCACTCCCACCAGGTGCCCCATGTCGGCCGGCCCCAGATCGATCCCGTGGCAAGGCACACGGCACAAAACACCATCCCCGGCACGGCAATCGCGCGGGCGGACAAGGCGGCCAGCGGATGCTTCCAGATCAGCAGCATAGCGCTGGAAATCGCGATCCCAGCCCAACCGCCCATTCCGAGCCAAGCGGCAGGCACGTGGATGAAGAGGATGCGAACCGTATCACCCATCAGCCGGTCGGGCGGGACCACAAACAAGCCCCACGCGACAGCGCCAACGGACAGTACCAGACCGCTCCAGAACAGGAGCGGCATAAGCCACTTCGCGAGGCTCAGAAAACGGGTGGGATTGGCGTAGATGTGCATAGGTTTCGCGTCAGCCGAGCTTGTAGTCTTACACTCGGTTCCGACAAGAGCGCAAATGGTGGCCGTGCGGTTTTGTTCCCGCTTTGCCGCCCGACGCCACCCGGCTCCCGGCGGTCAGCCGCGACCGATGAGCTTCTGCGCCATCCGGTCCGCGACCACGTCGGACGACACGCCGCTGCTTTCGCTTTCGTGCCAGATCGATTCGAGCCGCCCGGGAATTTGCGCGATCAGTGCGTCGACGGCAGCAATGTCACCGTTGCGGCCATCGCGGCGGGCGAGATATTCGGTCGCCACCGAGATAATGCCACCCGCGTTGATCACGTAATCGGGCGCATAAAGAATCCCACGTCCCGCCAGCACCGCACCGTGTTTCGGGCGGGCAAGCTGGTTGTTGGCACCGCCTGCAACGATCGCGCAATCGAGCGCAGCAAGGCCCGCATCATCCAGGATGGCACCCAGCGCGTTGGGGCTGAACACATCGCACGGCGCAGACATGATCGTGTCCGATGCGACCGCCGTGCCGCCCAATTCCGCCGCCAATGCAGCAGCGCGGGCCGCGTTGATATCGGCGAGCGTCAGCTTTGCGCCGTCCTTCGCCAGCAGCCGCGCAACGCCGCCACCGACAGAACCAGTGCCCTGCACCGCGACGTGCACGCCTGCCATGCTGTCCCTGCCCAGTTTATGGCGGACAGCGGCCTTGATCCCGAGGTAGATGCCGTAAGCCGTGAACGGGCCGGGATCGCCGCCCGCGCTGCCCTCACCTGTCACTGGCAGGCCTGAAACGTGCGCGGTGCGCTTCGATACGGCGACCATGTCAGATTCGGTGATGCCGACATCCTCGGCCGTCACATAGCGGCCGTTGAGCCGCTCCACCGCATCGCCGAACGCGGCGAGCATTTCCGGGGTCTTGATGCGCTGTTCATCAGCAAGGATCACCGCCTTGCCCCCGCCCATCGGCAGGCCGGCCATGGCGTTCTTGTAACTCATCCCGCGCGACAGACGAAGGCAATCACGCATGGCGCCTGCGGGGTCGTTGTAGTGCCAGAAACGGGTGCCACCCGCCGATGGGCCGAGATGGGTGGAGTGCACCGCAATGATCGCTGTCAGCCCGCTCGCTTCATCGTGGACCAGCTGCACAAGTTCATGCGCGTCGAAATCGGGCTCGGCCCAGAATGCGGTCATGTTGTCTCCCCTGTCCGGCGCGGACTTCGTTCTGCACGAAAAAGGGGGATGATGGGGCGATCGACGGGGTTCGAACCCGCGACCTCCGGTACCACAAACCGGCGCTCTAACCAACTGAGCTACGATCGCCACATGCCCCTGCCCGGACGCTCCCTTTCGGTCGCTGCCAAGCCCGCACGGGGCCGCGAATTACGCATGGCAGTCGCCCGGTCAAGTGCGCCGTCGACGGGACCGCGCCTCTTGCACAAAGGCATGCCCGTGGGAAGCGAAAACTGCGCATCACGCTGGCTGGCGTAAGATTATTACGCCGCACCAAAATCGTTGCCTCGCGGGCGCTGGCATCTATCGTGGTGGGTATATGATCAAGACAAGCGAATCCATCGCAGCCCGCCTCGCCTCGCACCCCGCCATGCAACGAGTGCCGACCCCCAGGGCCGAGGTATTTCAGCACAGGCGATTCGTGCCCGAAGACCTTGCTGCCCAACTGATCGCGCTGATCGATGCCAACCGCCGCCCCTCAACCATCGCCGATGACAATGGCGATGCCTACTTCCGCACCAGCGAGACCTGCGACCTGCCGGCGCACCTACCAGCGGCCCGGCAGATCGAGGCGATGCTGACCGAATTGTCGGATATTGATCCGGCTTTCGGCGAACCCTTGCAGGGCCAACGCTACGCCGAAGGGCAGGAGTTCAAGCCGCACACCGATTATTTCGCGCCCGATGGCCGCGACTTCCAGAAATACTGCGCCCTGTCAGGCAACCGAACCTGGACCTTCATGGTCTATCTCAACGACGTGACGGCGGGCGGCGCGACCCGGTTCAAGCTGCTCGACAAGACCTTCCAGCCCGAAGCGGGAAAGTTGCTGTGCTGGAACAACCGCTTCGCAGACGGGGGCGTCAACCACGCGACGCTGCATCACGGGATGAGGGTCAGGAAGGGCGTCAAATATGTGATCACCAAGTGGTATCGCGAACGCCAATGGCAGGGGTAATCCCCAAATGAAAAAGGCGACCCCGTCGGGTCGCCTTCCTCGTTGCAGCCCGAAGGCTGCGCAGATTGTAAAGCTTACTTCTTGAGGCTGAGCCCGCCGAAACGCTTGTTGAACTGGGCGACACGGCCACCTTCCTGCACCTGCTGACGACCGCCAGTCCAGGCAGGGTGGCTCAGCGGATCGATATCGAGGGCGAGCGTATCGCCTTCCTTGCCCCAGGTGGAACGGGTCTGGAATTCGGTACCATCGGTCATCTTGACCGTGATCAGGTGGTATTCGGGGTGACCTTCGGCCTTCATGACATATGTCCTTTGCAGCGTGGCGCCGGTTCCGACCGGCACAGCTATGAATGGAAAGGTGCGCGCTTAGGCGGGAACCCGCCGCAATGCAACCTCAGATGTTCACACCGCCCCGGTCGCAGACCAACCGCGAGGCGGAGAAAACAGCACCAAGAACGCGCGCCCGGAAGGACGTGCCCAAATCAAAGACCATCCGTCATCATGGCGGTGAATTCGACCTCGCACGTGGTCTTCCCTTCGACACTGGCCACGCCCTTGAACTTGTAGACGCGGCTGCGCTTCTGGGTGAACTCCACGTGCAGGTCGAGCAGGCAACCGGGTGTCACGGGGGCGCGGAACTTGGCGTTTTCGATGCCCATGAAGATCACCAGCTTACCCGTGCCGGCCAGCTCCATCGTTTCGATCCCAAGGATACCGGCGGCCTGCGCCAACGCCTCGATCTGGAGCACGCCTGGCATAATCGGAGCGCCCGGGAAATGGCCCTGAAAGAACTGTTCGTTCATGCTCACGGCCTTGACCGCGTGTATCCGCTCACCAAGCATGATCGACCGCACCCGATCGACCAGCAACAGCGGGTAGCGATGCGGCAAGGCCTTAAGGATCTTGACGATATCGTAATCCAGCACCTCTGCCGGCGTGCTTCCCGTGTCGCTCATCGTTTAAGCTCCGTGCCGATCAGCGGCCAACCGGCGCGGCTACGCCCTGCTGCGCCTGAGCAGCTTGCTGCTGCTGCGCAATCTGCGCTGCCATCGCCAGACGCTGCTGGATCTCCTGATAGACCTGAACGCCTTCGCGGCTCGGCTGCCAGCCTGCCGGCGGCACCACGCTGACGGCGGGAACCTTGGTGTTCAGCGACGTGGTCACCTGCGCGGTCACATCGGCTTCGGGCTGTGCGAACAGCAACGACGCCGGATCGATCACAGCCTTGATCTGCTGCTTGGTGACCACTTCCTGCAATGCAGGCGAGAACTGGTTGATGATCTGTTCGATCGCGAACACGCGGGCGCCATCGATCTGGTTATTGAGCGCTTGGATTTCCTGATCGATCGTCTGGAGCTTGGCGAAATCAGGCGACTTCTGCATGGCCGCCTGCTCTGTCTCGTCGACCTGCTTGTCGCCGTTCTTGTCGAACTTGGCGAGCATGGTCTGGCGTTCCTGCGCCTTGGTCCGGCGCATTTCGTTCTGCGTGGCATAGGTGGTGTTGACCTGCTCGTAAGCAGTCTGGAAGGCAGTAGTGCCAATGATCGTGCGCGTGATGTCGACCGTAGCGATACGGCCTTCGACCTGCGCATGGGCGGGCAGTGCTGCGGTGGCGGCCAGGATCAGGCCTGCGGGTGCAAGAAGCTTGGCAAAACGTGTCATCAGAATTGAGTTCCTACATTGAAGGTGAAACGCCGCTCGTCATCGCCTTCCACCTTGCGGATGGTCTGGGCAAAGTCGATGCGGAAAGGTCCGAAGGGTGAATTCCAGTTGACCCCGATCCCCGCCGTGATGCGCGGGCTAGCTGAGTTGCCGAGGAACAGTTCGCGGATGTTGGTGCCGGGCTGGGCAAGCCGGACGTTAAGCGAACCATCGGGCTGGGTCGGGTTAATGGTGACATCGTTGGTGCCGGGAATCTGGTAAAGCGGCTGACCATTTTCGTTGGTGATAGGATCGCCCGCAGGGTTCACGGTGAGAACCGGCGCCTCCACGCCCCACAGAGCGCCGACATCCGCCCAGATGGAAGGCCTGAGACCTAGTTCTCGCGCACCGGTGCCGAGCGGAATTTCGATTTCTGCGCGTCCCAGATAGTAGTTGCGGCCACCGATCGCATCGTCGCGAACCTGACGACGCTCGGTGACAAATACGATATTGCCGTTGGCATCGACAGCCGGGCGCCCGCCCTCGAGCACCGACTGCTGCGTCAGGATGCGCGGACCGACGCCGCGGATCGCGAAGCCGCGGATTTGCGGTTCGCCAAGGAAGAAGCGGTCGTTGAGGAAGATATCGTCAACGCCCGCGCCCGGACGATCGCGAAGCGGGATGATGGTCCCGCCTTCTGCCAGAAGCGAGAAGATGAAGCCCGAATTGCCCACATTCCAGAACTGCTGCGCGCGGCCGCGGAACCGGGTGTAGCGCACATCGCCGCCCAGTCCTGCGAATTCCGCACTCAACGATACAGTTTTGCCCCGTGTTGGGCGAATGCGCGAATTTAGTGAATTGTAATTGAGGCTCAGGCCTACGATCGAGCTCAACCGTGTGCCGATCACATCGCACAGGAAGCGCCCGGCGAGCAGCGGATTACACTCGGTCGCCCCGTCTCCATCAATGTCCGAAAACAGCCGCGGGTCATTGAGCGTCACGTCATCATAGTTGAGCGTGTAGCTGCCGACGAGCGACATGTATTCGGTCAGCGGCACACCGGCGCGCATCGAAAAGCCCGTGGTGGCCTGCTGGAAGGTCGTGTTGCGTTCGTTGCCGGTAAAGTTGAAGTTGCTGAAATCACGGCGATAAATGTCGATCCCGCCGGAAATGTTGCGATCGAAAATATAGGGGTCGGAGAAGCTCACCTGCGCCGATCGCGCGAATTGCGAATAATTGACCGACAGGCCGATCGTCTGCCCGCGCCCGCGGAAATTGCGCTGGCGGATGCTGCCTGCCAGAATGAACTGTTCGATCGACGAGAAGCCGGCTGAAAACTGCAGTTCGCCGGTCGGGCGCTCTTCGATATTGGCTTCAAGGATGATGCGGTCAGGCGCACTGCCTTCGGTCTGCTTGACCTCGAAGTTTTCCTGGAAAAAGGCCAGCGAATTGATGCGGGCATTGGTACGCTGCACGCCAAGGCTGTTGAAGGCATCGCCCTCGGCCAGACGGAATTCGCGGCGCAACACCTTATCCTGCGTCAGCGTGTTGCCGTTGATATCGACCCGCTCGACATAGACGCGCGGTGCTTCGCGCAGGACGAAGGTGACGTTCATCTTGCGGCTGTCGGGATCCCGCTTGAACCGCGGCTGCACGTCGGCAAAGGCATAGCCATAGCGTCCGGCCAGCTCGGTGAGCTGCTCGACGGTATCCTCGACGCTTTTGGCGTTGTAGAAATCGCCTTCCTTCATCGGCAACTGGGTGCTCATCACGTCACTGTCGAAATCGCGCAACTGGCTGTCGACCTTGACCTCGCCGAAATTGTAACGCTCACCCTCTTCGACGACATAGGTGATGATGAAGTCGCGCTGGTCGGGCGTCAGTTCGGCCACGGCCGATACAACCCGGAAATCGGCATAGCCATTGGTCAGGTAGAACTGACGAAGCTTCTGCTGGTCAAAAGCAAGGCGATCCGGGTCATAGCTGGTGCTGGAGCTGAAGAAGCTGGTGAGCCGTGCCTGCTTGGTCACCATTTCGCCGCGAAGTTCCCCGTCGGAAAACTTGTCGTTGCCGAGAATGTTGATCTGGCGGACCTTGGACTTTGGACCTTCGGTGATTTCGAAGACAATATCGACGCGGTTCTGGGGCAACTGCACCAGCTTGGGCTCAACCTTGGCGGCAAAGCGGCCCTGACGCTTGTACAATTCAATGATGCGAGCCACGTCGGCACGGACCTTAGACCGGGTGAAGATCTGGCGCGGCGCGAGTTTGATCTCGGGCACGATCTTGTCGTTCTTCAGCCGCTCGTTGCCTTCGAGAACGATGCGGTTGATGACCGGGTTTTCCGTGACGCTAATGACGACATTGCCGCCGTCATTGCGGATGCTGGAATTGGCGAACAGCTCGGTTGCACCGAGGTCCTTGATCGCTTCGTCCGCCGCAGCGGCCGTGTATTCCTGACCCACCCGCAAGCGGATGTAGCTGAGAATGGTAGTCGGCTCGAGTCGTTCGGACCCGACCACAGTGATGGTGCGGATCAGTTCGCCTCGCGGTGCGGCGGCAGGAGCCGGAGCGGGTCCGGCCTGCTGAGCCAGCGCCAGCGACGGCATCCCCGCAAGGAACGACCCGCAGGCAAGCAGGCTCACCAGCCGGACGGCAGAGCGCGGGGCGGCAGGGCGCGGGGCGGCAGGGGTGCCAATGACCCGCAACGTGCCCGTCTCGCTCATTTGGTTCATGCAGCTAAAATCCCGTCCTCAACCAAGCGCATCACCAGCTTTTGCCGTGATGCGCCTTTCTGTCCGATTATCTACGCGCCCGCATTGCGCCGTCCGCCCCCGAGCACGCCTCTGCCCGATGTGCCCTTCGCAATCAAGCCGCGAGCACTTCAGCCGTCACGCGTTTCCCCCGCCTGATCAGCTTCCGAAAATGGGGAGCGAGACTATGTCGTTCACCGTTACCACCGCCATCAGCATCAACACCAGCACAATGCCGGTGCGGTAAGCCCACTCGGTCGCCTGCGGCCCCACCGGCTTGCGGCGTATCGCCTCGGCCAGGTAGAACATCAGATGTCCGCCATCCAGCGCGGGGATTGGCAAGAAGTTGATGAATGCCAAATTAAGCGAGATCAGCGCCGCCAGACTGATGAAGTTGAGCGGGCCCAAACTGAGCTGTTCACCCGAAAATTTCGCGATCTTGATCGGACCGCCCATTTCGCTGAACGACCGGTCACCGCGGATGATCTGGGCGATCCCGGCTACCATCATGCGTGCCGTATCAAGGCATTGCTGCACCGCCATGCCCGCAGCCTCGCCCACCGAAAGCGGGGCATAGCGTTCCGCAGTTTCCAGCGTCCGGATGCCGATCAGGCCGACAGTTTGGGCATTGCCAAAATTGTCGGTCAGCTGTTCCGAAGCAGTGATGACAGGCAGATCGATCCGGTCACCATCGCGCATCACCGTGATTACGAAGCGGTGGTTGGGCCGGAGCATGATGGTCTGCTGGATGTCGCGCCAGCCGCCCATTTCTAACCCGTCGATGGCCACGATCCGGTCGCCGACCGCAAATCCGGCCCGTTCGGCACGCGAATTCTCGGTAAATTCGGCAATGGTGCCGACTTCCTCGGGCGCGACGGGCAGGGGCTTTCCGAAAGCGAGGTTGAAGGCAAAGAAAATCGCCAGTGCGACGAGCAGATTGGTTACCGGCCCTGCCGCGACAATCAGCGCGCGTTTCCACAAGGCAGCATTCTGGAAGCTGCCTTCCTCCGCAGAAGCGCCGGGATCAGGGATGCTGGCCGGGTTCATATCACCCTTGAACTGCACATAGCCGCCCAGCGGCAGCAGCGAAAGCTTCCAGCGCGTGCCCTGCCGGTCGGTATAGCCAGCCAGCTCCTTGCCGAAACCAACCGAAAAAGCATCGGCCTTCACGCCGAACAGCCGACCTACCAGCAGGTGGCCAAGTTCATGGACTGTAACCAGCGGCCCCAGCAGCAGCAGGAAGCCGATGATGTACATCCAGAAAGGGGGGGAATCAAACAAGAGCGTTGGTCTCCAGCAAGCGCTGTGCTTGCATCCTCGCGGATTGATCGACGTCGAGCACTTCGGCAAGACTTGCCGGGCGCGGGGCGTCATTGCTGCGGTTGAGGGTTTCTTCCACCAGTGCCGCGATCCGGGTGAACGCGATCTGACCGGCAAGAAAAGCGGCCACCGCCACTTCGTTGGCAGCATTGAGGATCGCAGGCGCGCTGCCCCCCGCCCTGATCGCTTCGCGCGCAAGCCGGGTTGCGGGGAAACGCACCTCGTCAGGCTGGAAGAAGGTCAGCTCGCCAATTGCCGCCAGATCAAGCGGCGCTAGCGGCGTTTCCATGCGCTGCGGCCAAGCAAGGCACGATGCAATCGGCACGCGCATATCTGAAGGGCCAAGCTGCGCCAGCGTCGACCTGTCGCGGAACTCGACCATTGAATGGATCACGCTCTGCGGGTGAACGACGATGCCGAGCTTCTCCAGCCCCACAGGAAACAGGTGATACGCCTCGATATATTCAAGGCCCTTGTTCATCATCGTCGCAGAATCGACACTGATCTTTGCGCCCATCGACCAATTCGGATGGGCCACCGCCTCTGCCGGGGTGGCCGCATCAAGCTGTGCCTGCGTCCAGGTGCGCAGCGGCCCGCCGCTGGCGGTGAGCGTGATCTTTGCCACATCCTCGATACGACCGGCGCTGAGGCACTGGAAGATCGCGTTGTGTTCGCTATCGGTCGGTAGCAGCGTCGCGCCGTGCCGGACGACGGCCTGCATCAGCACCTCGCCCGCGGACACCAGCGCTTCCTTGTTGGCGAGTGCGATAGTGCCGCCGCGCTCCACCGCCGCCATCACTGGGGCGAGACCCGCGCAGCCGACAATCGCCGCCACCGTCATGTCCACCGGCCGCGCTGCCGCCTCTATCAAAGCTTGTCGCCCGCCCGCGACCTCGATGCCGCTGGAGCCGAGCGCGTCGCGCAGTTCCGGCAGGCACCTCTCGTCACCGACAACGGCCAGTTTTGCGCCGAATTCAAGGGCCAGGGCAGCAAGCTCAACCGCGCTGCATTGCGCGGTCAACGCATCCACCTGCCAATCGTCACGATTGCGCCGCACCAGATCAAGGGTCGAAGCCCCGATCGAACCGGTTGCACCAAGCAGAGTAAGCGAGCGGGTCATCGCGGCATCATCCCAGCAAAGTGGGGATGGTGGCAATCACAAACAGCACGAAGAACACGGCGAGGAACCCGTCGAGCCGGTCGAACAAGCCGCCATGCCCCGGAATGATCTGCCCGGAATCCTTCAGACCTGCGCGCCGCTTCATCCAGCTTTCGAAGAAATCGCCGCTCTGTGCGATCACGGCAATCATAACGCCCGTCATGGCTGCCATCGCCAGCGCCAGCAGGCTTGTACCGGGCAAGGCCGCCGGTCCAAAATCGGTGAGCTCAACTGTGACGCCTACAATCGCTGCCAGCGTCGCCCCGCCGCCCAGCCCTGCCCAAGTCTTGGCCGGGCTGATTTTCGGCGCGATCTTCGGCCCGCCAATCGCGCGGCCCGCGAAATACGCGCCGACATCGACCGCAATGATAGGCAGGATGAAAGCGACCAGCACTTCCAGCGGGCCATAGCCCGATTGCATCGGATCAAACGGCAGCACCTGCCGCCCGTTGCGCACCACCATCATCGCCAGCGCCGCGCCGCCGATATAGACGACACCGCCAAAAAACCACGCCGTCTCTGCGGCTGCCTTCAGGCCAAAGCGGCCGACCAGCCGGTTCCATTCAAACAACACGCCCAGCGCCAGCAGCGCCACAAAGCCGGTCCAGAACCACCCGCCCAGCCACAAGGCGCCGCCAGCCAGGACCAGCATGACGATCGCCGAGGCGAACCGCACCGGAAGGTCCGACACGCCCGCCTTTGGGTCGCGCACCCGCATGTTACCGCCCGCCATAACGCCGCTCCCTCCGGGCAAAATCTTCAAGTGCGCGCGTCAGATGCGCTGGTTCAAAATCAGGCCAAAGCGTATCGACGAACAGCATTTCGGCATAGGCCGCCTGCCATAGCAGGAAGTTCGAAAGTCGGATTTCCCCGCTGGTGCGGATCAGCAAGTCGAGCGGAGGCAGGTCAGCCGTGTCGAGATGGGCGGCGATGGTCTCTATGCTCACCTCACCCTCGGCTGCCGCCTTGGCCGCAGCACGGGCAATCTCGTGCTGCCCGCCATAATTCAGCGCGACGGCAAGGGTCTGCGCGCCGCCTGCGGTCTGCGCCAATGCATCTTCCAGCATCGCCACGATATCCGGCGCCAGCGATTGCCAGTCGCCGATGATCTTCAGCTTCACATTGTTGGCGATGAATTCCGGCAGATCCGATTTGATGAACCGGCGCATCAGGTTCATCAGATCGTCAACTTCCTCGTCCGGCCGTTTCCAGTTTTCGGACGAAAAAGCATAAAGCGTCAGGCACTCCAGCCCCGTCGGCGCAAGCGCGCGGACCAGCCGCCGCACGGCCTCCACGCCGCGCTGATGACCGACCGCGCGCGGCAGTGCACGCTTCTTGGCCCAGCGGCCATTGCCATCCATGATGATGGCGACATGTCTGGCGCGCGCTTGGTCCAAGCTTGTTCCCAACGATCCCGCTGCCGCAATCACTGCGTCAGGATTTCCTGTTCCTTTTTGGCGGCTGCCTCGTCGGTTTCTTTGACGTATTGATCGGTCAGCTTCTGGACCTGCTCCTCGGAGCGCTTCCGGTCGTCCTCGGAAATTTCCTTCTTCTTCTCGTCGGTCTTCAGGCTTTCCATCGCATCGCGGCGCACGTTGCGGATCGCGATCTTGGCCTTTTCGGCATATTGCCCGGCAAGCTTCGCCAAATCCTTGCGGCGTTCCTGCGTCAGATCGGGGATCGGCAGACGCAGGGTCTGGCCGTCGATGATCGGGTTGAGGCCGAGGTTGGCGTGGGCAATGCCTTTTTCCACGGCAGTCATATTTGACCGGTCCCACACCTGCACGCTCAACATCCGTGGTTCTGGCGCGGAAACTGTGGCGACCTGCGAGAGAGGCATCATCGAGCCATAGACCTCAACCACGACGGGGTCGAGCAGGGTGGTGTTTGCGCGGCCCGTGCGCAGGCCCTGAAGATCGCTCTTGAGCGCCTCAACAGCGCCCTTCATTCGGCGCTCGACATCGGCCTTGTCATACTGCGGCATGGCTGGGGTATCCTTTGGTTGTCTTAGCTGTCTTGAACAATGGTCTGGACACCCTCGCCCGCGAGCACACGTGCGAGATTGCCCTTTTCGCGGATCGAGAAGACCACGATCGGGATTTTGTTATCACGGCACAGCGCCACGGCCGATGCATCCATCACCTTGAGATTATCTGCAAGAACGCGGTCGTAGGTGACGGTATCAAATCGCACAGCGTCCGGGTTGTGCTTGGGATCGCTGTCATAGACCCCGTCGACGCTGGTGCCCTTCAAAAGCGCATCGCACTTCATTTCCGCCGCGCGCAGGGCCGCGCCGCTGTCGGTGGTGAAATAGGGTGCGCCCACGCCCGCGGCGAAGATCACCACGCGGCCCTTTTCGAGATGGCGCTCGGCGCGGCGGCGGATCACAGGCTCACACACCTTGTCCATCTCGATCGCGGACTGCACGCGGGTCGGCACGCCGCACTGTTCCAATGCGTTCTGCATAGCGAGCGCGTTCATCACGGTCGCAAGCATCCCCATGTAATCAGCCTGGGCGCGGTCCATCCCCTTCGCCGCGCCTGCCATCCCGCGGAAGATGTTGCCGCCGCCGATGACGAGGCAAATTTCAAGGCCAGTGTCCTTGGCTGCCTTCACCTCTTTGGCAAGCTCGGCAACGAATTCAGGATCGATGCCGAACTGCTGCCCGCCCATCAAGACCTCGCCCGAAAGCTTCAGGAGAACGCGCTTGATCGTGGGGAGAGACATAGAGGCTTCGGGCTCCGGCTGAATCTAGGTGCCGGGGCACTTAACGGGCCACGCGCGATTTCGCAAAGGGAAAGGCCGGCTTAGTCCCCGCGTGGGGCGGCGGCATGCGTGTGCAGTAGACGCTTCGTGAGCCCGCGTGGTGCAACCGAAAGGTGTTCCTCGTTTGCCAGAACATCGGACTTGAGCCTAAGCCCGGCGCAACTGGGGCCGCGCAGCAGTTCAGCAACGGCGCGGTTAGACAGCCGCAGCCCGCGCTTCGAAAGCAGGAGCTGCCGAGCAGGCCAACAGCCTGGCTGCGGCGATCAACGCGCTCTTGATAAAATGCTTGAAACGTCTCGCCGCCTTATCAGACGGCACCTGCCCCGCAGGTCGGCCCAAAAGCAACGGGCCGGATGGTTGATACCACCCGGCCCGCGCCATGATTCCGACAATCGGAGAAAGCCATCAGCCCTTGAGGGTCGCAGCCACTTCTGCGGCGAAATCGACTTCTTCCTTCTCGATGCCTTCGCCGAGCTGGTAGCGAACGTAGTCGACCAGCTTGATTGACTTGCCCGCGTCCTTGGCGGTCTTGGCGATGTGTTCTTCCACAGTGGCCTTGCCGTCCTTGACGAAGATCTGGCTGAGCAGGGCGTTTTCCTTGGCGAACTTCTTCACCGCGCCTTCGACCATCTTTGCCTGCACGTCGGCCGGCTTGCCGCTTTCGGCAGCCTTTTCGGCGGCGATCTTGCGCTCACGCTCGATCACCTCAGCGTCGAGGCCATCAGCGTCAAGCGACTGCGGGAACATCGCGGCAGCGTGCTGGGCGATGTCCTTGCCGAGCGCGTTGAGCGTCGCAGCGTCGGCATCGCTTTCCAGCGCGACGAGCACGCCGATCTTGCCGAGGCCGTCAGCCGCCGCGTTGTGGATGTAGGGAACGACCGCTCCCTGCGTCACCGACACCAGCTTGATGCGGCGGATCTGCTGGTTTTCACCGATGGTGGCGACGTTCTCGGTCAGCTTTTCGCCAACGGTGCCGCCTTCAGGGTAGGCAGCCGCCTTGAGCGCCTCAACGTCGACAATGCCCTGCGCCAGCGCGACAGCGGTCGCGTTGCGTACGAAGCTCTGGAACTGGTCGTTCTTGGCGACGAAATCGGTTTCGGAGTTGATTTCGACAGCCACGCCCTTGGTGCCTTCGACCTGCACGCCGACGAGGCCTTCAGCCGCGGTGCGGCTCGACTTCTTCTGAGCGGTGGCGAGACCCTTGGCGCGCAGCGCGTCAACCGCAGCTTCGATGTCGCCATTGGCTTCGGTCAGCGCCTTCTTGGCGTCCATCATGCCAGCGCCGGTGCGCTCGCGCAGCTTCTTCACATCGGCGACGGAAATATCGGCCATGAGAAAATCCTTTTCGTGTGTTGTCAGGCGCCCGGCCCTGCTCTTCCCGATTGGGAGGCAATGCCGGGCGCGTTAGAGGGGAAATGTGACGCGGGATTGACGGAAAACCCGCCGGTCCCGCGTGAAAAATCAGGCTTCGGTTGCTTCGGCAGCCGGGGCGTCAGCGATCACCGCTTCTGCCGGGGGCTCAACCATCGCGCCGAAATCGCTCGACACGTCGGCCTGGAACTTGCCCTTGCCAGCCAGCGCCGCTTCACCGATCGCCTGGCAGTACAGACGCACCGCGCGGCTCGCATCGTCGTTGCCCGGAACGGGAAAAGCGATGCCCGAAGGATCGACGTTGGTGTCGAGAATGCCGATAACCGGAATGCCAAGCACGTTGGCTTCCTTGATCGCCAGATCTTCCTTGTTAGCGTCAATCACGAACATCACGTCCGGAATGCCACCCATGTCGCGGATGCCGCCGAGCGAGGATTCGAGCTTCTCGCGCTCACGGGTGAGCTGGAGCACTTCCTTCTTGGTGAGACCGCTGGTGTCGCCCGAGAGCAGTTCTTCCAGAGCCTTAAGACGGCGGATCGAACCCGAGATGGTCTTCCAGTTGGTGAGCATCCCGCCCAGCCAGCGGTGGTTGACGAAGTGCTGGCCCGCCATGCGTGCGGCTTCAGCGATCGGCTCCTGCGCCTGACGCTTGGTACCGACAAACAGCACCTTGCCGCCCGAACGGACGGTCGCTTCAACGAAATCGAGCGCGCGTGCGAACAGCGGCACGGTCTGCGAAAGGTCGATGATGTGAACACCATTGCGCGCGCCGAAGATGTACGGCTTCATGCGCGGGTTCCAGCGGTGGGTCTGGTGGCCGAAGTGAGCGCCGGCTTCGATCAATTGCTGCATTGAGACGACAGGTGCCGCCATAGGTATTTCCTTTCCGGTTGTTCCTCTGGAAGGCTGGAACCACTAGCGGAGATCCCGCCTGCGGCACCGGTATGTGCGCCTTCCATGTGAATTTGCATCGAGCATGGCCTAATGCCCACGCCGATGCGACTGGCCCCTTAACGGGGCGAACGAACGAAATCCAGTCCCGAAAAGCCCTCTACAGAAATTATCGGAAGGCAGCGCCTACAAAGTCGCTTGACAGAACGGAACAGGTAGGGAACAAGACGAAAGAACAAAATATGAACTTCTGGACATCAGAGGAAACCAATATGCTCACCTTTGCTCTAACCGTGCTGTTCACGCTCACCGGACTGATCGCCGTCGCGGTCGTCGCAGACTGCCTGATCAAGGCGCACGCCGCCTATGCGCAGCTGATGCGTGAAGGTGAAGTGATGCGCGCCGGCTTGGCGCTTCAGGCATCGGCGGTGGAAATGGGTCTGCGATCGAAGGTCGCCCCGCGCCGCGCGGTTGCTACGCGGCGTCCGGGGACGCTGCGCCAGCCGATGCTTCCTTTCGGCGCCGCTGCTTGATCCGCCCGTATTTGACGAGGTAATAGGGCATCAGCGCAAGATACACGGCGCTGATTGCTGTGAGCGTCCACCACGGCTCCAGCAACAAGGCGGCAAAGGCAAGCCCAGTAAAAGCGATCAGCGGCAGCCGGATCGCCCGGCGCGGACGCAGCGAAGCCCAGCTCAGGGTCGCCATGTTCGAAATCATCAGGATCGCGATCACCGTCAGCCACAGCGTCATCATCACCGGATCACGGAACCACTCGCTTCCGGTTTCCTGCCACAGATAAAACGGCGTAAACGCCAGCCCCGCCCCGACCGGCGCAGGCACCCCGGTCAGGAACCCGGCAGATTTATGCGGTTGATCGTCAAGGTCGATCCGGGCGTTGAACCGCGCGAGGCGCAGCGCGCAGCAGATGGCAAAGGCCAAGGCGGCAAACCAGCCGAAAGTCGGCAAGTCCTGCAACGACCACATGAACAGGATCAACCCCGGTGCCACGCCGAAGGAGAGCGAATCGGCTAGACTGTCGAGCTCTGCGCCAAAGCGTGATTGCGCATTCAGCAGCCGCGCCACTCGCCCGTCGATGCCGTCGAGGACGCCGGCCAGCAACACCAGCCCGATCGCATAGGTCCACTGCGATTCCGTTGCGAAACGTATCCCCGTCAAACCCGAACACAGCGCCGCTGCCGTAATTGCATTTGGCAACATCGCACGCAGCGACAGGCCGCGGGCATTGGCTTCACGGCCTTCGGTCTCGTCTTCGTCTTCGGCCGCTTTGGGCCCGAGGCGCGCCGGGAAAAAGCGCGCGCCCGGCAATCTGCGAACGCCGCGTTCACGCGGATTGGAGGCACGGGGCGGACGGCTCATTGGGAAATCCCTTCGATCAATCCGCGCTGGCCGATTTCGGCAATGACGGTTTCGCCTGCAACCACGGTCTGACCGATCATCACCTTGGCGTCTGTGCCTGCGGGCAGATAGACATCGACCCGGCTGCCAAAGCGGATCAAGCCGACGCGCTGCCCTTTGGCGAGGATATCACCGGGCTTGACGAAAGGCACAATCCGCTGCGCCACCAGACCGGCGATCTGGGTAAACCCGACGCGCAAGCCATCGCTGCGTTCGACCAGCATATGCTGGCGTTCGTTTTCCTCGCTCGCCTTGTCCAGCTCGGCGCTGATGAAGCGGCCAGGAATATAAACGACTCGCCTCACCGTGCCCCCCACCGGCGTGCGGTTGATGTGCACATCAAACACGCTGAGGAAGATCGAAACCCGCGTCACCGGCCCGGCAGGCAGCCCGGCGAAGCCCGATCCGTCGTCGATCTGCAGCTCGAGCGGCGGCTCGACTTCGGTGATCGCCGTCACGCGGCCATCTGCCGGTGCGATAATCGCCGCATCGCTCTGCGGCACAACGCGTTCAGGGTCACGGAAAAAGGCGAAGATCGCCGCAGACAGCATCAGCAGCGGCCAACCGATGATATCCCAGCCCAGCACGAACAGGACGAACATCGCCGCCCCGAGCGCGATCAGCCCGAACTTGCGGCCTTCCGGATGGATTGCCGGCCACTCCCAGTCCGCCTCACCGCGGCCCTTGTTATCGAGAATTTCGCCTGCCATCGGTTCTTCCTAAGGCGCGGGAACAGACCCCGCAAGGTAAGTCCGCCCGTCAGGCAACCTTGCGAACGAACACCGTGCCTGCCGAATAGCCTGCGCCGAATGAACAGATCAGCCCGGTGTCGCCTGCGACAAGATCCTCGTTATACTTATGAAAAGCGATGATCGACCCGGCGCTGGAGGTGTTGCCATAGGTGTCGAGCACCGTCGGACTTTCATCCTCGTTGGCTTCGTGGCCCAACACCTTTTGCGCGATCAGCCGGTTCATCCCTGCGTTGGCCTGATGCAGCCACAGCCGCCGCAACGCTTCCGGATCGATCCCCAGCCGCGCCGCTTCATCAAGGATCATCTGCGCCACCATCGGCACGACTTCCTTGAAAACCTTACGGCCTTCCTGAACGAATAGCTTGTCCGCAGCGCCCGCGCCTTCGGGCGCGGCGCGGTTGAGGAAGCCGAAATTGTTGCGGATGTTGTTGGAGAATACGGTCTTCAGTTTGGTGCCGAGAATGTCCCAATGCTGCGCAGGGGCCACTGCCGCATCCTCAACCAGCACCGCGGTTGCGACATCGCCGAAGATAAAATGACTGTCACGGTCGCGCCAGTTGAGGTGGCCCGAGGTGATTTCCGGGCTAACCACCAGCACACTTCTGGCATTGCCTGCGCGGATGTAATCGGCCGCCGTCTGGATGCCGAACGTCGCAGATGAGCACGCGACATTCATATCGAAACCAAAGCCTTCGATGCCCAATGCCTGCTGGATTTCGATGGCCATGGCCGGATAGGCGCGCTGCATATTTGAGGCTGCGCACAGCACAGCATCCACATCTTTCGCATCGCGGCCTGCGTGCTCCAGCGCCTGTTTTGCGGCAGCGACGCCGATTTCGGCCATCACCGATATCTCGTCATTGCTGCGTTCGGGAAGGCGTGGGCACATGGTGTCGGGATCGATGATCGCCGACTTGCTCATCACATGGCGCGCCTTGATCCCGCTCGCCTTCTCGATGAATTCTACCGATGAATAGGCCAGCGGCTCGGCATCGGGATGGCCCGCATTATGACGATCGACGAAAGCATTGAAGCTCGCAACCAGCTCTTCGTTGGTGATGCTTTCGGCGGGGGTGAACAGGCCGGTGGCAGAGATGACGGGGCGACCGGTCATCTTGGCAGACAAGGCGACTTGCGTTTCCTGCATGGTGCTCTCTTGTATAGGAAGGGCGCGGCCTTAATCCTGCCTCGGCCAAGCTGCAAGTCTTGCAAGCGTCGGAATGGTGGGCGATCACGCCGCCGGGGCGAGCTCTGCGCCGGAACCAAGCACCTCGCGCAGCAGCGGATTGGGGAAGGTGCGCGCGATGGTGACGGCGTGAAATTCCTCGGTCAGGCCTGGCAATTGCGCCAGTTCATACAGCATGCCCGCCGCCAGTTCGTCGCGCACCACGATCGGCGGGATCACGGCAATCCCGGCATCCGATCGCGCCAGCAGGCGCAGCATCGCCATGTCGTCAGCCTCGGCCGCGACGCGCGGGACAATGCCGAGGTTTTCGATGAGCGCGTCAAACCCGGCCCGCAGCGCAGTTTCAGGTGTCGGCAGGATCAGAGGGGCACGGGACAACAGCATCGTCAGACCCTGAGCCGCCAGTGCCAGCCGGTTGCGAGTGCCGACAAGGCTGACCGGCTGTTCCGCAATACGCCGTACCAGATACGGGCTGGACGCATCGCGCGCGGGCACCTGATTGGTCAGCAGCACATCAATCCGCAGCGCATCCAATGCGCGTAGCATGCTGGCCTGCGTACCCGATCGCAGCACCACTTCGACATCGTCACGCCCCAGCAGGGGTTCCAGAAAGCCCATTTGGAAATTGCGCGACAAGGTCGCCAGCGCGCCTATCCGCAGCACCTTTCTTTGCCCGCCCACGGCGCGGAAAGTGGCCGTGAGCTGTTCCGAGGCGCGGAAAATCTGGTCAGCATAATCCAGCGCAATCCGCCCCGCTTCGGTCAACACCAGATTGCGCCCACGCCGTTCAAACAGGTCATGGCCAAGATCCGCCTCCAGCGCCTTGATTTGCGTCGACACCGCGCTTTGCGAAATATTGAGTGCGCGTGCGGCGGCAGTCAGCGTGCCTTCGCGCGCGGTGGCGCGGAACAGGCGCAGGTGGTGCAGATTGAGGGTCGCCATGATGCCGTGCCTCCCTATCGTTCCATTACGGTGAACGTTTAACGGCAAAATATGTATTTTCTTTCAGTTCGTCCACCCCTTATCCGGCAAGGCGTTTCCGATCCTGTCTGCTGCCGGAGTGCTCGCACCATGACGAACGCCATCGCCCTCCCCATGCTCGCGCCATTGGCTTTGCTGCCCGTGGTGCTGTTCGCCCTTGCCCGTCCCGGCAAGCGCCCCGGTAGCCTGCCACGCTGGTCGGAAAGCGCGGCCTTTGCCGCTTTCGCGCTGGCGCTGGCAGGACTTGCGCAGACGGCGCTTGCGTCCCCCGCTGCTATTTCCCTGCTGAATGGACCCTTCACCCTCGCGCTTCGTGCCGATGGTGTCGCCGCGAGCTTGGCGGCTCTTGTCGGTTTCATCGGCTGGATCGTGATGCGCTACAGCCGCACCTATCTGGACGGAGAAACGCGCGAGGGGGCGTTCCACGGCCTGATGCTGACCACGCTGGCTGCTGTGCTCGTATTCGTCCAAGCGGCAACGCTGCCAACGCTGATCCTGGCCACGGCGGCTGTTGGCGTCACCTTACGCAAGCTGCTGCTGTTCTATCCCGACCGGCCCGAGGCGCGGCGCGCCGCGACCAAATTCACCGGCGTGTGGCACACCGGGGATGTCATGCTGGTGATCGCCGCCGTGCTGCTTTATGCCCGTTTCGGCACGCTGGATCTGACCGCGCTTCCGGCCATCGCCGCAGCATCAGGCCTTGGCATCGCAGGCACGCTCGCCATCGCCGCCATTGTCGCTGCCGCCGCGCTCAAAACCGCTACTTTTCCCCTGCATGGCTGGCTGACCGAGGTGATGGAGGCTCCCACCCCCGTTTCCGCGCTACTGCATGCCGGGATCATCAATTCGGGCGGCGTGCTGCTCATCACCGCAGCGGGCCTTGTCCAGCAGAGCAGCGGGGCGATGGCCGCGCTGGTGATGATCGGCGGCTTCACCGCACTGTTCGGCGCTGCCGTGATGCTGACCCAAAGCGCGATCAAGACCGCGCTGGCTTGGTCGACCATTTCGCAGATGGGCTTCATGCTGCTGCAATGTGGCCTTGGCCTGTGGACGCTGGCGTTGCTGCACATCATCGCGCACTCGCTTTATAAGGCGCACGCCTTCCTGTCCTCTGGAGGAGCGGTGGCGGACGTCGCCAGCATCCGCCGCCCCGGCCCCGTCGCCGTGCCGAGCATCGCTGCGGTGTTGAAAAGCTTCGCGCTGGCTCTGGCTATCTTTGCAGGCATCGCGTCTGCCTTCACCTTTGCCTTCGGGCCGAAGTCCCCGCAGGCGCTGGCGCTGGGTGCGATCCTGATCTTCGGGGTGGCCTATCTTGTGGCACAGGGCCTTGCCGGACGGGCGCCGGCCGCGCTCACCACCCGCACCATCACCGCTGCGCTGGCCGCCGCGATCGGATATTTCAGCTTCCAGACGCTGGCACAGACGATCTGGGGGCCGCTGCTGCCCGCCGCGCCGATGCCGACGGCGCTGGAATGGGCGCTGCTGGTGGTGGCCGTGGCCAGCTTTGGCCTGGTCGCCTTTGCCCAAGCCTTGTTCCCCCTGTGGGCGCATCACCCCGCCACATCAGGCCTGCGCGTCCACCTTGCCAACGGGCTTTACCTCAACGCCTTGCTTGACCGCGCAATTGGCGGTTTCCGCGCTACCGATCACGCCAATTGATCACCCGCCAGAACACGGAAGAACCGCCATGCTGATGAACCACTCAGACATCGCTCCAGCCCGCTTCTCGGCGGTGTTGGAAGCTGCCGAAGCCGCAGGCCGCGCCATCCCGCCGGCCTTCCCGCTGGATGCGACCGTGGCGGTAAACCCCTTCATGGGCCAAGCGCAGGAAGACCTTGCCACAGCCGCCGCACGGCTTTCCCGGGTGGCTGGGGTGCGGGTCACCCGCAGGGGCGACGAATATTGCGACGCCATCGCCAGCGGCGCGATCAGTGAGGCTGATCTGGCCGATGCGCTGACCGCCTCGCCCTGCGCGCTCAAACCTGCCGATACCGCGATGCTGCGCCAAGCGGCGGCGCGGATCGGAAACGCGCCTGCCTCGCGCGCTTTGCCGACAGTTGCCGATCTTGCTGCCGAAGCGACCGGCATTGATTGGCCTGCTCTGATCGACAAGTGCATCGGACTGTGGGCCGCCGGTCATTTTGATCGCGGACAGGCACTGTGGTCGCCTGCGCCAGGGGCTGATGCCTTTGCCGCATGGCGCGCATGGGCGACGCATGACCTCACCCCGGAAATTGCCGGGCTGGACGGGTTCTGCGCCCATGTCGCCGCTGCGCCCGACACCACCGAACGCGCGATCCTGTCCGCGACAGAGACGCTTGGTCTGACCGAAGCAAGTGCGCCCACCGCGCTCCACCGCCTCGCCATGAGCCTTGGAGGATGGGCGCAGCACGCGCGCTGGCTGCTGTGGCAGGCAGAGCTGACCAGCGGATCGGACCGCACCCTGATGGACCTCATCGCCATCCGCCTGATCTGGGACGAGGCGCTACTGGTCCAGACCCCCGCCATCGCCGACAAGTGGGCTGCCACAGTCGCCGCCCATGCGGAGCCGGTTACGCCGAGCGCTGAAGACGTCGCCCTCGCCATCCTTCAGGACGCGGCTGATCGCGGGCACCAACGCCGCCTTGCCGCCGCGTTGGACGGCGCCGCCGCGCAAAGCGGCCGACCGTTCCTGCAAGCCGCCTTCTGCATCGACGTGCGGTCCGAAGTCTTCCGCCGCGCCCTCGAATCAATCGACAACGCCATCGCAACCATCGGATTTGCAGGCTTTTTTGGCCTGCCGCTAGCGCACCACGCGCATGGTTCGGACATCCTTGAGGCGCGCCTGCCGGTGCTGCTCAATGCCGGGATGCAGACCACCAGCGCAGGCGATCCGGCCAAGGATCAGGCCGATCGCATCGCTGCGCGCGGCAGCCGCGCCTGGGGACGTTTCCGGCAGGCCGCCGTGTCCTCCTTCGCCTTTGTCGAAGCGATGGGGCCGGTTTACGCGATCAAACTGGTGAAATCAGCGCTGGGCTTCGTGCCCAAGGCAAAAGCCGAGCCTGCGCCCGAAGTGGTCGGCGGGATGAGCGCCGAGGCCAAAGCCGACACCGGCGCAGCGGTGTTGAAGGCGATGAGCCTTGCCAGCGGGCACGGCAATGTTGTCCTGCTGCTTGGCCATGGCGGCAACGTCACCAACAACCCGCATGAAAGCGCCTATCACTGCGGCGCGTGCGGCGGTTACACCGGCGAAGTTTCGGCGCGGCTGCTGGCGATCCTGCTCAACGATCCCCAGACCCGCGGCGGACTGGCGACACGCGGCGTCGATGTGCCGGCCGACACGCTGTTCGTGGCCGGCCTGCACGATACCACCACCGATGCAATCACCATCTACGAAGATGACCTGCCGGACGAGCGCAGCGGCGACCTTGCCAAGGTGCGCGGATGGCTGGAACAGGCCGCCCGTGTCGCGCGCGCCGAACGTGCCGTGCGGTTGCCCGGCGCGCGCTGGAACACAGTTGCCAGCCGCGCCCAGAACTGGGCCGAAATCCGCCCGGAATGGGGCCTTGCCGGATGCGCTGCCTTCATCGCTGCCCCGCGCGGGGCAACCGCTGGCCGCGATCTTGGCGGGCGGGCGTTTCTCCACTCCTATGACTGGCAGGCGGACGAAGGTTTCGGCACGCTGGAACTGATCATCACCGCGCCGGTGGTGGTAGCGAGCTGGATTTCGTTGCAATATTACGGATCCAGCGTCGCGCCCGAGATGTTCGGCGGCGGCAACAAGCTGCTGCACAATGTCGTCGGCGGGATCGGTGTGATCGAAGGGAATGGCGGGCGTCTGCGCGCCGGCTTGCCTTGGCAGGCGGTGCATGATGGCGATGCGTTGCAGCACGAACCGCTGCGCCTGTCGGTGATGATCGAGGCCCCGCGCGAAGAGATGATCCGCATTCTGGACAAACACCCGGGCGTGCAGGCGCTATTCGACAATGGCTGGCTGCACCTTTTCGCCATGAAGGACGGGAAAGTTGACGGACGTTACCTTCCCGGCCTGAAGTGGTCCAACCAGCAAACGAATAAACTCGCCGCCTGATAAGGCTGCCCAAAAGGTCGCGAGAATTTTCGCCGCCGCCCGCACCGCCTCCAGCGCTGCGGGTGGCGCTCGTTTCCAGGGATCTCCAGCAGCGATTGAAACCAGGGTAGATCCTGCCAGACCCCGGTTAGGCCCCCTCCAGACGCGTTTAAACGCCCCGCGTCAGGGCGTTTCACGTGAAACAATGAGGAAAGTGGTGGACAGGGCTGGATTCGAACCAGCGTACGCTTGCACGGGCAGATTTACAGTCTGCTGCCTTTAACCACTCGGCCACCTGTCCACACAGTTCCCTGTTTCCAGGGAGGCGTTCCTGAGCATCATATGCTCTGAAATTGCACGGTGCCACAAAGGGCTCCGATGCCGAGAGGCGCCCCTTTGGCGAAGCACTGCTTGCCTGTCAATGCCCCTACTGGCAGGGGGCGTCTTTGTAAAAAGCGTCAGTCGGGACACAAGATGAGCAAAGGTGAAAAGAAGCGCGCACTCAGGGGCCGTGCAGGACGCATGAAGGGCGGACGTGGCTCGGGCAATGCGAGCAGCGGGCAGGTTCGCCTGTGGGGCCGCCACGCGGTGGAGGCGGCGCTCAAGAACCCCGATCGTCAGCACCGCAAACTGTGGGCCACCCCGGAAGGGCTGGAGAGCCTGGATGGCGAACTACCGCCCGGCTTCCCGATCGAACACGCGCAGGCCGCCGATCTCGCGCGTCTGGTGGCCAAAGATGCGCCGCATCAAGGGCTGGTGCTGGAATGTGCAGGGCTTGAGGATGTATTCCTCGATGAAGTCGCGCTTGGCGAGGCCGACCACCCCATCGTGGTGCTTGATCAGGTTACCGATCCGCATAATGTCGGCGCGATTTTGCGCTCGGCAGCGGCCTTCGGCGCCGCCGCAATCGTCACGCAGGACCGCCACGCCCCGACGGAAGGCGGGGTTCTGGCCAAGGCCGCATCGGGCGCTCTGGAAACCGTGCCGTGGGTGCGGGTGGTCAACCTTGCCCGCGCGCTGGATGAACTGGCCGAGGCCGGATACTGGCGCATCGGGCTGGCGGGAGAGGCCGATGCGGTGCTTGGCGATGTCATGCCCACCGGTCCGCTGGTGATCGTGCTGGGCGCGGAAGGCGAAGGGATGCGCCAGAACATTGCCGCGCATTGTGACGTGCTTGCCAAACTGCCAATTTCCTCCGCGATTGAGAGCCTTAACGTTTCCAACGCGGCGGCGATTTCGCTTTATGCGGCGGCGACGCGCGGTTAAGACCCCAAATAGATGGGAGAATCTCAATGACCACAGTCACGACCATCCGGCTGCGCGCCGCGACGTTGCTGGCAGGATTTGCGCTGGCGCTGTCGGGCTGCTTCATGACGCCGGGCAAGTTCACGTCCGAATTCGCGATCACCGGGTCAGACAGCTTCACCTTCAGCTATGAGGGTGAGATTTTCTTCCTCGGCCTTAGCAAGCTGGCGCAGATGGATTCGGCAGCGGAGGTTTTCACCCCGTCGGAATGCTATGACGACGAAACCTACGAAAGCCGCCCCTGCACCTCAAAGGAAGAGGCCGCCCAGCGTACCGAATGGGAAGCCGGCGCTGCCGAGCGTGCGGCCGAGGGCAAGCGAAAAGCCCAGCAGATGGCTGCGATCATGGGAGGGATCGACCCTTCCGACCCCAAGGCCGCCGAAGAATTGGTGACGTTGTTGAAGCGGCAGAAGGGCTGGGAGCGCGTGGTGCACAAGGGCGACGGCGTGTTCGACGTCAGCTACCGCGTGACGGGCACGATGGGCCATGATTTCATGTTCCCGATGATCGAAGGCTTCCCGGCAGCTAATCCTTTCGTACAGGCGTTCGTGCGGCAGGGCGGGCAGGTTCGCATCCAGGCACCGGGTTTTGCCAGCCAGAACGCGGATTCGGGGAACATGGGGTCGATGATGGGCATGGGTTCGATTGCAGGGCTTGCCGCGCTTGAAGCGTCCGGCAATGGCGACGCCCTACCGGGCATTCCGGTCATCGACGGTACCTTCACCATCCGCGCGGCAAATGGGATGCGCATTCTGGCCAACAACACCGATGAAGGCCCGGCGGCCACCACGACCGGCGAAGCATTGACGTGGCGCATAACCGGCCGCACGAAAGAGGCACCAACTGCCCTGATTGCAACTGCAAGCTGACAGCGAGATTGCTCCAAAGAGAAACCCCGACGGCCACGAGGCTGACGGGGTTTTCTTTTGCCTGTTTCAAGCAGGATTTCTGAGATCAGATGCGGATCAGTTGACCGCGTCCTTCAACCCCTTGCCAGCCTTAAACTTGGGCTGGTTGGAAGCCTTGATCTTCATCGGCTCGCCCGTCCGCGGGTTACGCCCGGTCGAAGCCTTGCGCTTGGCCACCGAAAAGGTGCCAAACCCAACCAGCCGCACTTCATCGCCACCTGAAAGCGCCTTCGTAATCGCGTCAAAGACGCTTTCTACTGCATTCGCGGAATCGTTCTTGGATAGCCCGCTGGCGTCAGCAACGGCGCTGACAAGGTCGTTCTTGTTCATCTAGGAACCCCCTCAGTTCGCAAAATTCGCATGTTCAGTGAATCGCTAGTCTTAAAGGCACCAAATTGAGACTTTTTTTGGAGCACTGTCAAAGGCAATCAGCCCAATTCGACCGCCAGTGCAAAAAGCCGCACAACTTCCCGCCTCTAACTTGGGTTAGAAGCGGGTCGATCTACTAAAATGCCGTCCTCAACCGATGCGATGTGCCACGAATCGCGGCAAGTGGCGCAGTACTCGCGGCTTAGTGCGCGGTTGGCGCCTCCCCTGAAGCCACACCTACACCTGAAGCGGAGGTCGCCGGCTGGCTCGCCAGGTCGTCGGCTTCGGTCCACTCGATCGGCTCAAGCGGTTCCACCAGCGCGCGGGCAAGCACGTCGTCCACATGGCTCACCGGAATGATCTCCAGACTCTCGCGGACATTGGCGGGAATTTCGGCGAGATCCTTGACGTTCTCCTCAGGGATGAGGACGACCTTGATCCCGCCCCGCAGAGCCGCCAGCAGCTTTTCCTTCAAACCGCCGATGGCCAGTACGCGCCCCCGCAGCGTCACTTCACCAGTCATTGCGACGTCAGGCCGCACCGCAATACCGGTGAGTGTCGAGACGATCGATGTGACCATCCCGATGCCCGCGCTCGGCCCGTCCTTCGGCACTGCGCCTTCGGGCAGGTGGATGTGCACGTTCTTGCGCCCAATCAGGCTCGGCTTGATCCCGTAGGCAGGCGCGCGCGCCTTGACGAAGCTGAAAGCTGCAGCGACGCTTTCGTTCATCACCTGACCAAGCTTGCCGGTGGTTTTGACCTCGCCCTTGCCCGGCGTGGTGACGCTTTCGATGGTGAGGAGCTCGCCCCCCACCGATGTCCACGCCAGCCCCGTCACTGCGCCGACCTGCGCTTCTTCTTCCGACACGCCGTGCTTGAACTTGCGCACGCCGGAGTAGTCACCAAGGTTTTCGGGCGTAATGGTAACGCTGTCGGTCTTCTTTTCGAGGATCTGCCGCAAGGCTTTGCGGCACAGCTTGGCAATTTCGCGCTCCAGCGTACGCACACCCGCCTCGCGGGTGTAATAGCGGATCAAATCGCGCAGGGCCGCTTCGGTCAGGATGAATTCACGATCCTTTAGCCCGTGCGCTTCGATCTGCTTGTCAACCAAGTGGCGCTGGGCAATCTCGACCTTTTCGTCTTCGGTATAACCTTCAAGCCGAATGATCTCCATCCGGTCGAGCAGCGGCTGCGGCAAGTTGAGGCTGTTTGCAGTGCACACGAACATGATGTCAGACAGGTCGAGGTCCAGTTCCAGATAGTGATCCTGGAACTTGGCGTTCTGTTCGGGATCGAGCACCTCGAGCAGTGCCGAAGCCGGATCACCGCGGAAATCCTGACCCAGCTTGTCGATTTCATCGAGCAGAAACAAAGGATTCGACGTGCCAGCCTTTTTCAGGTTGGCGACGATCTTGCCTGGCATCGATCCAATGTAAGTGCGCCGGTGGCCACGAATCTCAGCCTCGTCCCGCACCCCGCCCAGCGACTGGCGCACGAATTCACGGCCCGTCGCCTTTGCGATCGACTTGCCCAGCGAAGTCTTGCCCACACCCGGAGGGCCGACGAGGCACAGGATGGGTCCCTTCAGCTTGTTGGTGCGCGCCTGCACAGCGAGATATTCGACGATGCGGTCCTTGACCTTCTCCAACGCATAGTGATCGGCATCGAGCACTTCCTGCGCCTTGGCGATGTCCTTCTTCAGCTTCGATTTCTTGCCCCACGGCAGGCCGAGCAACACGTCGAGATAGTTGCGGATCACCGTTGCTTCGGCGCTCATCGGCTGCATCGCGCGCAGCTTCTTCAATTCGGCCAACGCCTTTAGCTTGGCTTCCTTGGAAAGCTTGGCCTTCTCGATCTTCTCGGTGAGTTCGGCAATCTCGTTGCCCTCACCATCGTCGCCGCCACCCAGCTCGCTCTGGATCGCCTTCAACTGCTCGTTGAGGTAATATTCGCGCTGGGTCTTCTCCATCTGGCGCTTCACGCGCCCGCGGATGCGGCGTTCGACCTGGAGAACCGAAAGCTCGCCTTCCATGAAGGCCATGACCAGTTCCAACCGCTTCAGAGGATTGCCTTCGGTCAGCAATCCCTGCTTGTCCGAAACCTTGGCGCTGATTGCGGCGGCGATGGTATCGGCAAGCTGTCCGGCGTCATCAACATCGCTGAGGTCGATGCTGGCGTCTTCACCCATCTTCTTGTTGAGCTTCACATATTCAGCAAATTGTTCTGTCACCTGCCGCATCAAGGCGGTGACTTCGCTGCCCGACACGGTTTCCGGCTCGGCCACCTCGACTTCGGCAAGCAGATGCGATCCGACGTTTTCCAGCGCGGACAGCCGCACGCGGGTCTTGCCTTCGACCAGCACACGCACCGTGCCATCAGGCAGCTTCAGCAATTGCAGAACCTGCGCAATCACGCCGACGTCATACAGGTCATCGCCTTCGGGATCGTCACAACCCGGATCAAGCTGGGCGAGGAGCACGATGTCCTTGGACGCTTCCATCGCCGCTTCCAGAGCGGCAACGGATTTGTCGCGGCCCACGAACAGGGGCACGACCATGCCAGGAAATACGACAATGTCGCGAAGGGGGAGGAGGGGGAAAGTCTGGGTCATATCTGTGTCCACGGCGGCCATAGGGGCAACGCCTTTGTTAGGAATATGGGTAGCGCGCGGGCGGCCCGCAATGGGGCGCCCTGGCTATGCTGTGGACGGTGATCCCGACGCCCGGATCTGCCAACCAGGCGTCCATCGAAAACACACCGGACATCCGACCCTCGGCCCCATTGATTGGGGCTGCCGTGGACCGTCGTTCGTGAGACAGGCGAGGCGCTCTCGGAATGCTTAACCCAAGCCGGGCAGATTGAACCCCGGCGGGAGACCCATCGATGACTGCATTTCCTGCATCTGCTCGTTCGAGACGCGATCCGCACGGTCGCGGGCGTCGTTAAAGGCAGCGGCAACGAGGTCTTCCAGGATTGCCTTATCGTCGGGCGCCATCAGGCTGTCATCGATGTGCACGCCAAGGATGCGTCCCTTGGCGCTGGCGCGAACCTTCACAAGCCCGCCGCCAGCAGTGCCCTCGACCTCGATCGAATCGAGCTTCACCTGCATCTCGTTCATCTGCTTCTGGATGGTCTCGGCGGCCTGCTGCGCGGCGGCCATCATTTCTTCCATCGACTTCATCGGGGGTGCTCCATCAATTCCAAGGGGGACTACTGCCAGCGGCAAGGCGGGGTTCCGTACCGATCAGCTCGGCATCGGGAAAGGCTTCGAAGGCGGCCTTGACCAGCGGATCGGCGCGGATGCGCGCGTCTTCGGCAGCGGCTTCTGCCTCCGCGGATTCGCGCAAGCTGGGCTGTGCCTCACCAGCGCCCCGTTCGATCAGCCAGCGTTTGCCGGTGACCTTGAGCAGCGCCTCGCGGATGTCGGCTGCGGGATCATCGGGGAAATTGTCGGCGGCCTGATAGACCAGCCGTTCGGGGGTGATTTCGATTACCCGGATGCGGTCGCGCATGATCTGGGCAACGCGCAGCTGGCCTGCAGCATCAACCTGATCGACCAGCGCGGCCCAGCTTTGCGCAGAACTGGCGGCGACGGGCGCGCTTGCTGTCTGCGCAGTATTTGGGGCGCCTTCACCGGCAGGGGCGGCGGTGAACCCGCTCGTGGCAAGCTCCTCGATGCGCTTCGCCAGCTTGCCAGGATCGGGCATTTGCGCAGCGTGGAGAATCCGCAGTAGCGCCATTTGCAGCGATACCAGCGGATCAGGGCCAGTGCGGACTTCGTCATGCCCCTTGAGCAGCAATTGCCACAAGCGGTGCAATTCCCCTGCCCCCAACCGTGCGGCAAAATCGGCAAGCGCGGCGCGTTCCTCCTCGGCAGGGGCGTCCGGATCCCCACCCGATACTTGCGCCAGAGTGACGCGGTGGGTGAGATCCATCAGCGCGCGCATCAGCGCAATCGGCTCGACGCCGAGGGCATATTGTTCGTCAACGGCGGCCAGCAGCGCCTGTGCATCACCTTCGAGCAGGTGGCCGAGCAGGCGGCGCTGCGCGCTTTTATCGGCCAGCCCCAGCATATCGCGCACGCGGGCGGCGGCGACCTTACCCTCGCCGTCCAAGTCGGCATGGGCGATGGCCTGATCAAGAATTGATAGCCCGTCGCGCACGGAACCTTCGGCAGCGTTGGCGATGATGTTGAGGCCCTCGGCCTCCGCTTCGACGCCCTCGAGACGGCAGACCTTGGCGAAGTGGTCGGCCAGCATGGGTGCGGGGATGCGCCTGAGGTCGAAGCGCTGGGTGCGGCTGAGCACCGTGACCGGCAGCTTGTCGACCTCGGTGGTGGCAAACAGGAACTTCACATGCGGCGGCGGCTCTTCAAGTGTCTTGAGCAAGGCATTGAAAGCATTGCGCGACAGCATGTGAACTTCGTCGATGATGTAGATCTTGTAGCGAGCGGAAACGGCGGCGTAGCGGACCTGCTCGATGATCTCGCGCACGTCATCAACGCCGGTGTTGGAAGCGGCGTCCATTTCGATCACATCGATATGGCGTCCTTCGGCGATGGCAGTACAAGGTTCGCACTGGCCGCAAGGATCGATGGTGGGGCCGCCCTGCCCGTCGGGGCCGATGCAGTTCAACGCCTTGGCGATAAGGCGTGCAGTCGAGGTTTTGCCGACCCCGCGCACGCCGGTCATCAGGAAGGCATGGGCCAGCCGATCACGAGCGATGGCATTGGCAAGGGTTCGGACCATAGCCTCCTGCCCGATCAGCTCGGAAAAGGTCTGTGGGCGGTATTTGCGTGCGAGCACGCGGTATGGCTGTGCCGCTGCAGGCCGAGGCGAAGCCGAGCCTGGCGCCCGCGAAGCCGGCTCAGGGGCAGGCCTGACCGCCTCTGGCGCGAGTGTAACGGGGGCTGCTACGGGATCGCCGAACAGCGCACTTTGCCCTGCCGCCTCCAGTTCGGCCGCTGTCGGGCCACTGTCGTCGCTTTCGGGCAGTTCGGGATCGGAATCGCTCATGAAACCCAAGCTAGGCGCTTAGGCGGCATTTGTCATGGTGCGCAATGCGGCATGGGTTCTTGAAAATGGGGAAGAAGGAGCCGGGCGACCCGCCGCAATCCACCTGAGCTGCTTCCTTCCGGACCTGACTCGGTGAGCGGACGCAAACGTCCACCCGACTCCCGTCGGGGCATATGGAGACGTTGGGGGTAAACGTCAACTCAGCGGAAATTGTCGGCGTAGGCCTGCAGCTTCAACCGCTTCGGCGGCGTTGCAAGAACACGCGCTGCAACGCCGTGCTTTTCGGCATAGGCTTTGGCCGCGTCCTTATCGGGGAACGTCAATCGCACCTGCGACTGCGTATCGCCAGATCCCGTCCATCCCATCAGCGGGTCGGCAAAGCGCGCTTCAGACTGTTCGAATTCTAGCACCCATTCATCGGTGTGCGCCTTGCCCGATTGCATTGCGTGCTTGGGCTTCTGATAAATCCGTGCTGGCATTTTTGTGTCGATCCTCGCTCATGCTGGCTTGGCCAGCGTCGCTGCGGGCGGACAGTCGCCCTTGCGGGCCGCTGTGCGTCCAGAATGTCGCTCGTCGGCTAGCGCAATCCTAGTCGCGGTTGAAGGCATTTTTGGTCTTCATGCTCGGCTTTTCGGTCCACGGCCGGTCGGGCCAGCGGTGCTTGGGATAGCGACCCTTCATGTCCTTGACCACGTCGGCCCAGCTGCCGCGCCAGAAACCTGGCAAATCGCGCGTCGACTGGACCGGGCGTCCACCGGGGCTGGTCAGCTTCAGAAGCAGCGGGGCACTGCCGATCATCGGGTGGACATCCAGCCCGAACAAACCCTGCACCCGCACCTCAACACTTGGCGCATCGTCGCCCGCATAGTCGATAGCGTGGCGCGTGTCGGCGGGCGAGGTGAAGTGGGTCGGCGCGGAGCGTTCAAGCGCCTGGCGCTGGTTCCAGTCGAGCAAGCCCAATGCCGCCTCCGCAAAGCGATGCGGCGGCAGGTCGAGATCACGCCGCCCAGCAAGCAGGGGCGCGAGCCATTCCTGGGCACGGCGGCGCAATTCATCCTCAGAAAGCGCCTCAACCCCGGCGAACCTCGCCCGGGCCAACACGCTGTTGGGGAGCACGTCCCGCAGCCTATCCAGCGCCTTCTCCATAAGGAGATCCGCAAACAATGCAGGGTCGGGCGACGGTTCGGGAATGCTCGCTAACACGATTGCACCCAGCCGCCGTTCGCGACGCGCTTCGACACGATCCTTGTCGCTGTTCCAGCGAGTTACGATGCGTTCCGCAAGATCATCGGCAAACAAGGTAGCGACCCGTTCAGAGGAGATTTCTGCTCCTGCGGTGATGCGTGCACCCTTGGCTTGTCCCTGTGCATCGCCGATCACAATCCATTCTGCGCGCGCCAACGGCGATGCCGGATCAAGCTGATAACCGCGCCCGCCTGCACTCAGCCAGTATTCCCCGGATGGGTCGCGGCGGCGGGCGACAAAATCAGGACGGGCAATCGCCAGCGCCTCAGCCGCTTCGCTGGCAGGGCTGTGGCCGACCATTCTGAAAAGCCCGCTCGCCTGTTTTGCCCACCCTTGTGCAATCCGCGCCGCCGCAACGCTGCGCTGGGCGCGGTCGCCGCGCCAGCGGGTGAGGCGCTGCAGCAAGTCCTCACCCCGCCCACCAAGTCCGCGTTCCTGCAACAGCATTACCAGCCGTGCCGCATCATCCGCGCAGCCTGCCCTTGCTCCGTGGAGCACCGCCGCTGCCTGATCGGGCGCCATCGGCAGCGCCGCAATCGCATCTCCCAGCGGCGTGATCCGGCCCCCGGCATCCAGCGCTCCCAGCGCCTCCAGGGCGCGCCGGGCCGCCGCGACCGACGCCTCGGGCGGCGGGTCAAGCCATGGCAGCGCCGCCGGGTTGGCCGTGCCCCATTTCGCCAACCGCAGCAGCAGCGGCGCAAGATCGGCCTGCATGATTTCAGCGGGCGCGAATTCCGGGCGGCCAGCGTGGCCCGCTTCCTCCCACAACCGGTAAGCCACCCCCGGCTCCTGCCGCGCCGCGCGGCCGGCCCGCTGCGCAGCCGAAGCCTGTGACGCACGCCGCGTGACGAGGTGCGTGGTACCCGCCGCGCGGTCAAATTCGGCAAGCCGCGCCAAGCCGCTGTCGACCACCACGCTGACCCCGTCCAGGGTGAGCGAGGTTTCCGCAATCGCCGTGGCAAGCACGATTCGGCGGCGGCCTTCGGGATCGCGGCGGATGGCAGCGCGCTGCGCAGCCGGTTCGATCTGCCCGTGCAGCGGGTGGAGAGGCACGTCCGGAAGGCGCGCAGCCAGCCGTTCACGCACCCGCTCAATCTCACGCACACCGGGCAGGAACGCAAGGATGTCGCCCCTTTCCTCGCGCCACGCGGTCATCACGGCGGCGGCGATGCGGTCCTCGATCTGTTGCGAACCGTCACCGCCGAGCCATTTGATCATCAGCGGAAAACTGCGCCCTTCGCTTTCGATGACGCAGGCATCTTTGCCCAGCAATCTCCCGAAACGCGCGCCGTCGATGGTTGCTGACATCACCAGCACGCGCAGATCCTCGCGCAGAACGGCCCGCGTTTCCAGCGCCAGCGCCAGGCCCAGATCGCTGTCGAGCGCGCGTTCGTGCGCTTCGTCGAACAGCAAAGCGGAAACCCCGGGAAGCTCCGGATCGTCCACCAGCCGGTTCACCAGAATCGCCTCGGTGACGACCAGGATGCGCGTGCGGGCCGAGGTCTTGCTGTCGAGCCGGGTCATATAGCCGACCGTTTCGCCCGGCTTTTCGCCGATCAAGTCCGCCATGCGTTCCGCTGCAGCGCGAGCGGCCACGCGGCGGGGTGATGTGACGATGATCTGGCCATTACACCACGGCTCGCCCAGCAGATCAGGCGCAACCGCCGTGGTTTTGCCAGCGCCCGGCGGCGCAATCAACACGCCCGCGCCCTGCCCGGCCAATGCGGCGCGGATTTCGGGAAGGACGGCGTGGATAGGCAGGTCGGGGTGCATCGCCCCGGCCGATAGCTTGCTCAATGCCCGCGCGCGACCGCGAATTGCGCAGCTTCGGCCATCGCCGCGCGCGCCTTGCCATCGGGGAAGATCGAGATCGCGTCGATAGCGCGGTGGGCGAAGTGCCGCGCCCGCTCACGCGTGTCTTCCAGGGCGTTGTGCTTGCCGATCAGCGCAATCGCATGAGCGAGGTCAGCGTCGGAGGAACGGTGCCCGATGATCGCGTCTTTCCAGAACTTGCGCTCTTCCTCGTTCCCGCGCGCAAAGGCGAGGATCACCGGCAAGGTCATTTTGCCCTCGCGGAAATCATCGCCCTGATCCTTGCCCATTTCAGCGGCGTCGGAATCGTAGTCGATGGCGTCGTCGACCAGCTGGAAGGCTACGCCCAAATTGCGGCCATAGGCTTCGAGCGCGCGCTCCTGTTCGTCCGAACATTCGGCGACCACGGCGCTGATCTGGCTGGCGGCAGCGAACAGCGCGGCGGTCTTGGCGCCGATGATATGAAGGTATTGTTCTTCGCTAGTGTTGATCTGGCGCTGGGCGGAAAGCTGAGAAACTTCACCTTCCGCGATTACGGCGCTGGCGCGGCTGAGGATCGAGAGGACCCGCAGGGACCCGTCTTCCGTCATCAATTCAAACGCGCGGCTGAACAGGAAATCGCCCACCAGCACCGTCGCCGGGTTGCCGAAAATGATGTTGGCTGCGGCTTTCCCACGCCGTAGTTCGCTGCCGTCCACCACGTCATCATGCAGCAGCGTGGCAGTGTGAATGAACTCGACCGCGGCGGCCAGCTTGTGATGGCGGGTGCCTTTGTACCCCACCAACTCTGCGCCAGCCAGCGTCAGCATCGGCCGCAAGCGCTTGCCCCCGCCCGAGATCAGATGGCCGGCCAGACGCGGGATCAGCGGGATCTCGCTCTGCATCCGGTCAAGGATCACGGCGTTGACAGAATTCATCCCGCCCGCGGTCAGAGACAACATGGGATCGAGTGTCGGCGCCTTGCGCGGCAGGGGAATAATATCGGCGCTCATGCTATTGCGGCTCTAGGGTGGCCCGAGCGTGCTTGGCAAGCGCAGAATTGCTGCTAGTTTTACCCGCTATGCCGCAAAGTCCGCAATCACCACCCGAAGCCGATCCCGTATTGGCTGCCTTTCGCAAAAGCATCGACAACATCGATGCGGCGCTAATTCATATGCTGGCCGAACGGTTCCGGATCACCCAGGCGGTCGGTGAATACAAGGCCAAGGCCACCCTGCCCGCCGCCGATCCCGGCCGCGAAGCGCGTCAGATCGAGCGACTGAGGAAGCTTTCCGAAGAAGCCGACCTCGATCCCGAATTCTCCGAAAAATTCCTGCGCTTCATCATCGACGAAGTGATCCGCCACCACGAACGCGCGGCCGCAGGCTAGGGCGCATTACGGCGCTTCGTCGTCGCGCTGCGGAGACGGCCGCCGCGGTCAATCCGCGCGCGGCAGGCGCAGTTCTACCAGAAGGCCGCCCAAATCCTCGCTGCTGCGCAATTCGACGCTGCCACCATAGATTTCCGCCACATCACGCACGATAGCGAGGCCAAGACCGGTGCCGGGCTTGTCGGTATCCAGCCGCACACCGCGATCGAAGATGCGTATCCGCTCGGCCTCGGGGATGCCGGTGCCGTCGTCCTCCACCCAGATGAGGCACATTTTGGGATCGCGCGGTGCGTCGATTTCGTCAGGATCGATGGTCACGAACACGCTGCCTCCACCATATTTCGCGGCGTTTTCGATCAGGTTGCCAAGCAGTTCGTCAAGATCCTGCCGCTCCAGCGAAACGGTGGCCGCCCCGTTGCCTGCAATGTCCAGCCGACCTTCGGGGTACAGCCGCTCAACGGCGCGGCGCACGGCTTCGGCGCTGGCCATCACATTGGTGCGCGCATGGCCAACCGCGCGGCGACCCACCGCGCGGGCGCGGGCCAGATGGTGATCGACATGGCGCTGCATCGTCCGGGTCTCACGCATCACGGCCATGCCCAGATCGGGCGCGCTGGCGGTCGCGGCATTCGTCAACACGGTCAGCGGTGTTTTGAGCGCGTGCGCCAGATTTCCCGCGTGCCGGCGCGCTTCCTCTGCCTGACGCTCGGAATGTTCAAGCAAGCCGTTCAGCTCCTCCACCAACGGCTGCACTTCCAGCGGGAGCGGATCGGTAATACGGCCCGCGCCCGTGGTGCGCAGGTTCTGGATCGCCGCCCGCACCCGCCGCAGCGGCGAAAGCCCATAGCGGATTTGCAGCAACGCCATGACCAGCAGGCCAAGGCCCAACACTGCAAAGCTCCAGATCAGGATCAGCCGTACCCGCCCGATCTGCGCGTCCATCTGCTCGGTTGCGCTGGCGACAGCGAAGGTCCAGCGCGTCTCGCTGCCGGGCAGGATCACGGTGCGTTCGGCAATACGCAGGGGTTCTCCGGCGAACTGGTCGGAGTTATAAAAGTGCACATCGCTATCAAAGTGGTCGCCCTTCGCCTCGACGCCATCCAGCTTCAAGGTTCGGTCCCACAAGCTGCGCGAAGCTAGGGGTTCATAACGCCCACCGCTGATCTGCCAGTAAAGCCCGCTGCCCGGCTCCAGAAAGCGTTGATCGCCAAGTGTGCGATAGAAATAGATTTCGCTGCTCGCGTCGATCTCGGCGGAAGAGATCATGGCGGTCAGGATGTAATCGAGCTGTTCGTCGAAATTCCGTTCGACCTGCGTTGTCAGCGTGCGCTCCAGCGCTACGCCGCCAACCAGCAGCAGCACAAAAATCCACCCAGCCGCGATCATCACCATGCGCCGTGCAAGGCTGGCACGGTGTTTACCTGCCGGGCGGGCTGTCAGATCGTCTCCCGGCCGCTGTTCGGGCACGTCTGCACCCTCGCCCCCAGGCAGCACGGCAGTCGCACCGCCGTCAGGATCCGCGCCTTCAGGCACACCCTTAAGCTCGGGGCGCGTCGGCGGGGTCGTCGAGGCTGTAACCGAGGCCACGGATGGTTGTTATCACGTCTGCGCCAAGCTTCTTGCGGATGCGGGTTACGAACACTTCAATGGTGTTCGAGTCCCGGTCGAAATCCTGATCGTAGATATGTTCGATCAACTCGGTACGGCTGACCACCTTGCCCTTGTGGTGCATCAGGTAGCTCAGCAGCTTGTATTCCTGCGCCGTCAGCTTGACCGGCTGACCCGCCAGCGTGACGCGGCCCGAACGGGTGTCCAGCCGCACATCGCCCGCAGTCAGTTCCGACGACGTATTGCCCGAAGCGCGCCGGATCAGCGCGCGCAACCGTGCGATCAGTTCCTCAGTTTGGAACGGCTTGGCAAGGTAATCGTCAGCGCCAGCATCAAGGCCCGCGACTTTATCAGACCAGCTATCACGCGCAGTCAACACCAGCACAGGGAAGGTGCGCCCTTCGCGCCGCCACATGCCCAGGACGGTCAGCCCGTCAATTTCAGGCAAGCCAAGATCGAGCACGACGGCATCATAGTCCTCGGTCGAGCCCATGAAGTGCCCGTCTTCGCCATCGGTCGACAGATCGACGGCGTAGCCCTGCCCTTCCAGCGTCGCCTTGAGCTGCGCGCCGAGGGTGGGTTCGTCTTCGACGATCAGAATGCGCATGGTTTGACGTTGTCCTGATTAACGATGCGGCGGGTCGTGCGCTTTTGGTACGGGTGCGTCAAGCAACGCCGACACGCCTTTCCCGTTGTTTTCCCCTGATGATCCTGCATCCCGGCCAGCGTCAGCGCGAACGACCGATGACCCGCCCGGTGCGGGCATCGACATCTACATAAGTCACGCGGCCTTCCTTGATGAACTTCAGGCGATAGGCGCGCGCCGTCGAATCATAGGCGAAGCCGAGATATTCGGCGTCACGCATCGTCGGCAGGATGCGCGCCTCGATTTCGCCCGATCGCATGATGTTTCCGGCCCGTGCCTCTCGCCGCGCCTCACCCTGATCGCCGCGCACCTGATCCTGCGCACCAGCAGCAGGTGCCGTCAGCATCAGGGCCACGATCGCGCCGAGGACAGAAGGAAAATAGGATTTCATGACCCGATCATGCCTAGCGGGTTTCCATTGAACAAGCCGTGAATGGTTTCAACCGGCGGTCGCAGCGCTTTGGCCCACCAATTCATAGCTGACCGTGACATTGATGCCGGTGGACACCATCCCCGGCTGCACCGGCGGCAAGGTAGCAAAATCGGCCGAGGCTTGGACCTTGGCCATTTGCGGCATCGGCCCGCTGCCCGACATGGATTCAGTGATGCTGAGCACCCTCGCCCCTGCATAACCAAGCATGGCGGCGTATGACTTCGCCTGCGCGGCCGCCCGCGCCATCGCCCGCGTCCGGGCTGTGTCAACGGCCGGCTGGACATCGTCGATCCCGAAGGCCGGGCCGCTCAGATCCGTCGCGCCTGCGGCGACCAGCACATCGAGCACCCGGCCGGTCTCGTCGATCTTACGCAGAATGATGCTGACCCGGTTGGCTGCCTGATAGCCGCGGAAGACCTGCTTCTGGGTGTCCTGATCGTAATCATACCGCGCATTGAGATTGATGCCGGTGGTCTGGATGTCCTTTTCCGCGATACCCAGCGTTTTGATGCGGGCGATCACCTTCTGCATCTCGGCCGAATTCTGTCGCAAAGCCTCGCTCGCGGTCGGAGCGTCGCTGGTCACGCCGGCGCCGATTGTGGCCAGATCGGGGGCGACTTGGACGCTTTCAAAGACGCTGAGTTCGACCACCGGCCCGCTCGCCGCGATGTCAATCTGCGGCGCGGCTGCGGCTACCGACGGCGCGGCGAGCGCCGTGGTGGCAAGAAAAGCGATGGCTGGTTTCATCATCAGGAAAATTCTCCAATTCGCCGTGCCAATGGGGTAGTCTGGCTTTCGCGCAACTGAACCGGATCGGCAGGCGGACTTGTCGCTGGGCGAGCGAAGCCCTAGGTGGCGGCGCAATGGCACAGCCCCCCATCTTTTCGTTTGAAGGCCTCGCGTTGCAACAGGGAGGTCGCTGGCTGTTCGGCGGGCCGACGCCGACCACTGGCGCAGCACCGATCGACCTGCATGTTCTGCCGGGTGACAGGTTGGCACTTATCGGGCGGAACGGCGCGGGCAAAACTACGCTGCTGCGGCTGATCACCGGCCAGATCGAAGCGGATCGCGGACTGCGCCGGATCAAGCCGGGGACGAAAATCGTCTTCCTTGAACAGGACCCGGATTTCAAATCTTTTGCCACCCTGATGGACTTCGCCATCGGCGGCACTGATGCGCCCGCCGCGCATGAGGTCGAAGCCATCGCCGGGCAGCTGGGCATCGATATGACCCGCCCCGCCGATACCGCAAGCGGCGGCGAAAAACGCCGCGCCGCCATTGCCCGGGCGCTGGCGCAGGAGCCTGATCTCATCCTGCTGGACGAACCCACCAACCACCTCGATCTGGCTGCGATTGATTGGCTGGAGGATTGGCTGTCACGTTACCGCGGTGCCTTCGTCACTATCAGTCATGACCGCACGTTCCTGACCCGTCTGACCCGGGCCACCCTGTGGCTCGACCGGGGCACCTTGCGCCGCAAGGATGTGGGCTTTGGCGGCTACGAAGCGTGGGAAGAAACGGTCTACGCAGAAGAGGCCCGCAATGCCGATCGCCTTGATGCGAAACTGAAACTGGAAGCGCACTGGCTGGAACGCGGCGTGACTGCGCGCCGCAAGCGCAATCAGGGCCGGTTGGAAAAACTCCACCAGATGCGGGCTACCCGGGCGGCGATGATATCGGGCGCAGGGACGGCCAAACTCAAGCTCGCCAGCGATGACGACTTCAAATCGAAATCTGTGATCGTCGCGGAAAATATTTCAAAGACTTATGGCGAGCGGGCGATCGTCAAGCCGTTCAGCCTGCGCATCCAGAACGGCGACCGTATCGGGATTGTCGGATCAAACGGCGCGGGCAAGACCACCCTGCTGAAGTTGCTCACCAAAGAGCTTGAACCCGACACCGGCACTGTCACCCATGCGCGCACGTTGACGGGCGTGATGATCGACCAGCAAAGAAAGCTGCTGGAACCGGGCGCCACGGTCCGCCAGATTCTTGCCGAAGGGGGCGATTGGATCGATGTTCGCGGGGTGCGAAAGCACGTCATGGCTTACCTCAAGGACTTCCTGTTCGATCCTGGTCTGGTCGATACCAAGATCGGCATTCTGTCGGGCGGAGAACGATCGCGCTTGTTGCTGGCCCGCGAATTTGCCCGTACGGCCAACCTGCTGGTGCTGGACGAGCCGACCAATGACCTCGACCTTGAAACCCTTGATCTGCTTCAGGAAGTCATTGCCGATTTCGACGGCACCGTGCTGATTGTCAGCCATGACCGCGACTTTCTTGATCGCACAGTGACCATCACGCTGGGCCTCGACGGATCGGGCAAGGTGGATATTGTGGCCGGCGGCTATGCCGATTGGGAAGCCAAGCGCAAAGCGCCTCAAACCGGGGGCAAGACGGGGTCTAACGGGGGTCAAAGCCGGGCTACACCACCTCAAACCGCCCCTGAAAACAAGCCCGCTGCGGCCCCCAAGCTTTCCTACAAGGACCAGCGGGATTACGAAATCCTGCCCGCCCGGATCGAGGAACTGGAAGCCGCCATCGCCAAGGGTGAGGCGCTGCTGGGCGATCCTGAGCTCTACGCGAAAGAACCGCAACGGTTCGCGACCATCAGTCAGGGCATCGCCAACGCCCGGGCTGAAAAGGACGCGGCGGAAGAACGCTGGCTGATGCTCGCCGAAATGGTCGAGGGCGGGTGACGTCCCCCGTGCCGGGGGATCACATCGAAGCACTCCGCGCGGCGATTGCTGACTGCACCTTGTCTGCGGCGCAGCTCCCGTTCGGCCCGCGTCCAATCGCGCGCTTTTCCCCGACCAGCCGCATCCTCATCATTGGGCAGGCACCGGGCACCAAGGTCCACGCCAGCGGTGTCCCCTAGGACGATGACAGCGGTGACCGGCTGCGCGGACTGGCTGGGGATCGACAAGGCCAGTGACGGCGATGCTGTGTCACGTGATCCGGTAGAATTCCGCGACCCGTTCCAGCGCGATGCGCAGCACCAGCTTGCCGCTGCGCACCGGCCAGCCCAGCGTCTTTTCCGCTTCGGGCAAGCCCTCACCCGCGCAGACGACGCGCCACAGGATATCCTCCAACCCCCGCCCCGCCGCGCGGATCGCGCCGTCAAACCGCCGCCGCGCCGCGATCTGTTTTTCGGTGGCCGAAAGCCCGCGCTCTCCCGTCGACTTCACCCGCACCGGATCCCAGCGCATGGTGATGCTGGGCGAAAGCTGCGCCTTTTCATAATCCGCCCGCAGCGCCTCGCCGGCATCAAACAGCCGCGTATCGAGGTGTCCGCGCGCGTGCAGCCAAGCCAGCGGGCTTTCCGCAAGATTGACTGTGACCGTGCGGCGCGGTCTTGCCCCACCTTTGATCGCTCCGGTGCGCGGGCCTTCGGGGGTGAGTTCGCGTTCGACCAACTGGCGCTTCATTGTGTTTCCTCCACGTGTTCAACGGGTGAGGCTTGCCAAGTCGGCGCATCTGTAGGAAAGAACAAACCAATCCGGTTAATTTACGCGAGAACTTCATGACCAACCGCATCCGCGATATCCGTAAGGCGAAGGGCCTCACCCTCTCCGATCTGGCCGCCACCTGCCGTCCGCCAACCACCGCGCAGACCATCGGGCGACTGGAAACCGGGATGCGCAGCCTCTCGCTGGTGTGGATGAACCGCATTGCCGCCGCACTGGGCGTTGACCCTGCCACCCTGATGCGCGCCGATGCTGCGGCCCATGCGCAGATTGTCGCCGAACTGGGCCAAGCAGGGCCGGAAGCGCTGTCCGCCCCGCGTGAGGCGTTGCTACCCAGCGCGCTGGCGGGCGATGATAGCCCGCCGCCCATGGTGCTGTCCGTCACCGCCAGCATCGGCGAATATCGCCCCGGCGATCTGGTGTGGCTGCGTCCACTTGATCCAGCCAACGCGGCCAGCGCGATCAATCGCGATTGTCTTTTGCCGAAGCCGGGCGGGCGCTTCGCCTTCGGACGGCTGATCGACCGGCGCGGCACATTGGTCGGACTGTTGCCGCCGGGGGCCGGGCAAAAGCAGGTGGTGGTCGACAATCCGGCGTGGATTGCGGTTGCCTTCATGCTGGTCAGGCCGCTGTAAGAGGCCCGAGATGAAACACGTACTTGCCCTGTCGACGCTGTATCCCAATCCGGTCAATCCGCGCTTTGGGACCTTTGTCGCCCGGTCACTGGAGGCGCTGGCCAAGCGCGGCGACTGGCGCGTTACGTTGATCAATCCCATCGGCCTGCCACCGCTGGCGCTGGGCCGATACCGCCCGCTGGCCGAACTGCCGGAGACAAGTGAGGAAGGGGGCATCACCATCTACCGCCCGCGCTTCACCCTGATCCCGCGCATCGGCGCCTGGCGTAACGCAGCAGCGATTGCGCGCGCCGCGCTGCCGCTGGTGCGGCGCATCCATGCCGTGACGCCCATCGATGTGCTGGACGCGCAGTTCTTCTTCCCCGATGGCCCTGCCGCCGCGCAAATCGCGCGCGAAACGGGCCTGCCGCTGTCGATCAAGGCGCGGGGCAGCGACATCACTTTCTGGGGCCATCAGGATTTCGCCCGCCGCCAGATGCTGGAGGCGGCACACACCGCCAGTGGGTTGCTTGCCGTCAGCCGCGATCTTGCGGCGCAAATGGTCCTGATGGGCATGGATGAACGCAAGATCACGCTGCATTACACCGGGCTGGACCGCGACCGTTTCCGGCCTTTCGATCACACCCAGTTACGCCGCCAGCTTTCAGAAGAACTGGGCTTTGCCATGCCCGACAATGCCCCGCTGCTGACCTGCGTGGGCGCGCTGATCGAGCGTAAGGGACAGCGCATCGCCATCGCCGCGCTGCGCGACATTCCCGGCGCCCGCCTGGTGCTGGTTGGCAAGGGTGAGGATGAGGCCCGGCTACGCGCGCAGGCCGCAAGCGATGGCGTGGCGGAGCGGGTGTTCTTTGCAGGATCGCTCGACCATGACCTGATGCCGTTGATCCTGTCGGCTTCCGATGTGATGGTACTGCCGACGGCGAATGAAGGTCTGGCCAATGCCTGGGTCGAAGCGCTCGCTTGCGGAACACCGGTGGTGACCTGCGATGTCGGCGGCGCGCGCGAACTTATCGCCAGTGACACTGCCGGACGGCTGGTAGACCGCAATCCAGCGGCGGTAGCAGCAGGCGTCAACGCGGTGCTGAACGCCCCGCCCCCGCGCGAGGCGGTAGCGGCCCTGACCGAAAATTTCAGCTGGGACGCCAACGCCGCCGCGCTGGCCGCACATTACGAAAAGCTGGTTAGCGAGGCGTAAGCCCCGCCCCCCGTCACACCTCGCCGCGCGCGATCTTTTCCTGACGATCCGCCGCCGTTTCAGTCGGGATAAAGCTGTTCGACGTTACGCCCATCCAGATCAGCAGCGGGCCGGCCATATAGATTGACGAATAGGTGCCGATGAACAGGCCTACGGTGATCGCCGCCACCATGCCGAACAGGCTGGGCGGGCCGAAGATCAGCAGCGGGATCAGCGCGATGAACAGCGTCAGCGACGTCATCACAGTGCGCGAGAGCGTCTCGTTCACCGACAGATCGAGCAGTTCGGCCATGGGCATCTTGCGATATTTCTTCAGGTTCTCGCGGATGCGGTCATAGACGACGATGGTGTCGTTCAGCGAATAACCGATGATTGCAAGGATCGCGGCGACGATCTGGAGGCTGAACTCCATCTGCGTCAACGCGAACAGCCCGACGGTGACAGATACGTCATGCACCAGCGCAAACATCGCGCCGACGCCGAACTGCCATTCGAAACGCACCCAGATGTAGAGCGAGACCGCCGCCATTGCCGCCAGCAGCGCGAGGATCGCCTGATCGCGGAACTCGCCTGCGACCTTGCCCGATACCGTGTCGTTGCCGTCCCGGCGCGCGTCGGGGTATTCCGCCTTGATGGCGGCGATCACCTTGTCACCGATTGCGGTTGCCGCGCCCGGCGTGTCCTCTGCCCCTTCGGGCAGCGCCACACGGATCGAAACCTGGTTCGGCGCACCGAATTCCTGCACCACCGGCTCGCCGTAACCTAGCCCGCCGACCAGTTCGCGCAAGGACGCGATCGGGGCGGTCTGCTTCTGCTGGAAGGTCATGCGCACTTCCTGCCCCCCGGCGAAATCGACGCCGAAGTTGAGGCCGTTGGCCAGCACCGCCGCCCAGCTCCCGAAGATCAGCACAAGGCTAAGCACGAAGAACGGGATCCGCAGTTTCAGGAACTTGATGTTGGTATTGTCGGGGACGAGCTTCAGGAGTTTCATGACAGCGCGCTCCTTAAATCGTGATGTCGTTGGGGCGCGTCTTGCGCAGCCACCCGGCGACGAACATGCGGGTCAGCGTTACCCCGGTGAAGACCGAGGTCGCGATGCCGATCACCAGCACAACCGCAAAGCCTTTGACCGGCCCCGAACCGAACGCGAACAGCGCCACGCCGGAAATGACGTTGGTGAGGTTTGCGTCCCAGATCGCGCGGCTGGCTTCCTTGTACCCGGTCTCCACCGCGGCGATGACCTTGCGGCCGCGCGCGCGTTCTTCCCGGATACGTTCATTGATGAGCACGTTGGCGTCCACGGCCGCACCGATGGTGATGACGAAACCTGCGATCCCCGGCAGGGTCAGCGTGAAACCGCCCAACGCCATCAGGCCCAGCAGCATGAGCACGTTGAACACCAGCGCGATGGTCGCATAGACGCCGAAGCGGCCATAGGTCGCCACCATCAGCGCGATCACGGCCAGGCTGCCGATCCCCATCGCGAGCATGCCCTTGCGGATCGAGTCCGCGCCAAGGTCTGGCCCGACAGTGCGCTCCTCGACAACCGCCAGTGGCACCGGCAAAGCGCCAGAACGCAGCGCAATGGCGAGCTGGTTTGACGATTCCGGCGTGAAGCTCCCCGAAATCTGAGCGCGGCCGCCCACAATCGGTTCATTGATGTTTGGCGCCGAAAGCACCTGTCCATCAAGAATGATGGCAAACGGCTTGCCGACATTTTCGCTGGTCAGCTTGGCAAACTTGGCCCCGCCCTGGGCATCGAAGGCGATGTTGACGACGCTCTGGTTGCTCTGTGGGTCAACGCCGGCCTGCGCGCCGGTGAGATTGTCACCGCGAATGCCCCCCAACCGCTGCACCGCAATCGACTGGCCTTCACCCGGTGTGCCAGGTGCGTAGGGGAAAATCTCGCTACCCGGGGGCGCAATTCCAGCCTGTATATTGGTCGGCAAGGCGTTGAGATCGACCAGCTTGAATTCGAGCTGCGCGGTCTGGCCCAGCAACTGCTTAAGCGCGTCGGGATCCTGCAGGCCCGGCACCTGCACCACGATGCGCGTTTCGCCCTGACGAATGATCGTCGGTTCGCGTGTGCCAAGTTCATCAATCCGGCGGCGCACCACTTCCGTGGCGCTGTCCATAGCATCATCGATCGCCTGGCTGACGCCAGCATCGGTCTGTTCGAGCACCATGCGCTGGCCATCGACGACCTGCAATTCCCACTCGCGAACGGTGGTGGCGCCTTGCATCGTAGGCTCGATCAACCCGCGCGCGCGGTCAATATCGCCAGCGTCATCCAGCATGAAGGACAACTGCCCCCCCGCTGTCGACACATCACCGATGCGGATGCGCGGCTTGGCATTGCGCATCAACTGGCGGATGGATTCTTCCATGTTCTGGAGCCGCTGTTCGCGCACATCGCCTGCCTTGGCTTCGAGCAGCAGGTGCGAACCGCCGGCAAGGTCAAGCCCGAGGTTAACCTCGGGATCGGGCAGCGCTGCGGGCCAATCCAGCCCCCCGACATTGAACAGCGAAGGCAGCGCCAGCAGCGATGCTGCCAGCGTCACCGCCCACAGGCTGAGCTTTTTCCAAAGGGGAAAATCGAGCATTGCGTCAGGGTCTCACACGCAAAGGGGGACAACGGCGGACAGTCATGTGACCGGCCGGATCAATCGTTGGCGGGATTGCCGCCCGGCGGGATGATGTCGCCGATGGTCGCCTTGATCGCCTTGACCCGGACATTGGTGCCCAGTTCCAGTTCGACATAGGTCTCGTCCACCTTGATCACCTTGCCCACAAGCCCGCCTGCGGTGACGACCTGATCGCCCTTTTTGACGGCGCCTATCTTGGCCTGATGTTCCTTCTGCCGCTTCATCTGCGGGCGGATGATCAGGAACCAGAAAATCGCGATCATGCCGATAATCGGCAGGAAGCTGATCCAGGCCGGAGGTGCTGCAGCAGCGCCCGCTCCGGCAGCGGCAAGAAGGTTGAATGTCATGCGTTAAAGCCTGTCGGATCCGTTGAAGGTATGGGAAGACGGCTCCGTTCTGCGCACATCGCGTGCCGCAATCCGGTGTCCCCTTCCGTTCAAGTGGGCGCGACTAGCAGTATTGCAAGCAACCCGCAATCGCGGGGTGATTTTGCAATTGTGCTGGGGCACGGCGAAAACCACTCGCCCGGCCGGCCGGTAGGTGGCTCACAAAACAAACACACCCTCAAACCCGCTTGCCAGTCCGCACAGGCGCTCCTATAGGCGCCGCTCCACTGGTGACGGGACGTAGCGCAGCCTGGTAGCGCATCACACTGGGGGTGTGGGGGTCGGAGGTTCGAATCCTCTCGTCCCGACCAGTGGAAATTTCTTCCTCCGGCGTTGAGACACGTCGCCGCGCGGTAATTGCGCGCGGGCGGAGGACGGTTTAGGCTTGCCAGAGCCCTACTTGCGAAAGCCGCCCTTCCAACATGACCAGCTGGCGTCACGCCGCTCCCGTTGACGATATCCGCGAAGCGCTGCTGGCCGCGACTGTGCTGCCGCGCGCCTTTGCCATCGCGACGCTGGTGGCGGTGGACGGATCGGCGCCGCGCGATGTGGGCGCCCAAATGCTCGTCACGGATAGTGATTATTGGGGCTTCCTTTCGGGCGGCTGTATCGAAGCCGATGTGGCCCGCCACGCACGCGACGCCATGAAGGACGGCAAGTCGCGCCTGCTGCGTTACGGCGAGGGCAGTCCGTGGATCGATATCAAGCTGGCCTGCGGATCGGGGATTTCGGTGCTGGTCGAACCGGTGGCGGCAGATGAACCGGCGGTTGCCACGCTGCTGGCAGGCTGGACGAAGCGTCATCCGGTGCTGTGGTCGAGCGACGGGCGGGAACGCAGCGCCGAACCTGTCGCCCCTGCCCCTGACGGTGTCCCTGACGATACCCCTGCCGATCACTGGGACGGCGCACGTTACACCCGCCTGTTTCCTCCGCCCTTGCGGCTGGTGCTAGTAGGCGAGGACGGCGCGGCGCTGACCGCCTTTGGGATGGCGCGCGACTTGGGCTGGGACGCCGCGCTGATCGCGCCGGGCGGTCCGGACGCGCCGCCCTTTCCCGGTATCATCTATCACCGCAGCGATCCGGCGAGCGCCCTTGCCGCCATCGGGATCGACCGCTGGACCGCCATCGCAGTGCTTTCCCACGACCGTGAAGATGACGAGCGCGGTTTGGCCGCCGCGCTGAAAAGCGAAGCCTTTTATGTTGGCGCCATTGGCGCGCGTTCTCGGCTGGAGGCGCGTGCAGCGCGGCTGCGCGGACACGGCGTGAGCGAGGCGCAGATAGCGCGTCTGCACGCGCCGATCGGGCTTTACGGTTTCGGCAAGGCGCCGCGCGATGTCGCGCTGTCGCTGGTGGCCGACATTGCGCAGGTCTTCCACGCCAACGCCGCTGCGGCCAGATCGGCAGCCGTGTCGATATCCATAAGCGCGCCGTTATCGGCAGTGTCGCAATAGGCGACCACATCGGGCCGCTGATTGAGAAGCGCTGTTGCCCCCTGATCGCCTGTCAGGGTCATCAGATCAGCAAAGGCAGCGCGGGTGAAGGCGACGGGGTGGCCGGGCTTGCCCTCGCAGCGGGGCCGCGCGGCAAAGCCCGCCTCGCTCGCCGCAACGGCCAGAGCAGCGCACAGACCCACCGGCACCAGCGGCATATCCCCGAGGAACACGCACACGCCCGGCGCGTCCGGTGCAAGCGCGTCAATTCCGGAGCGCAAAGTGGCGGCCATGCCTTCGGCCCATTCAGGCGCATGGACGATCCGGCACGGCACGCCCGCCAAGGCCGCGCGCAGCCCTGCGTCATCCGCGCCGGTCACTACCAGCGTCTCGGCAAAGCCTGTGCCGGCAACCCGTTCGGCCACGCGCCGGATGACCGGTGCGCCCGCCAGATCAGCCATCAACTTGCCACCGCCAAAGCGCCGCCCCGCTCCCCCGGCGAGGATCAGCGCCGACCAGCCCTGCAACTTACGCCTTGGCCTGCGCCAGAAGCGGCAGATTGCGGATGCGCTTACCGCTCGCCGCGGCAAGGGCATTGGCGAGTGCGGGTGAGGCAGGCGGAAGGCCCGGTTCGCCAATCCCGCCGGTCTTCGCCCCGCTTTCAATGAAATGCACATCAATCTGCGTCGGCGCTTCGGCGAGTTTGAGGATCGGGTAGTCGGCGAAATTGCTTTCCACCACCGCGCCTTTGTCCAGCGTCACCTGTTCACCGATGGCCGATGACAGCCCCATGATCAGGCCTCCCGCTATCTGCGCTTCGGCGTTCAAGGGGTTCACCGTGGTGCCGCAGTCGACCACCGCCCATGCTTTCAGAACATCGGGGCTGCCGTCTTCCTTCATCCCTGCCTCGACCACTTCGGCCACGATCGTGCCGAAGCTTTCGACAATCGCAATGCCGCGTCCCACGCCTTCGGGCAGCGGCGTACCCCAGCCGGAACGCTTGGCCACCATGTCCAGCACCGCGATATGCCGCGAACCGGGAGCGAGATGCTTGCGCCGGAACTGGTAGGGATCCTCACCCGCCGCCGCAGCGAGTTCATCCATGAAGCTTTCGGTATAGAACCCGATCTGGGTCGCATTGACCGACCGCCACGGCCCGTCGATCTGGTTCGACTGATAGGCGAAATGGCGGCGCGAGGTTGCCGGGATATTGTAGATGAACGGCACCTCGCCTTCGGCATTGCCGCTTTGGGCGTAATCCATACGCAGCCCGGTGATCGTGCCGTCCTTGATCGCGGCCTTCAAACCTGCTGACGATTGCGGGCGATATGTGCCGCGGCGTACGTCTTCCTCACGGCTCCAGATCAGTTTGACCGGATAGGGCACCTGCTTGGCCAGCAGCGCGACCTGATCGATGATCTCGACGATATCGGGGAAACGCCGGCCAAAGCCGCCGCCCATGATCATCGGGTTGAAGATGACGTTGTCGACATCCAGCCCAGCCGCCTTGGCCGCGCGGGTGCGGGTGCTGAGCGGGTCCTGCAACCCGCCCCACAGGTGGAGGGTGCCGTCCTTGAAATGGCCGGTCAGCGCGAATGGTTCCATCATCGCGTGGTGAAGGAAGGGGACGCGGTATTCGGCTTCGACCACCTTTGCGCCTGACGCGCCGAACGCGGCCTCGACATCGCCATCGCCGGCTTCGTTATCGGGCTTGCCGCCAGCGATCAGCTTGGCCTGGGCGGCGTAAATCGCTGGCGAGGACATTCCACCATGCCCGCCATCGGTGAACTTGGGCGATAACGCGGCGAGGCCTTTTTGTGCCTGCCAGTAACCCTTCGCGATGACGATTACCGCGTCATCTAGCTTCACGACCTTCTCGACACCGTTCACGGCCAGCGCAGGGGCCGCGTCGACGGATTCCAGCTTCCCGCCCCGCACCGGAGCCCCCGCAATGGTGGCGACGCGCATATCGGGCAGCGTAAAGTCGATCCCGTAAACCGCGCTGCCATCGACCTTGGCAGGGATATCGCGCCGCACCACAGGCTTGCCGATCAGCTTCCACTGATCGCGCGTTTTGAGAACCGGATCGCTGCTGAGCGAACGCGCCGCCGCGCCTGCCGCCAATTCGCCATAGCGCAGCGACTTGCCCGTTTTGGCGTGAGTTACGACGCTATCGGCCGTGGTCAGTTCGCTGGCAGGCACGCCCAGCCGGTCAGCCGCTTCGTCGATCAGCGCCATCCGTACCGCCGCGCCAGTCTTGCGCATCCCGACTTCGCCCGTGAAGCGGATCGCGGATGATCCGCCGGTGATTTGGATTGGCATTGAACGCGCCATCATCCCGATGATCGCATCGGGCAGCAGACCAGCGACCATCTCGCCCACCATCGAGGGCAGGAAGCCCTTGGCCAGCGCCGCATTGGCAAAGGCAAGGTCTGCCGGGGCCTGTTCCACCTTCACCTTGTCCCACGCCGCATCAAGCTCGTCCGCGAGCATTTGGCCCAGCGCCGTATGCGATCCCTGACCGAAATCGATATGCGGGGAGAACACGGTGACGGTGTCGTCATCGGCGATCTTCATCCACGTGAGAAAGCCGTGCTCCCCCTCGCCCACAGTCAGCGCTTTTGCCTTCGCCTTGGCGCTGCTGTCGGTCCACCACACGCCGAACACGCCGCCACCGACGATCAGCGCGCTGCCGATCAGGAAGATGCGGCGCTTGACGCCCTTCTTCTTCGGCTTGGCCGCGGGAGCCGGGGCTTCAGGCAGATCGAGATCGGGATTGGGATTGTCAGCCATCATGCCTCTCCCGTCTGTGCAGCAGCGCCTGTGGCGGCAAGGATCGCCTTGCGAATGCGCGGATAGGTACCGCAGCGGCAGATATTGGTCATCGCCTCGTCAATCTGCGCGTCGGACGGCGTGCCAACCCGCTCGATCAGCGCGACCGCCGCCATGATTTGGCCAGATTGGCAATATCCGCATTGCGGCACCTGCGCGTCGATCCATGCGGCCTGCACCTTGTGGAGCACCCCGTCAGCGCCCTTCAGCCCTTCGATGGTGGTCACCGCCTTACCGGCAATATCACTCACCGGCACGCTGCACGAACGCGTGACCGCGCCGTCGATATGCACCGAACACGCCCCGCAGGCCGCAATGCCGCAGCCGAACTTTGTGCCGGTCATGCCGAGATCATCACGCAAGACCCACAGCAAGGGCGTGTCGGCATCTGCCTCCACGCTCACCGGCTTGCCATTCACCGAAAATGCGATTGCCACCGCGTAATCCCCCTGTTCGAATTTGCGTCCTGCATAACAACCTGTCGCGGCCCCGCCTAATGGAAAGAGGCGAGGCGTACCGGAGGTACCACCAGCGTTCGTCGATGAGCGATCCCGTTTAGACGAAGGCGTGGTTGGCAAGTACTCGACACGGCGCGACTTTTCCGGCCAAGCGCACAGCATGATCTGCGCCAATCACTTTTCTGCCGCTGCATGGATTGCCGTGGCCGCAGTACTCGCTGTGCCCGCTGCGGCACAGGACGAGGGCACTGTTACAACCGTGGCCGCAACGCCGCAGTCGACGCGCAGCACCTTTCTGCCCGAAGACTTCGCGCGGTTTGCCCCGCGCAGCGCCTTCGACATGGCTCGCAACGTACCCGGTTTCTCGATCCGCGAAGGTGATGGCGCCCGCGGGCTCGGCCAGGCCGATACCAATGTGCTGATCAACGGGCGCCGCATTCCGGGCAAGGCCAATGGCCCGCTCGAAGCATTGCGCCGAATTCCTGTCGAAGATGTGGTGCGGCTGGAACTGGTGGACGGCGCCAGCCTCGGCATCGGCGGGCTGACCGGACAGGTGCTCAACCTTGTCACCCTCGCCAGCGGGCGGGTCTCCGGGCAGTTTCGCTACAATCCGGAATTCCGCACCATCGACGTGACCCCGCGGCTGCTTCAGGGAAGCGTGGCCCTGGCCGGCAGCGGCGCGAAAAGCGAATGGACGCTGGCGCTGCGTAACGAATCCAATCGCCGCGGCAACGAAGGGCCCGAAGAAGTCTTCGACGGCGCCGGCACGCTGGTAGCTTTGCGCGATGAAATCGGTCGCTTTTACAATGACCGCATCAGCCTGTCAGGATCATACAGCCGCACCGCCGACAATGGCAGCATCCTCAATCTCACCGGTCAGACGCAGGGCTTCCTCTTCCGTGACACCGAAAGTTCCGCGCAGCGCGCGCCCGGCGGGATCACCGAACGGGTACGCAACCTGCGCCGCACCGAAGACGAATTCAATTTCGAGCTGGGCGCGGATTACGAATTCGGCTTCGGGCCTGGGCGGCTCAAGCTGATCGGCTATCACCGCTACGAAGACAGCCCCTTCACCAATAGCGTGTTGACAAGCTTCACCGATAACCGTGCGCCGCAAGGGTCTCTGTTCGTGCAGGACGCGGACGAAGGCGAAACGATCCTGCGCGGGGAGTATACCGTGGCGGCAGAGGGCGGAAACCTTGTCGCCGCGGTCGAAGGCGCGCGCAATTATCTCGATATCACCTCCGCCTTTTCCGAACGCGATGCCGCCGGGGTGTTGCAGCCGCTGGCGCTCGAAGGCGCAAGCGCGCGGGTGGACGAGGACCGCGTCGATGCAGGGCTAACGTGGAGCCGCGCGTTGGCGAATGGCCTCCAGTTGCAAGTTTCCGCGGGGGGGGAATATTCGCAGATCAGCCAGTCCGGGCCGCTTGGCCTCACCCGCACGTTCTGGCGGCCCAAAGGCTTCGTCTCGCTCGACTGGAAGGTGGACCCGGATCTCAACCTCGCCGGCCGGATCGAACGGGTAGTGGGGCAGCTCAATTTCTTCGACTTCATCGCCACGGTTGATCTCGATCAGGACCGCGCCGACGCCAGTAATGCCAACCTGAAGCCCGAACAAAGCTGGGTTTACGAGCTTGAGGCAAGCTGGCGGCTCGGCGCGCTCGGCAACCTCACGATGAGCGGCTACCTTGAAGATCTGATCGACGTCGTCGACCAGATTCCGCTGGCGGGCGGCGGACAGGCGCCGGGCAACCTGCCGTCGGCACGCTTTTACGGATTTGAAACGCAGGCCACGCTGCTGTCCGACGGGATCGGCTGGAAGGGCACGCGCTTCGATTTCACCGTCGGCTGGAACCAGAGCCAGGTGCGCGATCCGCTGCTCGGATTTGTGCGCGAAGTGTCAGGCAACGAACTGGTGTCGCTCGAACTCCGGCTGCGACACGATATCCCTGACAGCAACTGGGCCTTCGGCACGCGCGGAGACTGGACGAAGGTAGCGCAGGTCGTAAGGCTTAACGAAATTTCGCTTGCACAGCCAAGCTTTGCGCAGGCATTTGCCTTCCTCGAAAACAAGGACATCGCGGGCCTGACCGTGCGTGCGCGGGTCGGCAATCTGCTCGATCAGGCTGACCGGTTCGAACGCACCGTGTTTGCAAATCGCACCGCCGGACAGGCCGCCTTCAGCGAACGCCGTGACCGGCGGTTCGGGACGATCTTCAGCTTCGATGTCGAGGGTTCGTTCTAGGCTTGTCGGCAGTCCACGCGCTTCGTAAGCGGGGTACGAGGAGAGACGCTTCATGACCCACGCCGCCCCCAGAATGCGTTCATGGCTGTTTGCCCCCGGCGATAGCGAAAAGAAGATGGGCAAGGCGATCGGCAGCGCAGCGGATATCGCGCTGCTTGATCTGGAGGACTCCGTCTCGCCCGAAAACAAGGCGGCGGCGCGTGCGATGGTGGCCGAGGTGATCGCCGCATCGGACAACCGCGCAAGGCTGTGGGTGCGGATCAACCCGATTTCGACCGCGGACTGCATCGCCGATCTGGCTGCGATCATCCCTTCGCGCCCCGGCGGGATGTTTCTGCCCAAGGCGGAAGGCGCAGCCGACATTACGCAGCTCCACCATTACCTGACCGCGCTAGAGGCGGCGAACGGCATCCCTCAGGGGCGCACGCTGATTGCCGCGCTGGTGACCGAGACGGCAGCGGCAATGTTCCGCACCGGCGAATATGCGGGCGACTATCCCGGCAAGGCACGGTTGGCGGCGATGAGCTGGGGGGCGGAAGATCTGTCCTCGGCTTTGGGCGCACGCGAACAGCGCGGGCCGGACGGCGAATATGCGCACACTTATGAAATGGCGCGCAGCCTGTGCCTGATCGGCGCTTCGGCAGCCGGGGTTGCGCCGATCGAGACCGTGCAGCCGGAGTTCCGCGACCTGGAGGCTTTGGAACGGCGAGCGAAGGCCGTGCGCGCGGCTGGTTTTCGGGGGATGTTGGCAATCCACCCGGCGCAGGTCGATCCGATCAACGCCGCCTTCACCCCCAGCGCCGAGGAACTCGCCCATGCCCGCGCGGTGGTGCAAGCCTTTGCCGATCATCCCGGCGCAGGGGTGGTTGCCTTGGACGGCGCGATGCTGGACCGCCCGCATCTGGCTCTAGCGCAGCGCCTGCTTGCCGAGGCCGGCGGGAAATAGGTTAAATGCCTTTCCTACCTTAACCTATTTGGTCAATTTCGGAGCGACTCAACAACGCAGGAGCGCACGCAATGGCCCTAATCGACATTCTCATCGGCCCCATAGCGGCGATCATCGACAAGATAATTCCCGACAAGGAAGCCCGGGCGAAAGCCAAGCTGGAATTGATCGCGCTCGAAGGGACGCAGGAAATGCGCATGATCGAAGCGCAGCTTCAGGCGATCGTGGCCGAGGCGAATTCGAAAGACCCCTGGACCAGCCGCGCCCGACCGAGCTTTCTGTATGTCATGTACATCCTGCTGCTCGCGGCGTTGCCGATGGGGCTGCTGAGCGCCTTCAGTCCCTCGGCGGCGCATGACATCGCGGCGGGGATGAACGCCTATCTGGCGGGTCTGCCCGAGCCGCTCTATGCGCTGTTTGGCACCGGCTATCTGGGTTACACGGCCGCGCGGCAATGGGGCAAGGTCAAGGGCGTGGATCGGTAAGCCGAGCTCTGCCTTCTCCCGAACTTCTGTACGGCGCACCCCTTCCCCGCTGCCCGCCTTCCCGCTATCCCCGCCTCCATGACCAACCTCGTCTACGTTCTCAACGGCCCCAACCTCAATCTCCTCGGCACGCGTGAGCCGGAGATTTATGGCACCACCACGCTCGACGATATTGCCGGGATGCTCGAAGATCGCGCCCGCGAACTCGGGCTCGAAATCGAGATGCGCCAGACCAATCACGAAGGGATGCTAGTCGACTGGCTGCATGAAGCGCAGGCGGAAGGCGCGCGGGCGGTGCTGCTTAATGCTGCGGCCTATACCCACACCTCCGTCGCACTGCTCGATGCGATCAAGGCGATCCGCACGCCGGTAATCGAAGTGCACCTGTCCGATCCCAAAACCCGCGAAAGCTTTCGCCACCTCTCTTATGTCGGCATGGCTGCGGCGATGACGGTGGAAGGCCATGGGGCCGAATCCTACCGCATCGCGCTCGATGCCGTAGCGTCGGGGCAGGTATAATTCGTCACGTGACTTTCACATTTTGCACCCTTGCCACTTGCCAGCAGCAATTGGCGGCAATAGTCCCACGTGCTCAATCGCGCTGCATGGCGCGCTCAGGAATTCATAAGGGGCATACATGGCAAACGACGCTGGCCAAGACGGTAAGGCAAACGGGCGCAAGTCGGTGGGTATGAACATCGACACCGCACTGGTGCGCGAACTCGCCGAACTGCTCAACGAAACGGGTCTGACCGAGATTGAGGTCGAGGATGACGACCGCAAGATCCGCGTGTCACGCGGAGCGGTAGCTTCCGCGGCGCCGGTCTATGCCGCAGCGCCTGCTCCTGTAGCAGCAGCGCCCGCCCCTGTGGCCGCAGCAGCTCCGGCCGCGCCGGAAGCGGCCGCCGGGCCTGACCTCAAGAACGCGGTCAAATCGCCGATGGTCGGCACCTGCTATCTTACGCCCGAACCGGGCGCGGCGCCGTTCGTCAGCGTTGGCCAGTCGGTCAAGGAAGGCGACACCCTCCTGATCGTCGAGGCGATGAAGGTCATGAACCCGATCACCGCACCGCGCGCCGGAACGATCACCGCGATCCTGATCGAAACCGCCCAGCCGGTCGAATTCGATCAGCCGCTGGTGGTGATTGCCTGAGATCATGGGTATCAAACGCATCCTGATCGCCAATCGCGGCGAGATCGCCTTGCGCATCCACCGCGCCGCGCATGAAATGGGGATCGAGACGGTTGCGGTGCACTCCACCGCCGATGCCGATGCGATGCACGTCCGGCTGGCCGATCACGCGGTGTGCATCGGCCCACCGCCTGCTGGCGACAGCTATCTCAACATCGCCAACATCATCTCAGCGGCGGAAATCGCGCAGTGCGATGCGATCCACCCCGGCTATGGCTTCCTGTCGGAAAACGCAAAATTCGCCGACATCGTCGAAGCGCATGGCATCATCTGGATCGGCCCCAAGCCCGAACATATCCGCACGATGGGCGACAAGATCGAGGCGAAGCGCACCGCGGGCGCGCTCGGGCTGCCGCTGGTCCCCGGCTCGGACGGCGCGGTCTCCGATATCGCCGAAGCCAAGGCGATTGCCGAAGCTGCCGGCTATCCGGTGATCATCAAGGCCGCTTCGGGCGGCGGCGGGCGCGGCATGAAAGTGTGCCACGGCCCCGACCAGCTCGAAACGCTGATCCAGCAGGCCGGCAGCGAGGCGAAGGCCGCGTTCGGCGATGCCACGGTCTATATCGAGAAATACCTCGGCAACCCGCGCCACATCGAATTCCAGGTGTTCGGCGATGGCAACGGCAATGCGATCCATCTGGGTGAGCGCGATTGTTCGCTCCAGCGCCGCCACCAGAAGGTGCTCGAGGAAGCGCCCTCGCCCGTGATCAGCCAAGAAGAGCGGATGCGCATGGGCGAGGTCTGCGCCCAGGCGATGCGTGACATGGGCTATCGCGGTGCGGGCACGATCGAATTCCTGTGGGAAAACGGCGAGTTCTACTTCATCGAAATGAACACCCGCCTGCAGGTCGAACATCCGGTCACCGAAGCGATCACCGGGCTTGATCTGGTGCGCGAACAGATCCGCATCGCCGAAGGTAAGCCGCTGTCGGTGACCCAGGATGAACTGGAGTTCAAAGGCCATGCGATCGAATGCCGGATCAATGCGGAAGACCCGTTCAATTTCGCGCCTTCTCCCGGCCTTGTGACCTATTTCCACGCGGCTGGCGGAATGCACGTGCGCGTCGATTCAGGACTTTACGCCGGATACCGGATCCCGCCCTATTACGACAGCATGATTGCCAAGGTGATCGTTTATGGTCGCACACGCGAAGGCTGCATCATGCGCCTGCGCCGCGCGCTGGAGGAGATGGTCGTCGAAGGCGTCAAGACCAACATCCCGCTGCATCAGGAACTGCTGCGGCAGGACGACGTGCTGAACGGCGACTATTCGATCAAGTGGTTGGAAGAATGGCTGGAGAAGCGCGAGGCCTAACCTTGGCAGCGCGACCAGTGCAATAATGCTGCACTGCAATAAAAATCGCCATTGGCGACGGGCGGAAAGGCTTGGTCCTTTTCGCCCGTTTGCTTAAGGCAGGCCCTTCTCCCCTTTCGAACACAATCATGCCTCAGTGATACCGGCATGATTTGACGCGATCTTGTTTGGCGATCCAGCTAACACCAAGGCGGGATGGCGCTGCACATTGGTGCAAAGGAGTGACGGATGAGCCGCAAGACCCAGATTGTTGTTGTCGGCGGAGGCGCAGGCGGGCTGGAACTGGTCCGGCGGCTCGGCGCGAAGTATGGGCGCAAACGGCATGACATCATCCTTGTCGACAAGAACCTCAGCCACATCTGGAAGCCGCTGCTGCACGAAGTTGCCGCCGGATCGCTGGACGCGAACCTCGATGAAGTCGGCTACCGCGGCCATTGTTATCGCTGGGGATACCGCTTCTTTCAGGGCAGCCTCGACGGGATCGACCGCGAAACCAAAACAGTCAGGCTTGCGCCGGTCAAGGATGATGACGGCAGCGACCTGATCGAAGCACACACCATCCGCTATGATATCCTCGCACTGGCGATGGGATCGGTATCTAACGATTTCGGCGTGCCGGGGGTTAAGGAGCATTGCCTCTATCTCGACAGCCGCGAACAAGCCGACCGCTTCCGCACGCGATTGCTCAACCACTGCTTGCGTGTCAGCCGGGCAATGATGAACGATCCCGGCGCGGACGAACAAGTGCGGATCGCGATCGTGGGCGGCGGGGCAACAGGGGTGGAACTGGCCGCAGAGCTTTACAACGCAGCGGGCGCGCTGCGGCATTACGGGCTTGAGGTCTTCGACGAAAGCCGGATGCACGTTACCTTGCTGGAGGCTGGGCCGCGCATTCTGCCAGCCCTCCCCGAGAAACTTGCTGCGGCGGCGACGCATGAACTGGGCGAATTGGGCGTGCACGTGCGCCCCGGCGTGCAAGTGGTCGAAGCGAAGCCGCGCCAGCTGATCACGAAGACCGGCGACGTGATCGAGGCCGATCTGATCGTCTGGGCGGCCGGAGTGAAGGGCGCCGAATTCCTTCCGAGCCTTGGGCTGGACACCAATTCGCGTAACCAGATCATGGTTACCGACACGCTCCAGACCACGGTCGATCCGTGCATCTACGCGCTGGGCGATTGCGCCAGCTATACCCCGCCGGGCGAGGACCGCCCTGTTCCGCCGCGCGCCCAGGCTGCGCACCAGATGGCGGGCGTGGTGTTCGACAATATCGTCCGAATGCAGAAGGGCCGCACGCTCAAGCATTTTGTCTACCACGACAACGGCTCGCTGGTGTCATTGAGCCGCTTTTCGACCGTAGGTAGCCTGATGGGCAATCTGATCGGCGGCAGCATGGCGATCGAAGGGCGGCTGGCGCGCTTCATCTATACCTCGCTGTACCGCATGCACCTGATCGGCATTCACGGCTGGGTGAAAGCGACCTTCCTGATGCTGGTAGGCCGCGTGAACCGCATCGTGCGGCCACGGCTCAAGCTGCATTGAAATCGGCCAGAAGGCCGCCAACGGGGCGTGTTGTGGCGGATTCAGTCGAACTTAAAGCCCTGCTCCATCGCTGCGGCAATAACCTGCTCGCCGGTCAGCGTGGGGCTTTCCTGGGCAAGATCATACCAATCGGGTTTCTCGTCGACGAAAATCTGCTGCTCGATCCCGAAGCCTTCGGGTAGATCGAACAAGCCGGCGAGGAAGGATCGGCCTCCTGTGGGGAGAAAGCGATACCACAGGTTGCTGCCGCAGGTGCCGCAAAACGCGCGTTCGGCCCATGCGCTTGATCGGTAAACCGTGATCGCTGTCTCGCCTGCGATTTGTGCGCCCTCGCCCTTCACGCCGGCATAGAACGCACCGCCCCATCGCTGGCACATCGCGCAATGGCAGATATCGACTTCGGCCTTCATTGCGCTGACCGTGACCGTGACCGCGCCGCACAGGCAGCGGCCGGTGATCGGCTCGGCAAGCCGAGGAACGACCCGCTCCTCGCTCACAACGGGACGCCGGGCTCCTGCTTGGCGGTGCGGATGGTCAGCGAGGTCTTGACGCTTTCCACGTTCGGCGCTGGCGTCAGCTTGCCGGTCAGGAACTCCTGAAAACTTTGCAAGTCCTTGCTGACGATCTTGAGGATGAAATCGATCTCGCCATTGAGCATATGGCATTCGCGCACTTCGGGAAGGGCGCGCATATGGTCCTCAAATTCGCGCAAGGACGATTCTGCCTGACTTTTCAGGCTCACCATCGCGAAAACCGTGATCGCAAAACCCAGCTTCGACGGATCGAGATCGGCGTGATAGCCGCGGATCACTCCGTCCTCCTCCAGCCCGCGAACGCGGCGCAGGCACGGCGGCGCCGTCAACCCCACACGTTGCGCGAGTTCGACATTGGTGACGCGGCCTTCCGCCTGAAGTTCCGCCAGCAAACGGCGGTCGATATCGTCAAGATTGGCCACGTAGCTGAAGCTCCTTTCACACGCGTGCCCACCCGAAGGCGGGGTACATGCGACACATCCCAAAGAAACAAGACGCGCGCCGAACGGCCCGTCTGACTAATATTATTAGGTCTGACAGCAATTGTCCCGCTTTGCAACGCACCTTTCGCGTTAGACTGTGACAATCCTGGCATCCTGATAAGACGTAATGGGCATCGTCGGCTATTGAACGTGACGTCCACTGCTGGCGCCTGCGATTCGCATGCGCCGCCTTAGAGGAGAAGCCGTGTTTTTCGATGATCGCCTTGCCACTGTGCTGCGCCAGCGCGCCACTGGCGAAGCGAGCTTGCGCACGCAGTATCGCCAGCTGCTGGACCTGCTCGGGCGGGAACGCCTCGGGCCTGATGGCGGCGGCGAAAACCTGTTGGCTGTTGCATGGCTAAGGATGGACGCGCTAGCCGAAACGATCCCAGCCCCGACACGGGCACGCATCATCCGTGAGGCTGGCTGGCGGCTGCGCAACCCCGATCTCGCGGCCCATCTGGCGAATGATCAGCCAGAGGTCGCGGCAGCTGCGTTGTCGCGGGCAGAGCTGTCATCGGACGACTGGAACGCCCTGATCCCGCGCCTGCCGGTGCGGGCGCGCGGTTTTCTGCGCCTGCGACGCGATCTGCCGGTTGATGTGGAGGCATTGCTGGCGCGGCTGGGGGTGCATGACCGCGGGCTACCTGCTCCGCCCCCTGCGGCCTCTTCCTCTGCCTCTTTCGCCGCGCCCCTGCGCGCGATGCCGCAGCCAGAACCTGCCCCTCCGCGTCGCACCCCCTCCGCCGCGCTCAAGGCCGATGACAATGGTCGCACCGAAATTTCGGCGCTGGTCGAACGCATCGCCCAGTTCCGGCGAAATCGCGGAGAGAGCAAGCCCGAAGCCGAAAGCTCACCGCGGCTGCCCCTGGGCGAGCTTCACGAACGCGCCGAACGCCACGTCGCCAGCTTCGGCTTCGTCGCCGACACCGGAGGGCGGATAACCTGGGCAAGCGGCGATGTCGCGCCAATGGTGGTCGGCGTACGCCTTTTCGCGTCCCATCCGGCCGGTCATGACAGCCCGAATGGCGATGGCCTTGCCCGCGCCGTTGCCCGCCGCCAGCCTGTCACGCGCGGCAAAATCACCCTTGCCGGGGCGCCTGCAATCGCCGGAAGCTGGATCATTGATGCCGAACCGCGCTTTAGCGAGGAGGGTCATTTTACGGGTTATTACGGCCGCTTCCGCCGCCTTCCTGCGGACGCCGAACCACAGACCGGAGCCGAAACGCGCGAAGCGGACCGCATCCGCCAACTGCTCCACGAACTGCGCACCCCCATCACAGCGGTGCAAGGCTATGCCGAGGTGATCCAGCAGCAGTTATTTGGCCCTGCCCCGCACGAATACCGGGCACTTGCCGCTGCGATTGCTGCTGATGCGGCACGCATTCTTGCAGGGTTCGAGGAGCTGGACCGGCTGGCACGGCTGGAAACGGGCGCCGCGCGGGTCGAAACGGGTGAGGCCGATCTTGCCGCCCTGCTGCGCCGCACCGCTGGACAGCTTGATCCGGTGCTAGCCCCGCAGAACGCAGGCTTCGCCTTGGCCTTTACCGATGATGCCTGCGTGCTGGTCGGCCTTGATCCCGAAGATGCAGAGGCGCTGGTCTGGCGTCTGCTGGCGAGCCTTGGTGCTGCCTGTTCACCGGGCGAGCAGATTGCGGTGCGGATCGATCCGCTCATCGCGCCACACGGTGCGATGGCACGCGTAGCCTGCACACTTCCCGCCCGGCTGCTGCACGAGGACAACCTTTTCGCCGCCACCACCCGCGCAGCCAAGGGGATAATCAATCCGGGTCTGTTCGGCAGCGGGTTTGCCTTGCGCCTTGCCCGGGCCGAAGCGCGCGCGGCAGGCGGCGCGCTGACACGTGAGAACGCTGATATTGTCCTTACATTACCGCTGTTGACCGAACCTGCCGGCCTGCCGAGCTCGGCAACAGGGTAAGCTAGGTCTTCTGGGGACGGGGAAGAAATGGCGATCGGTTCGATGCTCGATGTGCCGCCGCTGGGGCGCACTGCGCGGTTTGCGCGCGGTTTCGGCCAGCGGGTGCTGCTGACCGTCGATACCGAGGAAGAATTCGACTGGAGAGGCCCGTTCCGCCGCGAAGGCTATGGCCTCAGCCACGTCGCTGCGATCCCGCGTTTCCAAAGCTTTTGCGAAAGGCTGGGCGCGCGGCCCGTGTACCTTGTCGACTGGCCGATTGTACACGATGCCCGCGCGGTCGAAATCATCGGCGATGCGGTGCGGCGCGGCACCGCCGAAGTGGGCGTGCAGCTTCACCCATGGGTCAACCCGCCTTTCGATGAGGAAGTGAGCGCCCACAACTCGTTTCCCGGAAACCTGCCGCAAGCGCTGGAGTCGGCCAAGTTAATCGGCCTGCGCGATGCGGTCGAAACCGCGTTCGGCGCTGCGCCGCTAATCTACCGCGCGGGACGTTACGGGTTGGGGCCGCACACGGCGGGCCTGCTGAAGAGCGCCGGAATCAAGATCGACACCTCCGTCAGGCCGCTGTTCGACTACAGCCCGCAGGGCGGCGCGAATTACAGCGGCCATCCGCTGGCCCCTTATTGGGTCGATGCCGATCGAAGCCTGCTCGAACTGCCGCTGACCAGCGCCTATTGGGGGCCGCTGCGCCAGCTCGGGCCAGTCATCCAACGCGTCCAGCGTCATCTTCCGACGGTGTTTTCCGGCTTTTCCCGCTTCCGCCTGCTGGAACGCATCGCGCTGACACCTGAAGGCGTCTCTGCCGAAGAGGCTTTGCGCGGCATCGATCTGGCGCTGGACAGCGGCCTGCCGGTGCTGGTCATGTCGCTCCACAGCCCCTCACTTGCCCCCGGGCACACCCCCTATGCCAAGGACGAGGCGATGGTGGAGAGGCTATATGGCTGGCTGGAAGCGGTCTATGCGCATCTGGCCGCGCGCGGCGTTACAAGCTGCACCGTGACCGATATCATTGCCGCGGCGGAAAAATAGGCACCTCCTGGACGCTTGTCTCGGAGCCAGCCACAGAGTAAGGGGCTCGTCATCGCCCTGCTGTCCGGTGCCGTTTTCAAGGGCCTGTAGCTCAGCGGTTAGAGCTGGCCGCTCATAACGGCTAGGTCGCGGGTTCGAATCCTGCCGGGCCCACCGGACGGGCGCGAAGGGCGGGACGAAACAGTGTCGGGGAGTAGCGCAGTCTGGTAGCGCGCCTGCTTTGGGAGCAGGATGTCGCAGGTTCGAATCCTGTCTCCCCGACCACTTTTCACGCAAATCATTGAAAGAAAACCGCTTTCAACCTCTCAATGAGGCGGCATGATCGCCGGTAGCGGCTTTAAGCCATATCAGATGGCTGTTCAGGCGCCCGGAACCTTATAGCCACCCTGCCGCCCAAGCGATGACCACTGCGGCAGGCACCAGCAACGCCTGCGCCAGCAGCGTACCGGCGAGCCGGCTGAGCGACACCCAGATCATCGCCCGGCGAAACGTTGCTTCGTTCACGCTGCCGTCCACCACGTCGTCGGTCAGCGCCGAGATTTGCGGGTCGATCAGCGCGAACAGCAGGATCGTGGCAAAGCCGTTGACGATCGCCGTCATCTGCGAGGCCGTGACCCGAAATTCGGGGACAAGGTATCCGGCATAAAGCGAGGCCAGCACGCCGACCGCCAGCAGGCCCTGGGCCGCGGCATTAGCGATCAGAACAGACCAGCTCACGCCGCGCGGCCCCTTTAACGAACGCAGCGTCTCACCCGATGGCAACGCGACCGAATCTCTAAGGGTGGCCAAGCCCGCAGGCGTCATGCTCCGCAAGATCAGCCGGGTGGTGGAGCGGTTGGATTGGAAGAAGGTTATGGCTGCGGCAAAAACCCGCTGCCCGGTCGGCACCAGCACGATGCCCAGCGCTACCGAGGCGGCGGCAGCCAATAGCACCAGTCGCAAGTCCCAGATCAGCGCGTCACCCCCACCGTTCGCCAAGGCCGTCTCGATCCGCTTGGCAAGGAACGGGCCGAGAAAACCGTTCGACGTGCGCGACACCAGCAACAGCACGTTGAACAAGGCGAAGCTCAAGGCGATCCGTCCGGTGCGCACCCCGGCGATGCGCGCGGCATAGGCGAGCGCACCGATCAGATTGATCAGCCCTGTCAGCGTGCAGATCAATATCAGTTCGGTGTCCATGACCCGCCTTTTGGATGATCGGCCTTATATCGCCGACCATGCCCGATAGATGCTGTAGCTGCTGGTCGCAATTAGCACCACCGCTACAGCCAAAAGCAACACTCGCGGCTGCACGCGGCTGGCAAGGATCGCGCCGAAGGGTGCGGCGATCACGCCGCCAATGATCAGCCCCACGGTGATGAGCGTGAAGGCGGCAAAGCCCAACGTGGCGATGAACGCAATCGAGATCGACAGGGTCAGCAGGAATTCGGCGGAATTGACCGTGCCGATGATTTTCCGGGGATCGCCGCCCTGTATCAGCAGGTTAGAGGTGACAACCGGCCCCCATCCCCCACCGCCCGCGGCATCGAGAAAGCCGCCTGCCGCCGCCAGCGGGCGGGTGTAACGCGGATCTGCGAAGCTCGGCTTGGGCAGCCGGATCGCCCGCCACAGCAGGTAAAAACCGATGCCGGTTAGATAGAGCATAACGAACGGCCGCGCAGCAGAAGCGTCAATGTTCGATAGCACATAAGCCCCCGCCACTCCGCCAAGCACGCCGAAAGGAACGAGGCGCCGGAACAGCCCCCAATCGACATTGCGGTGCCAGATGTGGCTCGCCCCCGAAGCGCCGGTCGTGAACAATTCGACCAGATGCACACTGGCCGAGGCGGTGGCAGGCGGCACGCCCAGCGCGCTCACCAGCAGGGTCTGGGTGATCACCCCGAACGCCATGCCCAGCGCCCCGTCGATCATCTGCGCGGCCATGCCGATGGCGATGAACGGCGCGATGTCGATCAGGAACGGGACGATGTCGGGCATGAGTTGAACCTCTCGGCGCGGAATCCGCCCCGTTCGGATGACTGGAATGTGATAAATTGACAAGGGTCGCCGTTTCAGAGCCGTCAATCATAGCCGCTCCGACAACAGATCTTTTACCGACGCGCGGCGCGCTGGACATAGAAGTTCGTGACCGACGATTAGACCCTAGGCTTTCTCTATCTGCGGATGCGGATCCGTGCCCAACAGGAAGCAATCGGAGGCAAGCTGCGCGGCCTATGATTGTGATCAGAAGCAGATATTGGCAATGATGATGCGCACCATTGGCCCGCTGACGGAAGGCGTGGAGGCGGACCTGGCGACATCGCATCTCCAGCGCGCGCTGCGGCAATATACACCCTGTTGGGCGGCAAATCGCGCACCCGCGCTGGAAACGTCAGACGCTCACCCCGAACAGGCGGCCAACCGCAGCCGTCGTCGCCATCGCAAAAACGCCCCAGGCAACTACCCGTGACATGGCTGGCAAAACAGGCGCAGCCCCCGCCCTGGCTCCCAACGCTCCTAATGCGGCAAGCGCCAGCACCGATAGTGTCACCACAGCAGCGATGACCGTGCCCGGCGGCGCGATCCACGCCGCCATCAACGGCAGTGCCGCCGCAGCACTGAATGTCACGCCAGACGCCATTGCCGCCTGCAAGGGTCGCGCGGCGAAGTGTTGAGATAGTCCCAACTCGTCACGCACATGCGCCGCCAGAGGATCAAGCGCGGTCAGTTCACGAGCGACAGCTGAGGCGGTGGCAGCACTTAACCCGCGTTCCACATAGATCGCGGCCAATTCCGTCTCCTCGTCTGCCGGGGTCGCGGCAAGCGCTTCCTGCTCGCGCCGGATATCGGCGCGTTCCGAATCCGCTTGGCTGGAAACCGAGATATACTCCCCCGCCGCCATCGACATGGCGCCGGCCATTAGCGCTGCGATCCCGGCAATCATCACGGCTGCCGGATCTGGCGTAGCTGCCGCGACACCGATGATCAGCGATGCGACCGAGATGATCCCATCATTCGCCCCCAGCACCGCCGCACGCAGCCAGCCGGAGCGGTGGACATAATGCGGATCGTCGGGATGGGCACTGGAGGCGGACATTGGTTACCTTTGCAAGACGTTCCGGAACCCTGTTCGGCCCTACTCGCCCGGTTAGCAAGAGCGCTCTGCGTCGTACGCGGTGGGTCGGCGCACCAGCGCGCTTGCGTCAGCTCGAGCGACTTCTGAAACAGAGGCTCGACAGCCTCATAGGGATTTTCCCGAGTATGCCTCGACGCAATTGCCAAGGCTCACATCCCTATAATGGCGCGGAAAACCGGCGACCAAGGGCAAACCGCATGTTGAAGAATATCGCAGTCTCCGATGTCCAGATGGGCATGTTCGTGCACAAGTTCGAAGGCCGATGGTTCGACCACCCATTCTGGAAATCACAGCTATTGATCGATGACGAGGCAAAACTTGCCGCGATCAAATCCAGCCGCCTGCGCGGATTGGTTATCGATACCGACCGCGGAATGGATTTGACCTCCAGCACATCGCAACCCCCTCAGCACGGCGCCGAACAGACAGCTTCCATGGTCAAGCCGCAAGGTTTCGCGCGCATGAAGAGCATCAAGCAGCGCACGTCCGCCCAGCTGACCGCCATCCAGCCAGCGTCAATGGGTCAGGAGATCGCAGCCGCCGGCGCCATTGCCGATCAGGCGCGAGAAAAGCTCGGCAAGACGTTCATTGCCGCCCGACTGGGCAAGGCGCTCGATGTGCGCAAGGTGGAACCGGTGGTGAGCGACATTCTCGCTTCGGTGCGCCGCAATCCGCAGGCCTTCAGCGGATTGATGCGTTGCAAACTCAAGAACGAGCAGATCTTCCGCCACGCCCTGTCTGTCAGCGCGCTGATGGTTGCACTGGCCGACCGGATGAAGCTGCCAGCGCAGGACATTTACAATTGCGGGCTGGCCGGACTGCTGCTGGACATCGGAGTCAATTACTTACCGCACGTCAGCGAGCCACCGGGCGGCGACTATCGCAATCTTGATGAACGCACCTGGCAGCAACACGTGCCGCTGGGCCACCGTGCGCTTAAGAATGACGGCGATTTGCCGCAGCTGGTGCTGGATGCCTGCCTGTTCCATCATGAACGCATGGATGGCAGTGGCTATCCGCAAGGTCTCGCAGGCGATGACATTCCCGTGGTCGCGCGAATGGCGGCGATTTGCGACAGCTTCGATTTTCACCTGTCGGGCACCGACCGCAATCCCGCGCTCGATCCGGCGGCGGCAATCGCTGTCATGAGCGAACAGACCAGCGCCTATGACGAGGAAATCCTGCGCCTGTTTATCGAAACCGTCGGCATCTACCCCGTTGGTTCATTCGTAACGCTTTCCAGCCGCAAGATCGCGCTGGTGATCGACGAAAACCGCAAGGACCCGGCCCGGCCGGTGGTGCAGGCCTTCTATTCGCTGGAGGCCGGTGAGCGCATCCTGCCGCACCGCATCACGCTTGCGCAGGATGCTGGTGCGGAACGCATCACCGGCATTGCCGATCTGACCGGCCTTGGCCTGCCTGATGATGCGCAGCTGCGGGAATTGGTGTTCCTCAGCGCCTATCGCAGCGAAGCCCGCACCTGACCTGCAGCGCTGGAGCCTGCGCTACTTGCCTTGCATGATCGGCGGCGCAGCCGGGACCGGCCCACCCGTCAGGATCGACGTTTCTTCGTTGGCGAGGATGCCGACAACCTGGGTCCACACAGCCACATTCTGCCGCAGCTGCACCGGATCAATCTTGTCCAGCGTGTCATCCGGGGTGTGGTGCAGGTCGAAGTAACGCGTGCCGTCCTGCTGCAGATCGATCAGGGCGCCGTTCTGGTCGCGCACGATATTGAGGTCCGCGCCGCCTGTCGCGACGTCGCTTCCGCTCGACACGCCAAAGCGTGCAACCGCAGCCGCAATGCGCTTGTGCAGCACGGGGTTGGTTTCGCGGAAGTTCGAATCAAAACGCCACACGCGGTCCGCGCCGAAATCGCTTTCGATCCCGACGGCGATCGGTTCTTTGATATGCGCGGTGCTGTAGGCCTTGCTGCCCCACAGTCCGGTTTCCTCAGCGCCTGCCATCAGCACGCGGATCGTACGCAGCGGCTGACCCGCCCTCGCCGCATTAAGCGCCGCGGACGCGATGATCGCGCAGCCCGCCCCATCGTCGAATGCCCCCGGAGCGTTCCACCAACTGTCGATATGGCACGCCAGCAACACCGGCGGCAGGCTGGCATTGCGCCCCGCAATCTCCCCGACAACGTTGCCGCTTTGCGTTCTCCCGATCTGGCGGGGGTTCAATTCCAGCTTCATCGTGATTGGACGCTCCCCGGCACGCGTGAACATCCGTTCGAGGTTCTCCGCATCAGGCAGGCTCAACGCGCCTGCGGGGATGGCAGCGACGCCGGCGGGGAAGCTTGTGCCGCCGGTATGCGGGTTGCGGTGGTGATCAGTGCCGATCGATTTGATGACGACGCCGATTGCCCCCTTGCTCGCGGAGAGTCCCGGGCCGACCCACCGCGCGGGGCCGGCGAAACCGTAATGCGATCCGTCCTGCGCGGGCCGCATCTGATGGCTGATATAGGCGATCTTGCCCTTTAGGCTGCCTTCGGGCGCGGCGCGTAAGTCATCGACCGTGCGGAAGAACACCACCTCGGCCTCTATCCCGCCCGCAGGCGTTGCGGCGGAGTTGCCGAGCGGCAGCACTTCCAGATCCTGCGCAAACGGCGCAGTCACGCGGGCGCGGGCTATGTCGCCAGGCACCCAAGTGTCCATCATGAATGGCTCGTCGGCAACATTGGTGAAACCCTTGGCCTTCAACCACGCTGCGGCCCAGGCACGCCCGCGCGCCTCAGCCTCGGTCCCGGCCTGACGCGGGCCAACCTCGGTCGTGATGCCCTCGACGAATTGCCACGCATCGCTGTCTCCCGTCAGAGCATTGTCCGCCGCCTGTTCCAGCGACAGGCGCGGCGGGGGCGTATTGGCAGCGGCGGGGACGGCGACGGTAAGCGCAAGCAGCGCAGCAAGTGTACGGTTCATGGGGCAAGATGCTATCGGGCAGCTCCTTACAAGTCTAGCCGCTTGCCCTTGGCCATCCCCTTCCCTATCTGCGCAGCCAAACCTCCCTACCTGATTTTTGGATCCCGAAGGACTGAACCGATGGCCGCGCAATATGCCTATGTCATGAAGGACATGACCAAGACCTTCTCCGGCGCCCAGAAGCCGGTGCTGAGCAACATCAGCCTGCAATTCTATCAGGGCGCCAAGATCGGGATCGTCGGCCCGAATGGTGCGGGCAAATCGACGCTGATCAAGATCATGGCGGGCATCGACAAGGATTTCACGGGCGAGGCCTGGCCGGGCGAGAACATCACCGTCGGCTACCTTGAACAGGAGCCGGAACTCGATCCCAGCAAGACCGTGCTCGAAAACGTCAAGGACGGCGCGCGCGGTATCGCGGACATGGTTGATCGTTTCAATGAAATCAGCGCGCTCATGTGCGAGCCTGATGCCGATTTCGACACACTCGGCGCTGAGATGGGCGAGCTTCAGGACAAGATCGACGCGGTGGACGGCTGGACGCTCGACAACCAGCTCGAAGTCGCCATGGAAGCCCTGCGCTGCCCGCCGGGCGACGGGGCGGTGGAAAGCCTGTCGGGCGGAGAAAAGCGCCGCGTTGCGCTGACTCGCCTGCTGATCCAGAAGCCGTCGATCCTGCTGCTGGACGAACCGACCAACCACCTTGATGCAGAATCCGTCCAGTGGCTGGAAAACCACCTCAAGGAATATGCCGGCGCGGTGCTGATGATTACCCACGACCGCTATTTTCTTGATAACGTTGTGGATTGGATCCTCGAACTCGACCGCGGCAGCTACTACCCATACGAAGGCAACTACTCCACCTATCTGGAGAAGAAGGCCAAGCGCATGGAGCAGGAAAACCGCGAAGACAGCGGCAAGCAGAAAGCCTTGCAGCGCGAACTGGAATGGATTCGGCAGACGCCAGCCGCACGCCAGACGAAGAGCAAGGCACGTGTCCGCAAATTCGAAGAATTGCAGAACGCCCAGGATAACCGTTCACTCGGCAAGGCGCAGATCGTCATTCAGGTGCCTGAGCGGCTGGGCAGCAAGGTGATCGAGGCCAAGGGGCTGACCAAGTCCTACGGCGACAAGCTGTTGTTCGAAAACCTGTCGTTCATGCTGCCACCCGGCGGTATCGTCGGAATTATCGGCCCCAACGGCGCGGGAAAATCCACACTTTTCAAGATCCTCACCGGCAAGGAACAGCCCGACAGCGGCACGGTGGAGATCGGCAGCACCGTCCACTTGGGCTTCGTTGACCAAAGCCGCGATGACCTCGATCCCAAGAACAACGTCTGGCAGGAAATCTCTGGCGGGCACGATTACATGACTGTCAACAAGCAAGAAACATCGACCCGCGCCTACGTTGGGGCGTTCAATTTCAAGGGCGCGGACCAGCAGAAGAACGTCGGTAAACTTTCGGGCGGTGAGCGTAACCGCGTGCATATGGCCAAGATGCTCAAGCAGGGTGGCAACGTGCTGCTGCTGGACGAACCGACCAACGATCTCGACGTTGAAACGCTGGCGGCACTGGAAGACGCGATCGAAAACTTTGCGGGCTGCGCCGTGGTCATCAGCCACGACCGCTTCTTCCTTGACCGTCTCGCAACCCACATTCTTGCCTTTGAAGGCAACAGCCATGTTGAATGGTTCGAAGGCAACTTTGAAGCTTACGAGGAAGACAAGCGCCGCCGGTTGGGTGATGCTGCCGACCGCCCGACACGGCTTGCCTATAAGAAGCTGACGCGCTGATCCGCGACTGGCGGGTGGGGCCAAAGCCCGCCCGCCCAGCTCTCGTTTGGCTACTTCTGATCAGAGCTACGTCACTTTCCCTAATGGCCATAAATGTCGCATTAGGGGGCGCAGAGCGTGCGAACGGGTATCTTCTGCCGCTGGAACTGGCGGTGTTGCTGTGCTGTGCGCAGGCTTAGCCGCTGTATTACGGAAATGCAGCGGCAGACGTTAAGGCGAAACCCAGCGCCCCGTCCAATCCTGCCCATCGCCGCTGCGCAGGAATTGCGCGCGAACATGGCCGGTATGGGCCAGATAGAGCCAATCGAACGCGGTCACCGTGATCCGCAGCAGCGCGAAGTTTTCGCGGGCCGGGACAAGCTGCCCATCATCGGGTTCGACCCCTTCGAATTCCTGCGGCAGGCCGGATGTCGGCACATCAGAGCCGGCCCCCGGCCCCTCGCCCAGATAACACCGCCGCGCGAAATTGGTGCTCGCCGACCAAGCCGCATCGACTTCGGCGCCCTCCCGCACGATCTGACCAGTCCCGCGTGCGCGGATCTGCACCTTGGCGCCCTTGTCATAGAATAGCACCGCGATGCGCGGATCGGCGGCGATCACTTGTGCCTTGGGCGCGCGGGCATCGGTGTGGAAACGCAGCCGCCACGCGGTACTGTCAAAGGCGCGCAGCACCATAACCCGGGCATCGACATCGCCAGTGACGATCACCGGTGTGTGCAGTGGCGATTTGCGGTCATGGGGAGCGCGAATCAGCCGATCGCGGCAGTCGGTCAGGCAGTTATCGAGCGTTTCAATCATGGCCGCTTCGCCTTTGGCGGCAACGCCCCGCGCGTCAAGCAATGACACAATCATTCATGCCAAACCCAATTTTTCTGAACAACGTCCACTCGGTTCATCCCTGCGACAGTCTGCGCAGGATAATCCGGAGCATCTCAACAAGCCGCTTGTGGTGGGCTGGCGATAATGGAGGCACTTTCGATGACGACCCTCTTTGCCCCGTTCGCCAAGTCGGGCGGATCGCTCGCGGCGCTGGCTGCGGCGCTTGCCATTGCCCTTCCCGCTGCTCCCGCTGCCGCGCAGGAGATGCTGGCTGTGCAGCCGGACGAACTCGCGCCGGCTCCGGCCGCCTTCGAACGCCCACCTGCCGCTAACCGCAGCGCGCCAGCGCGCGCAGACTTCGCGCGTCCGCAGCCTGAAACGGGAGCCATCGCCTATGCACAGCCCGAACGAAGGGGCGAGCGTCGTGCACGCGGCGGCTTTGGCAGCGGTGTGATATCGCGCGCTCAGGCCGAGCAGCGCGGTGAAGAGCGAGCCGAACGCATTGAACGCCGCAGCGAGCAGCGCGCTGAACGCATTGACCGCCGCAGTGAACAGCGTGCGGCTCAGGTCGATCAGCGCAGCGAGCAGCGCGCGGACCGTGTGGAGCAGCGCGGCGATATGCGCGCCGAGCGGCTGGAATGGCGCGGCCGCGATAATGCTGCGGACCGTGTAGACCGCCGCACCGATGCTCGCGCCGACCGGATCGAGGATCGCGGCGACTTCCGCGCGAACCGTGTCGAGCGTCGCGGGGATATCCGCGCCGACCGCATCGAGGATCGCGGGGATCGCCGCGCAGACCGCGTCGACGGTCGCCGGGACGATTGGCGGAGCGGCAGGCGTGATGCACGCCTGAACACCCGCGGCAATGGCTGGGGTGACGGCGTGCGTGATCTGGCGCGTGAGGGGCGGCGCGGTGATTGGCAGCGTGATGACCGCCGTGATGGTTGGCGCGATGGCCGCCGCGACGGATGGCGCGATGGGGGACGTAACTGGCGGCGAGATGACTGGCGCTGGGGATGGAATGGTCGTCCGGGCTGGGACAACCGTGACTTCCGCCGCTGGGATAACCGTTGGCGCGGCAATCGCAGCTATAACTGGTCTGATTTCCGGCGCGGCAATCAGTTCCTGTTCCGGCCCGGCCCGTATTTTGCGCCGTTCCGGTCGCATCGCTACAGCCGTCTGAATACCGGCTTTTTCCTCGACAGCCTGTTCTTCCAGCCGCGCTTCTTCATCAACGACCCCTGGGCCTATCGCCTCCCGCCGGCATATGGTCCTTACCAGTGGGTTCGCTATTATGACGATGTCGCCCTGGTCGATATTTACAGCGGGGAAGTGGTTGACGTGATTCACGATTTCTTCTGGTAGCTCGTCACCCAATACAATCGAGCCCCGTCGGAGCGATCCGGCGGGGCTTTTGCTTGCACCGCGCTACGCTTGGCCGCACCGAAGTGCGTTGCTACCAGACTAGCCATGACTGACGCGGTCCCGGATCAAGATGCCCTTGCCCGCATCGGCGAATGCGTGCGTGCGCGGCTCTTGGCAGACCCGGCAGCATATCGTGTGGCGGACGACCGGATCGAGCTGTTCGCCATCGGCGGCTTCCTGTCCGAACCCGAATGCGCCCGGCTGCGAGACATGATTGACGCCGTTGCCCGTCCTTCAGCGCTGCACGAGCTTGATTATGCCAGCGGCTTTCGCACCTCCTATTCCGGCGACCTTGATCCACGCGATGCCTTTGTCGCGGGGCTATCGCAGCGGATTGACGCCGTGATAGGGGCGCAGGCGGCCATCGGCGAGCCGGTGCAAGGTCAGCGTTACCACCCGGGCCAGCAGTTCAAACCGCATAATGACTGGTTCTACACCTCCGAAGGTTACTGGCCGCAGGAAGAAGCCCGCGGCGGTCAGCGCAGCTGGACGGCCATGGCCTATCTGAACACGGTCGAGGCAGGCGGTGCGACGGCCTTCACTCTGCTAGGGCTGGAGATCGAACCCGAGCCCGGCGTTCTGCTGTTGTGGAACAATGCCCTGCCCGATGGACGCCCGAACGAAGCGACCCTGCACGCAGGAATGCCGGTCGAACGGGGCGTGAAATACATCATCACCAAATGGTATCGCACACGCGAATGGCGTTAGGAAAGGGCTGCGATCAACGGTCGGATGCGGAGCTGCTGTCTTCCCGACGCTCAGCCCGCGCTTTCTGGGCCAGCTTCTCCACACGGTGGGCAAGCCGCAGGATTTCCAGCTGGGTGCGCAAGTTCACCTCGTAATCGTGGCGCGCGGTGATGCGGTCTTTGTGGGCCTGCCGGTTCTGGCTCATCAGAATGATCGGCGCCTGCACCGCTGCCAGCATCGACAGCATCAGGTTAAGGAAGATGAAGGGGTAGGCATCGAAAGACCGTACCCCCAGCAGTTCCAGCGCCCCGCTGTTCAGCGTCGTCCACACCACCAGCACCACGCCAAACGCGATGATGAAGCCCCAGCTTCCCCCCACCGTTGCTACCCGGTCGGCCAGCCGGTCGCCCCAGGATTCACGCCCTTGCGCCAGTTCATCGGCATCGCGGCCGGTGAAACTGCCTGATGCCACACGCTTCAGCACCCGCTGTTCGTCCGCCTCAAGATCGTCGAAATCGCGACCCAGAAGGTCACGGGCGAGCTGGTGCGGATCGGCTTCGCGGGTCATCCTCTGGCGAGCGCCTCAGCGATCAAGACGCGGGTTGGCGCGATGCCATAAAGCGCAATGAAGCTGCCCATGCGCGGCCCTTGTTCGCTGCCGAGCAGGGTTTCATAAAGCGCCCTGAACCAGTCGCGCAGGGTCTCGAAGCCGAACGCCTCGATCTTGCCGATTTCATAGACAATGGTCTGGAGATCCTCCGCGCTTGTCGCCGGATCGGCAGTTTCGAGCGCAGCGTCGAGCGCCTGAAGCGCCGCCACTTCACCGCCCGCAGGCGCGCGCTTCTCCAGCGTCGGGGCGACGAAATCGCGATTATAGGCCAGGGCCCGGCCCACCAGCGCATCCAGCGCCGGATGCGCAGCCGGATCGGCATCCGCGACATAATTGCCCAGATATGACCACACCGCCTCCCGCGTCGCGCCTGCGCCCAGCACGCCGACAAGGTTCAGCAGCAGGCTGAACGGCACTGGCAGCGTGTCACCCTCACCAGGCGCCTCGGCGCCTTCATGGCGTTCATTCGCGCGCAGCAGGTGCCACACGGGATTGCCGAGCCGCTTGTCCACGTCCTGCACCGGGATCGCGGCACGGAACTGCCAGTAATCGTCCACGGCCTTCGGGATCACCCCAGCGTGCAATTGCTTGGCGCTTTTGGGATTGGCGAAAATGTAAAGCCCAAGGCTTTCGGGGCTGCCATATCGCAACCAATCTTCGATCGACAGGCCGTTGCCCTTGGACTTGGAAATCTTCTCGCCCTTCCCGTCGAGGAACAGCTCGTAGATCAGGCCTTCGGGCTTGTGGCCGCCCAGCACGCGGGCGATCTTGCCCGACTGGATGCCGCTATCGGTCAGGTCCTTGCCGTACATCTCGTAATCGACGCCGAGTGCCACCCAGCGCATCGCCCAATCGACCTTCCACTGGCACTTGGCCATGCCGCCAAGCGCGGATTGTTCGACCACACTGCCATCTTCGTCGGTAAAGCGGATAATCCCGGCAGCGGCGTCCACCACTTCGATCGGCACCTGCAATACCGCGCCGGTCGCGGGGCTGATCGGCATGATCGGCGAATAGGTCTTGCGCCGTTCCTCCCCCAGCGTCGGCAGCATGATGTCGAGGATCGCGCTGAAGTTCGCCAGCACGCCCTTCAGTGCCGCGTCGAACTTGCCGCCATTGTAGCAATCGGAGGAGCTGACGAATTCATATTCGAACCCGAACCGGTCGAGGAAGTCGCGGAGCATCGCATTATTGTGCGCGGCAAAGCTTTCGAACTTGTCGAACGGGTCGGGGATGCGTGACAGCGGCTTGCCGAGATGCTGGGTCAGCATCGCCTGATTGGGGACGTTGTCGGGCACCTTGCGCAGGCCATCCAGATCGTCCGAAAACGCCACCAGCCGCGTCGCCGCGCCGCCGGTCAGTGCCTCGTAGGCGCGCCGCACCAGCGTGGTGCGCAGCACTTCCTGAAACGTGCCGATATGCGGCAGGCCCGACGGGCCATAGCCGGTTTCGAACAGCACCCCGCCAGGCTTGCCTTCCGGCAGCCGCTTGGCAAGGCGCTGCGCTTCCTGAAAGGGCCAGGCCTTGGACGTTTGGGCAGCGGCGATAAGAGCTTCGGGCGTGATGGTCATGATGGGCCGGCTATTAGGCAAGGCGCGCGGCCTTGCAAGCGGAATGGAGCGGGCGAAGTTTACAAAGTTTACACCGTGTAAACTTTGATTTTTGTCATTTTCATGTTCATTTCCAATTTGTTGAACGCACTTTTCGAAGTGTGCGAACACAGGGGGGCCGGGAAAAACACCAAAGGCGAGCCGGTCATCACGCGGTTCTATCCCGCTGGCCCGTTGTAGGACAGACGACGGGGCAAAGAGGGCCGGCCTCCGTTTACAATACCGCCTGCCTCGCCCATCTTGAGCGGCGTGACATCCCCCGCTGCCATTCCCGATCCGCTCACCCTGCCCGCGCTGCACGCCAGCCATGGCGGGCACTGGCTGCGCGAC
>ERZ1022756.7-NODE-7-length-101126-cov-9.373797_pt1 | contig 101126 bp, 83 predicted proteins | sample MGYA00520902_ERZ1022756 | MGnify/ENA primary metagenome ERZ1022756 (study PRJEB33162, sample SAMN09537601) | freshwater metagenome | isolation source: freshwater | place: Canada:Alberta | collected 2017-07 | study: EMG produced TPA metagenomics assembly of the...
GTGATTCATGAAGATGAATCAATCAACATTGACCTAAAAGATTTTCCGAATCGACTTTCTCTAGGTTGGTACCCTGGTTGGCGTGGTGAGGGAGTCTTGCCCGATATTCAGCCTGGGCAAAGATGGCGTTTACCAGTGGCTCTCAAAAGAGCCCATGGCCTTATGAACCCGCATGGATTTGATTTTGAGCGTTGGATGTTTCAACAAGATCTTGGTGCCACTGGCTCTGTTAAAGCAAATGCGAAAGGTTTGCCAAGATCATGGAAGCCAGCTCTCTTGAATGACTTTCATTTAAGTTTTACAACATTTGTTGAGTTAACTCGTTGGCATTTGCGCGAACGCATCAAGCGATCGGCTCCTGAAGAGGCCCCCTATGTTGGGGTGTTGATTGCCTTGGTGATGGGTGAACAAAATGCGATTCCTCAAGATGATTGGCGCGTCTTCAATGCAACTGGCATTGGGCATTTGATTTCGATTTCTGGTTTGCATGTCACGATGTTGGCCGGCATGGGGGCTGCTTTGGCGAATCGTTTCTGGCGTCGCCGTTCATTGCCGATGTTGTGTGCAACTCAAAAAGTATCGGCATTGAGTGGCTTTCTGGTGGCCTTGATTTATACCTGGCTTGCTGGCTTTCAGATTCCAGCTCAAAGAACCATGTACATGGTGGGTGTGGTTGCTGTAGCTTTGTGGACCGGCCGAATCACCCGCGCTTTTGATATTTGGTGGTGGGCTTTGTTCGTCGTTCTTTTCTTAGATCCCTGGGCTGCCTACACGCCTGGCTTCTGGCTCTCATTTGGTGCCGTAGCAGCCATCTTGTTTGCCATGCCTGGTCAAGATGGTATGTCTGAATATGGTTACAGCCGATCGCAAAAATGGTGGCAATCATTTAAGGAGGCTACTCGTGTGCAAGCAGTGGTGACGATTGCTTTGCTGCCTTTAACCTTGTATTGGTTTTCTCAGTTTTCAGTGGTGTCACCTCTGGCAAATGCCTTCGCCATTCCACTGGTGAGTTTTATTGTTACTCCGTTTGCCATGTTGGGGGCTGTTTTGCCTTCACCGATCAGTGATGGATGTTTGTGGATTGCGCATTCATGCATGGTGTTGGTGGCTTGGTTTTTAAAGCCAATGTCATCATGGTTCTGGTCGGTTGCCTATTTACCGCAACCAAACCTTTTATTTTTTGCGATTTCTACAGCGGGAATCATTTACGCGATCAGGCCTGGTCCATTGGCTCAGAGTTATAAAAGCAGACTACTGGGACTTTGCTGTTGTTTGCCTCTACTTTGGCCAAAGCTTCCTGAGGTGGCTCATGGTGACTTCAAGGTGACGGTTTTAGACATTGGGCAAGGCACTGCAGTGCTGGTTGAAACACACAGCAAACGTTTGCTGTATGACACTGGCCCAAAAACATCCCCTCAATCAGATGCTGGAGAAAGAAACGTTTTGCCATTTTTAAGAGGTGAGGGGATTTCATTCATTGATCGTCTGGTCATTAGTCATAAAGATACGGATCATGTCGGCGGTGCTTTGAGCTTGATGAAAGGTGTCACCTTTGGAGACTTATTGGGAACCTTGCCGGAATGGCATTTTTTGCTTGATAAGGCCAAAGATTCTCAATTGCCAGCTTTGCCATGCCAAGCGGGTCAGAGTTGGTGGTGGGACGGTGTTTTATTCAAGGTTTGGCATCCTGGCCCTGAGATGACCTTTGCCAGCGTGCACCACACCGGCAAGCCCAACGCAATCAGTTGTGTCATCGAAGTGACGAACGGTCATTACTCATTCTGGTTAACGGGTGATGTTGAACGTGGCGGTGAGGCAATCATTGCCAATGAGTACAAGCCCGCTGATGAGTTGATATCTATTTTGCTGATGCCTCACCATGGCAGTGCTACATCTTCATCTTCAATATTTCTTGATGCAATCAAGCCGCAGTGGGCGGTTGCACAAGCAGGATATCGGAATCGATACCGTCATCCCAATAAGAAAGTGGTGGAGAGATATGTTGAGCGAGAGATTCCGATACTTGAAACTATTCACACAGGAGCTCAAATTTGGGAATTTAAGGGGAAGCAGTGGTCTAGAAAAGATTGGCGTGAATCGCAGCGTCGATCATGGCATCAATAATGTCAAAAATGCTTGATTTAATCTTCTCAAAAATTGAAGACCCAGTCTGGCAAAGGCTTGGTGGCTTAAAAAGATGTTTTAAGATGAAATTTTGAGCATTCTTGCTGGGTATCGCTATAATTGCGTATTACCCACTAAGCATATTCGATGACTAAATTCATCTTTGTTACTGGTGGTGTGGTTTCTTCCCTAGGGAAGGGTATCGCAGCCGCCTCCTTAGCCGCCATTCTTGAATCGCGCGGCCTAAAAGTCACCCTCTTAAAATTAGACCCCTACATCAACGTTGACCCTGGCACGATGAGCCCTTTCCAGCACGGAGAAGTATTCGTGACCGAGGATGGTGCCGAGACTGACCTCGATCTAGGTCACTACGAGAGATTTGTCTCTGCCAAGATGCGTAAGAGCAATAACTTCACGACCGGTCAAATTTATGAGTCTGTGATTCGCAAAGAGCGCCGTGGTGAATATCTGGGTAAGACTGTTCAGGTCATTCCACACATCACCAATGAAATCCAAAGTTTTGTTGAGCGTGGCGCTAAATCTAGCCATGATGGTCATGCGGATGTGGCCATTTGTGAAATTGGTGGCACAGTTGGTGACATCGAGTCCTTACCGTTTTTAGAGGCAGCTCGCCAAATGAGCTTGAGATTGCCTCAAGGTGACACCGCATTCGTTCATTTGACCTTGGTTCCTTACATTGCCAGCGCCGGTGAGTTGAAAACCAAGCCAACACAACACTCAGTTCAAAAGTTAAGAGAAATCGGCATCATGCCAACAGCATTGTTGTGCCGTGCAGACCGCCCAATTCCTGAAGATGAGCGCGCCAAGATTTCTTTGTTTGCAAATATGCGCGAACAAGCAGTGATTTCTGTTTGGGACGTTGATACGATTTACAAGATTCCACAAATGCTTCATGAGCAGGGCTTGGATGAGTTGATTTGCCATGAGTTGCGCATTGATGCAAAGCCGGCCAATTTATCTGTTTGGAATGGCCTGGTTCACAGTCTCGAAAATCCAAAGCATGAAGTCACGATTGGCATGGTTGGTAAATATGTTGACTTAACAGAGTCTTATAAGTCATTGATCGAAGCTTTGCGTCATGCTGGTATTCATAATGAAACTAAAGTTGGTATTCGTTATATCGACTCAGAGAATTTAGATGGTGGTGATGTTTCAAGCCTTGCTGGTTTGGATGCTATTTTGGTTCCTGGTGGTTTTGGTAAGAGGGGCACTGAAGGAAAGATTGCTGCTATCAAGTACGCCCGTGAAAACAAAATCCCTTACCTTGGTATCTGCCTAGGTATGCAGTTGGCGGTGATTGAGTTTGCTCGTCATGTGGCTGGCCTAAAAGGCGCTAACAGTACAGAATTTGAACCGAATGGTCCGCACCCTGTGGTCGCCTTGATCACTGAGTGGATGGATCGTGAGGGTCGTGTTGAAAAGCGTGATGAGGCTTCAGATTTGGGTGGTACGATGCGTTTAGGATCTCAGCGTTGCCCAGTGAAGCCAAACACTTTGGCTGAAAAGATTTATGGCTCAGAGGTGAATGAGCGTCATCGCCATCGTTTTGAAGTGAATAATGTGTACGTGCCTAAATTAGAGTCTGCTGGGATGATCATTTCTGCAAGAACTCCTAATGAGTCTTTGCCTGAAATGATGGAGTTACCAAGCAGCATGCACCCATGGTTCTTTGGTGTGCAGTTCCATCCTGAGTTCACGTCGACTCCAAGAGATGGTCACCCATTGTTCTCTGCATTCATCAAAGCAGCCTTAAACCAAAAGGGTATTGCAGGTCATGAAGGCTAAGCTGCACAGCATTAAGGAATTAAGGAGTTAGCCATGAAACTATGCGATTTTGAAATTGGTCTTGATAAGCGTTTCTTTTTAATCGCTGGCACGTGCGTGATTGAGTCTGAGCAAATGGCCATGGATACTGCTGGCCAGTTAAAAGAAATCACCAGTGCTTTAGGTATTCCATTCATTTATAAATCATCTTTTGATAAAGCTAATCGCTCGTCTGGTACTTCATTCCGCGGTCTTGGTATGGAAAAGGGCCTTGAGATTTTGGCCAAAGTTAAAAAAGAGATTGGCGTGAATATTCTGACTGATATTCATGAAGTTGATGAAATCAAACCAGTGGCAGCCGTTGTTGATGTCTTGCAAACCCCAGCTTTTTTATGTCGTCAGACTGATTTCATTCGTGCTTGCGCTCAAAGCGGTAAGCCAGTGAACATCAAGAAAGGCCAATTCTTGGCCCCAGGCGACATGAAGAACGTGATTGATAAAGCCCGCGCTGCTGCCAAAGAAGTTGGTTTGTCAGAAGATATGTTTATGGCCTGTGAGCGTGGTGCATCGTTTGGCTATAACAACTTGGTGTCTGATATGCGCAGTCTTGCGATCATGCGCGAAACCAATGCTCCGATTGTTTTTGATGCCACGCACTCAGTGCAATTACCTGGTGGTCAAGGCACAAGCAGCGGTGGTCAACGTGAGATGGTGCCAGTTTTAGCGAGAGCTGCTGTTGCAGTTGGTGTCAGTGGTTTGTTCATGGAGACTCATCCAAACCCAGCCAAAGCTTTGTCAGATGGCCCGAATGCTGTGCCGTTGAATCGCATGAAAGAATTACTCGCCACCTTGGTGGCATTGGATGACGTTGTTAAAAATGGCAACGTTTACTTGGAAAAAGATTTTAAATAATTTGTTAAGGAAAAAGTCATGAGTGCAATCGTTGACATTATTGGACGTGAAATACTAGATTCAAGAGGCAATCCGACTGTTGAGTGCGATGTGTTGCTTGAATCTGGGGTGATGGGCCGCGCAGCTGTACCTTCAGGAGCATCAACTGGTTCACGTGAAGCTGTTGAGTTGCGTGATGATGAGCCAGGTCGTTACCTTGGAAAAGGTGTTCTAAAAGCTGTTGAAAATATCAATACTGAAATCGCAGAAGCTGTGATGGGTCTTGATGCCAGCGAACAGGCTTTCCTTGACCGCACTTTGATTGACTTAGATGGTACTGACAACAAATCACGTTTAGGTGCTAATGCAACTTTGGCCGTGTCTATGGCGGTTGCACGCGCAGCTGCTGAAGAAGCTGGTTTGCCCTTGTACAGATATTTTGGTGGTTCAGGTGCGATGCAGTTACCGGTGCCAATGATGAACATTGTGAACGGTGGTTCACACGCTAATAACAGCTTGGATATTCAAGAATTCATGATCGTGCCAGTGAGCATGACAAGTTTCCGTGAAGCCGTGCGCTGTGGTGCAGAGGTTTTCCACGCTTTAAAGAAAATCATTCATGACCAAGGTATGTCTACATCTGTTGGTGATGAAGGTGGTTTTGCGCCTAACTTCAAGAGCAATGAAGAGTGCTTGAACACCATTCTTCAAGCGATTGAAAAAGCTGGTTACAAGCCAGGTGAAGATGTTCTATTGGCCTTGGATTGCGCTGCCAGTGAGTTCTACAAAGATGGCAAATATGATTTGTCTGGTGAAGGTTTGCAATTAACTTCAGTAGAGTTTGCCAACTACCTTGCTAACTTGGTTGATAAATACCCAATCGTCTCAATCGAAGATGGTATGCACGAGGGTGACTGGGAAGGTTGGGCAATCTTGACTGAGAGATTAGGCAAGAAGATCCAATTGGTGGGTGACGATCTATTTGTAACCAATACCAAAATTCTTAAAGAAGGCATTGAAAAGAACATCGCCAACTCAATTTTGATCAAAGTGAACCAAATCGGTACTTTGACTGAAACATTTGCTGCGATTGAAATGGCTAAGCGCGCTGGTTACACGGCAGTGATCTCTCATCGTTCAGGTGAGACAGAAGACAGCACGATTGCAGACATTGCTGTTGGTACCAATGCAGGTCAAATCAAAACTGGTTCATTGTCACGTTCTGATCGTATTGCCAAGTACAACCAATTGATCCGCATCGAAGAAGACTTGGGAGATATTGCAACATATCCAGGCAAGTCAACTTTCTATAACTTACGTAAGTAATTTTAGAAAACCTCACCGGAAAAGAGAGCCCAGATGCGCATCGTTGTTTACGGCATGTTGGCTCTCTTGGTGATTATTCAATACCCATTGTGGTTAGGTAAGGGCGGTTGGTTAAGAGTTTATGAACTTGATCGCCAAGTATCAAAACAAATGGAAAAGAATGATGCCCTTGCGGCACGCAACGCCAAGCTATCTGGCGAAGTAAAAGACCTCAAAGACGGTACCAAAGCGATTGAAGAGCGTGCTCGCGCGGAGCATGGCATGAGCAAAGAGGGTGAGATCTTTGTGCAGGTTGTACCAGGTAAAAAGCCAGCGAATGACCCTGCCAAGGATGCGGCTTCAAAGTAATCACCTGCTGACAGTTGTTATAATTTTTTGTACAAATTAACAGCATCAAACCTCCCTAAGTTTTTCCATTTTTTCTAAGTGTTCTTCGGTAGTATTTTCTTTAATCTTTGTAATGTTCACCATTACATGTAATGTTTTGCATTACAATCTTAAATATCACAATAAATGATTCAATCTTTTAAGCATCGTGGGCTCCATCTATTTTTTGTTAATGGATCGCTGAGGGGAATCCCAGCGGCTTACTCGGGAAAGATTGCTCGTTTATTGGATGGCTTAGATGCCGCATTGCTTCCTGAAGACATGAACGTGATTGGTTTTAGATTTCATGAACTCAAGGGATCAAAAAAGGGCATCTACTCAGTGAGTGTTTCGGGCAATTGGAGGATCACATTTAAGTTTGATGTGAACGGTCCATTTAACATTGATTTAGAGGATTATCATTAATGAAGAGTATTAGAAATCCATTGCGTAAGCCAACGCACCCAGGAGCGATTTTGCGCGAGGATGTCATGCCTGAATTGGGTATCACCCAAGCTTCTTTCGCCAGTTATCTGGGGGTGAGTCGCCTGACTGTATCGGAGATACTTAATGAGAAACGAGGCGTCAGCCCTGAAATGGCCATGCGAATATCAGCTGTTATTGGTGGAAGTCCTGAAATGTGGCTTCGCATGCAAGAGGCTTTAGATTTATGGATGGTTGCGCAAAAATTTAAGAAAAATCCTAAAACTGCACCTAGACCATTAAAGCAAATGCTGCTTGCTGCTTAATGCTTTGAACTAGGCGCTTGTTTCACGGCATCAACAATCGTGGGGCTGGCAAAGATTTGCTTGCAATCAACTGCATCAAAGATATAAACCTGGCCACAGAAATCACAATTGGTTTCAACAGCATCTTTTTCTAGAAGGATGCTATTCACTTCTTCTTCACCGAGCATTTTCAGCATATCAGCAACTTTGATGCGAGAGCAGCGACACCCAAACTTAATCGGTCTTTCATCAAAACTTCTCACGCCATGATGGGCTGATTCATCAAGGTACAGGCGATTCATCAAGACCTTGGGCTCAAGACTCAAGAGTTCTTCACTGGTGACTGTGTCTGAGAGCATTTGAAGTCTGGACCAGCCTTCGGCCGCCATCTCATCATCCATCTTCAGTTGACCGCCCATATTGGGCAATCGTTGAAGTAATAAGCCGCCACAGGAGTCTTCATCGCTGGCTAACCACAAGCGAGTCTCTAGCTGCTCAGAGTCACGCATGTACAGAGTAATTGCTTCGGCAATGCTTTTAACTGGTTTCCCATCGTCACTCAAAGCAACGATGCCTTGGTAGGGATTCTGACCTGGTTTGCGATCAGCAGGATCTAGAGTGATCACCAATCGACCTTGACCATCTGGATTAATCAAATCTGACAAATTAGCATCCTCAGCCAAGGTGGATAGATCAATGTCCTCATTCAACTTCGCCGTTGCACGAATCACCAAATGTTCGTTGCACTCTAAAACCAATAAACGAACTGCGCCATTGCCTTGGGCTTGAATGATCATACTGCCATTGAATTTAAGGGTTCCGCACAAAAGAACGCCGGCAGCCACCAAGTCACCTAGCAACTTTTTAATCGCTGGTGGATAGTCTTTACGGGCCAAAATGGCTTGCCAAGAATCTCGAATATTCACGATTTCACCGCGCACAGGAGCGCCATCAAAAACAAAGACTTGAAGAGAATCTGGGGAGTATTTATCTGTCATAACGTATATTGTAGAAACTTTATGAAATGACGCACTGTGTTTTCAAATAAACATCCATTTTTGACCGCTTTATCCCTTGCCTTGGGCTCTGCCATTGCCTTGGGATTGGCGCGCTTCTCTTATGGTCTCTTATTGCCTGTGATGAGAGAGGATTTAGATTGGTCATATTTGGTGGCTGGCACCATGAACACAGCTAACGCTCTGGGTTACTTCATTGGGGCTCTCAGCTCTCCAGCCATGATGAGGCGCATGTCAGTCCATCAATTTTTCATATCATCCGCCGTCATCACCGGAATCTTTTTGTTCCTTTCTGGTTGCACTGATCAAACCAGCTTGCTCTTCATTTATCGCGTCATCGCGGGTATTGCAAGTGCTTGGATCTTTGTGGCGGGTGGTGTGCTGATTTCTCAGTTAGGCACCATCCACGCCAATAAATCAGGTTTGATGTTGGGCATCTTCTATGCGGGACCTGGTCTTGGCATTGTCTTATCGAGTGCGATCCTCCCATTTTTTAATGATTTGGGAGTAAAAATATCTTGGGATCACTCTTGGCAATTATCTTGGTATGCCTTGGGTATCTTGTGTCTGATTTTTACCTTGATACTCATCAAGCCCATTAAATCGATTCCGGCAATACCTCCAAAACCAAGTGGCGATTCGGGCACACCTCTTAAATCCTATGTCCCAGCATTGATGGGTTACTTTATGTTTGGCGTTGGTTACATTGGCTATATGACTTTTGTGGTGGCATTACTCAAGCAATTGGGATTGAGTAATACAACACTCAATATCTTTTACGCCATCTTGGGATTTTCTGTGATGGCATCTTCTCGTTTATGGGCTCAGATGTTGGATCGCTTCAAGGGTGGCCAATCTTTGGCCATCTTGAACACTCTTCTTGGCATTGCTAGTTTGATCCCTGCTTTGATTGCGATTTATGAAGTACCTTTGAGCAATCTGATTTTGTTGAGCATCTTCGGCTCAGGAATTTTGTTCGGAGCCGTTTTTCTTTCAGCGGTTGCTTCTACCACTGCCTTTGTAAAACACAATATGCCAGCTTCTGATTGGGTTGGGGGCATCACAGCTTTCACCAGTATCTTCGCTGCCGGCCAAATCATCGGCCCAACCATTGCAGGTTGGATTTCTGATGGGCAGGGCGGCTTGGCGCGTGGCTTACTCTTCTCAGGACTTGCTTTACTCCTGGGTGGTTTGATCGCAACAAGACAGAAGCCATTGAGCAATTCCTCTGAAAAATAAGCCTTTTATCTCGCCAATGAGATAATCACGTTCATGACAGTTAGAACACGATTTGCACCAAGCCCAACGGGCTTTATTCACTTAGGTAACCTTCGAAGCGCTTTGTATCCGTGGGCTTTTGCTCGCAAGATGAAAGGCGACTTCATTTTGCGTATTGAAGATACTGATCAAGAACGCTCAAGCCAAGAGGCTGTTGATGTGATCATCGAAGGCATGAGTTGGTTGGGGCTTGATATTGATGAAGGCCCGATCTATCAAATGCAACGCATGGATCGCTACCGTGAAGTGATTGCGCAAATGCTTAAAAGTGGTTTGGCTTACCCTTGCTATATGAGTGAGGAAGAGCTCAATGCCTTGCGTGAGCAGCAAATGGCTAACAAAGAGAAGCCACGTTACAACGGTTTTTGGCGACCTGAGGCTGGTAAGCAACTGCCAACACCTCCAGCAGATATCAAGCCAGTGATTCGTTTTAAAAATCCAATCGGTGGCAGTGTTGTGTGGGAGGATGCGGTCAAGGGTCGTATTGAAATCAGTAATGATGAGTTAGATGATTTGGTCATTGCTCGTCCTGACGGCACTCCTACTTATAACTTCTGTGTGGTTGTTGATGATTTAGATATGAAGATCACTCACGTGATTCGCGGTGATGATCACGTCAATAACACTCCAAGACAAATCAATATTCTTCAAGCACTTGGTGGTTCGTTACCAATTTATGCTCACCTGCCCACTGTTCTGAATGATCAAGGCGAGAAAATGAGTAAGCGCAATGGTGCTATGAGCGTGCGTGATTACGAGCGTGATGGTTATATGCCTGAAGCTGTTCTCAACTACTTGGCACGTCTAGGTTGGTCTCACGGTGATGCAGAAGTGTTCACGAAGGAGCAATTTGTTGATTGGTTCGATTTGGACCATTTAGGAAAATCACCAGCTCAGCACAACCCTGAAAAATTACTTTGGTTGAACCATCAGTACATTCAGCAAGCTGATACAGCTGATTTGGCCAAACGAGCATTGCCATTTGTAGAGAAATTAGGCATTAAAACTGACTCAGGTCCTGATTTTGTGGGTGTGGTCAACATCCTCAAAGATCGAGCCAATACGCTGATCGAATTGGCCGAAGGTGCCAGATTGTTCTATATGGACAGGCCCAATCATTCTGCTGCGGATAGACAAGCCAATATCCCTGAATCTGTCCATCCGGTCATCAGTGATCTAATTACTGAGCTAGAAGCAGGGGATGGCTCAAAAGCAGCCGTTTCTGGGGCTTTTAAAGCTGTTTTGGCTAAACATGGCCTAAAAATGCCAGCTTTGGCCATGCCAGTCCGATATGCCATGTTTGCCACCACCCAAACCCCAGCCATTGATGCTGTTATCTCATTGATTGGTATAGAAGAAACAAAACAGCGCTTGCAAAGCGGGATAAAAATAGGCTAGAATTACGGTCTTGATTGCTTGAGCTTACTTATTTAAGGTCATCTAATTAAGGGGCTATAGCTCAGCTGGGAGAGCGCTTGCATGGCATGCAAGAGGTCAGCGGTTCGATCCCGCTTACCTCCACCAAAGTGTCGAAACGATTCGAAAGAATCCGTCCAGGTTATGACCCTATCGTCTAGAGGCCTAGGACATCACCCTTTCACGGTGAGTACCGGGGTTCGAATCCCCGTGGGGACGCCAAGTTTTTGGAGCGGTAGTTCAGTTGGTTAGAATACCGGCCTGTCACGCCGGGGGTCGCGGGTTCGAGTCCCGTCCGCTCCGCCAACAAAAAAGCCCTTGTTTTTAAACAAGGGCTTTTTTTATTTCTTTCAAGAATTAACTTCTTGTAATACTTAAACCGATTACTTGCCGCTGCTGGTTCTTCTGGCAAATTGACCTGGTTTTTGTGTATTCATCTTGCGATGCGTTTTCTTAGGCGCTGTGATGGTTGAGTCTGTTGGTTTGACTTGACCATTGCGTTTGGTTTGATTGGCGCCTCTTGGTGAAGCGGCATTGTGTCTGGCTTGACCATGTCTCGCCTGTCCAGATTTTTGCTGCGCCTGCTGACTTCTCAGTTGGATGGGTTGGGCCACTGCATTAGGATCCGGCTCGAAACCTGGCACAACTTCTCTTGGCAAACTTTGTTTGATCAAACGCTCAATATCTTTCAGCATGTCGTGCTCATCGATACAGACCAATGACACGGCAACACCATTGGAGCCCGCTCTACCTGTTCGACCAATGCGGTGAACATAATCCTCAGGCACATTTGGTAAGTCGTAATTGACCACGTGTGGCAACTGATCGATATCAATACCTCTGGCAGCAATATCAGTTGCTACTAAAGTGATGATCTTGCCAGCTTTAAAGTCTGCCAATGCTTTGGTTCTGGCTGTTTGACTCTTATTGCCATGGATGGCCATTGCGCTGATGCCACTGTTTTCTAATTGCAGAACTAACTTGTTGGCGCCATGCTTGGTGCGTGTGAACACCAAGACTTGTTTCCAATCGTTTGATTTGATCAGATGCGCTAGTAAAGGGTGCTTGTTGCCACGATCAACGGGGTGCATCAATTGTGTGATGGCATCATTGGTGCTATTGCTTCTTGCCACTTCAATCAAAGAAGGTGCATTCAGCAAATCATTCGCAAGCGCTTTGATCTCTGTAGAGAATGTGGCAGAGAATAATAAGTTCTGACGTTGCTTAGGAAGTGCAGCAAGGATTTTCTTGATGTCACGTAAAAAGCCCATGTCCAACATTCTGTCGGCTTCATCAAGAATCAATATCTCGACGTGTTGTAAAGATATGGCACCTTGACCCATGAGATCTAGAAGACGTCCTGGTGTTGCCACCAAAATATCTAAACCAGCTTGAATGGATTTAATTTGTGGGTTGGCTCCAACACCACCAAAAATAACCGCTGATTTGAGTTGCGTGTATTTGCCATAAGTTTGAACGGAGGCATGTACTTGCGCAGCAAGTTCACGAGTCGGTGTCAGTATCAAACCACGCACTTGTCGGCGGCGACTGGCTTGATTGACCGGAGATGTTAATAAACGTTGTAACACTGGCAATGTGAAGCCTGCGGTTTTACCCGTGCCAGTTTGAGCAGCGGCTAATAAATCACCGCCATTCAGAATGGCTGGTATTGATTGAGCTTGAATAGGGGTTGGCGTTGTATAGCCATGTTCGTTAATTGCTTTAAGGATGAGTTCAGATAAACCAAGATCTTTGAATTGCATAGGTACCAATAGAGTGATGACCTGTGCTCAGCAAAAAAGTAATTTTTGGAAGGTCAATGAATGAACTGCTTAAGAAGAAATGTAGAGCGCAGTTATGAATGCTTACTGATGCTATTTTAGTTCATTGCGGCTTGAATGTCCTATTTATCTTCGCTTTAGGCTGAAGTCATCAGTTAAAATAGCGAATTCATTGGATATTCACTCAATATTTCTTGTGAACCATGAATTTATCAATTAACGATCCAGCAGTAGCTGGTATGACTGCTGAAAAATGATCACCTTAAACAATGTATCCCTGCGTCGTGGCGCCAAATTATTGCTTGATAAAGCAACGGTCACGCTCAATCCAGGAGAGAAAGTTGGTTTAGTCGGGCGCAATGGCGCCGGCAAATCAACCTTGTTTGCATTATTGAATGGCACCTTGCATGAAGATGGCGGTGACTTTTCTATTCCTAAAGTATGGCGCATGGCCCAAGTGGCTCAAAACATGCCAGAAACTGAAGAGTCTGCCACTGAGTTTGTAATCGCTGGCGACACTCGCTTGATCGAATTAAGACAAGCCCTTGAGGTTGCCGAAGCGGCTGAAGACGGCATGGCCATGGCTCATGCCCACGTTGATTTGGCGGATGCTGGTGAGCATGACGCAACATCCAGAGCGCAAGCGCTGATTTTGGGTTTGGGTTTCAAGGTCAGTGAACTTGATCAGCCAGTGAATAGTTTTTCTGGTGGTTGGCGCATGCGCTTGCAATTAGCACGTGCCTTGATGTGTCCATCGGACTTATTGTTACTTGATGAGCCAACCAATCACTTGGACTTGGATGCTTTGGTATGGTTGGAAGCATGGTTAAAGCGCTATGCAGGTACCATGATTGTGATTTCTCATGACCGAGAATTCTTAGATGCTGTCACCAATGTCACATTGCACATTGAACATGCCAAGCTCAATCGTTACGGTGGCAACTACAGCTCATTCGAACTGATGCGTGCTCAGCAATTAGAGTTACAACAAGCATCATTCTCAAAACAACAAGAAAAAATTGCTCACCTACAAAAATTCATCACACGCTTCAAGGCCAAAGCCAGTAAAGCCAAGCAAGCTCAGAGTAGGGTCAAGGCTCTGGAGCGCATGGAGAAAATTGCCCCTGTGTTGGCTGATGCTGAATTCACCTTTGAATTCAAAGAACCTCAAAATTTACCTAATCCAATGTTGGCTATCAGTGAAGCAAGCTTTGGATATCAAGTCGATGGTGCTAACAAAGTCATCATCAAAGATGTTAATAAATCAGTGCTGGCAGGTCAGAGGATTGGTATCTTGGGAGCAAACGGCCAGGGTAAATCAACCTTGGTTAAAACCATTGCCAGAACCATGCCTCAGCTTTCAGGAACAGTGACTGAGGGCAAGGGCTTGAACATTGGTTACTTTGCCCAGCAAGAGCTGGATGTTTTAAGGTCTGATGACAATCCTTTGGAGCACATGATTCGCTTGGCAAAAGACTTGGGTCCTAATGCAGCGGAATCGGGTCGTGAGCAAGATTTGCGCAATTTTTTAGGCACCTTTAATTTTGCGGGTGACATGGTCAAGCAAGCTGTTGGCACCATGAGTGGTGGCGAGAAGGCTCGTTTGGTTCTAGCCATGATTGTTTGGCAGCGACCTAACTTGCTTTTGCTGGACGAGCCAACCAATCACTTGGATCTTGCAACACGTGAGGCTCTATCAATGGCCTTGAATGAATTTGAAGGCACCGTGATGTTAGTCAGCCATGATCGTGCTTTGCTAAGAGCTGTTTGTGATGAATTCTGGTTAGTTGGTCGCGGAGAGATCAAACCATTTGATGGTGATTTGGATGACTACCAACGCTACTTGCTTGAAGAATCCAAAAGACTCAGAGAAGAAGCCAAGGCCGAAGAAACCAAAGTTATATCTGAAGTTGTTTCTGAGCTTATTGGTGAAGTAACTAAGCCGACTGTCAGTATTGCAGCAACACCAGAGAAAAAGCCAGTGGCGCAAACCAGCGAGCAACGAAAATTAGAATCTGCGAAGCGTCAAGAAATCAATGCTCGCACCAAGCCTTTGAAAAAACAAATTGATCAAGTTGAAAAATCAATGGCGCAGCTTCAATCAGATAAAACCGGATTGGAAGCAAAGCTTCTAGAGCCCATTTCTCCGAGTGATATTGCAGAAACAGGTAAGAAGCTCAAGGTGATCAATGATGAATTAAATTCTCTTGAGGAGAGATGGCTCGGATTAACTTCTGAGATCGAAGCCATTGAATCTGAAGCATCACAAGTCTAGAAAAATTTGGTGTACCTTAAAAAGGTGCGCTGCTTATCTTCAAGCGAAGCATTGTTGTCAATGTCTTGACCATACTGTAAGGTAAAGCGACCAATAGACGAGTTCATGATAGCGCTGACTTGGTAGCGGTGTGACTTAATTGAATTATTTTGCGCAGCACCTTTAAAAACAGTTTCACCGCCTTCAGAATAAAAATAGGAAGCAGCAATGCTGTAGCGCTGATTCAAGTGATAAAGCAAGCCAGTTTGAGCGCTGTACAGAGCTTTTTGCTCCAAGACACCTAATTGATCCGCTAAAGAACGACTGGCATCATTTTTTCCAAACCATAAAGTATCGAATGCACTCATCCAGTCTAAATCTCGAGCAATTCTGGTTTGATAGGCAATTTGACCAGCCCATCGATAACGGTTCTCACCCATATTGATGGCTCGATCACTCGAGTAGCTTCCAGTTGGGGTGATCAGGTAACCAGCAACCCCCACAAAAGTTTTAGAGGCCCTATCAACATATGGCCAGTAAGCCAAGACCAATGTGGTGTCAATCATGCCGTTGTCAGACGGAACGGGGCCTAGAGCTCCAGATGGATCATTCCTTCCGGTGCCTGTGTGCAGATAAAACAATGCAGGTTGCTTGTTCATCTCGAAAGCTTGGGTATAACGAAACTGAACCTGAGTTTGATCAATTCTTGCGTTGTTTGCGCCAACTCTTTCTGCATTCAAATAAGACAGTTGAACACCGCGCAAACCAGGGGGTGGTGCCGTGGCATCACCAGGCTGAAGATCGATGGCCCAAGCAGGCATAGAAAAACCAGCTGCCATCAGGAGTGTGGCAAGTGCAGTTACTTTCGGTTTTAAGGCTGATCGCTGCATTTGGACTAACAATATTTGAATGAGGACATTCTATCCTTTTTTATAAGTGTTGATGCCCAAATAAAGCTCTCATGTCATGCTCGATGTCATCTTATTCACCTGTCAATCGTTAAGGGAATAGGGCATCGTTTATGATGACATTGTTAGCGCCAATTTTTGCGCCACTGGTTTGATAAAGGATTGATATGCATCGTGATTTTAAAAAAATTAGCTTCATTGGTTTAATTGCTGCCACCTTGGTGGGTTGCGCATCAACCCCAGTGGGCCCAAGCTTGGTCATCATGCCTGCGCCCGGTAAGCCATTCGAGATCTTCCAAAAAGATGATCAAGAATGCCGTACCTATGCTCAAAACTCACTCAATACAACCGCAGATGCGATTGCTGCTAAAAATACTGCTAAAACAGCCATCGTTGGTGCTGCAGTTGGTGCGGTTGCGGGCGCAATGGCTGATGGCGGTAGTGCTCGAAATGTGGGTACTGGTGCTGCCATCGGTTTGTTAGGTGGTGCAGCGATGGGTGCCTCAGGTGGCGGTGACTCTGCAAAAGAAGTGCAACGTCGTTATGACATCGCTTACCAGCAGTGCATGTACTCAAAAGGCCATCAAGTGCCAGGCTACTCTATTCAAAAGCCGGTTGAGTCTGCACCAAAATAATTGGCATCCGATTGCTGATGATTTGAATAGGAAACTGAAACTGAAATAAGAATTGAGAGAGCGCTAAACCTCTACCGGAGGATGCTCTTTCTCAAATCTCTTGGCAGTTCTCTTGAATAGCATGATCAAGAAAGTTGCCGCAATAGCTAAGCTTAAGCTATTCGCGAACCAAAAACCTTGAGCACCTTGAAGTATTTCTGGCACATTGCCAGTCAAGTTAAACCCTAAAATGTAGCCACCGAAAAGTCCAACGCCCCAGAGTGAGATGGCGTAGATCCACATCGGCCAAAAAGCCACGCGATAGCCTCTTAGAATAAATGCAGAGGTCACTTGTAAAGCATCAAATATTTGATAAAAAGCGATGAATAAAAACAGTGGTATTGCCACTGATCGAACATCAGCAGATGGGGCATACAAATCGAGCAGGGGATATCTAAAAATCCAAACCAAGGCACCCACCAGCACACACACTGTGGTGGTGAAGATCAAAGATGACCATCCAATTTCTTTGGCAAGAGTTGGTTTATCTGCACCGAGAGACTGCGCTACCAAAGTAGATGTTGCAATCGATAGTGACAAAGGCAACATATACAAAACCGTGCCTAAGTTAGCCACGATCTGATGACCTGCTAAAGGCACCGTTCCTAGCTTGGCAATGAACAAAGCCATGAAAGCAAATGATGTCACCTCAATCAGGTAACTTAAACCAATCGGTAAACCCAATTTGAGCAATGTAGCAATTCTGTGTAAATTTGGTTTGCTGAATTTTTCATATACGCTGAATACTTGATAGAACCTACCGCGATAAACAATCGCCAGCATCGTTAACAACCAAAGCCAATTGATGATCACGGTGGCTAAAGCGCAACCCGGTCCACCCATGGCATCAACACCCAAGCCGCCATAAATCAACCATGCATTGAGAGGAATCTTTAAAAACAAACCGCCAATCTGCAACCAGGTGACCACCGCTGGTTTAGATATCGCGTTATGAAACGCTACCAACACTCGCATGGCTAAGCTGGCCGGCAAACCCCAGGCAACAATTTGTAAATACAAAATGGCTTTTGCTTCTACTTCGGGGCTGGCATTGGCGATGGATAAAAATACACCGGGGTTCATCAAAATCAGCATGCCAAAAATAGTGAGGCCAAGAGATAGCCACCAACCTTGACGAACTTCTTCACCAATCTCAGAGAATCGTTTGGCTCCAAATAATTGACCAGCAATTGGTGCCAGCGCAGAAATAACTCCAGTCAAACCAACATAAATACTGATAAAAATAGAACTTGCCATCGCAAGCGCTGCCAAGTCATCGGTGGAGTATCTGGCCACCATAGCGGTATCCATTACACCAAAGGCAATCACAGCCAATTGGCCAACCAATAATGGACCAGCTAAAGAGAGTAGGCGGGGTATGTCTCGCTTAAGTTTACTGAGCATGACTCAGTACTTTGTAGAGTCTCAAACGTTCAGAACGATCGCTCACACGACGATCTTCCCAAATCAATTCAAGGCTCTTATTCAATCGCGCGGCAGTTTTACGAGCTTCACCAGGTTGATTGCTGATCCATAGATCGCAATGAACACTGTCTTTGAACTTCAGTTTTGTGAAGTAAATGAATGATGCCAACTGCCCATCACCTAGATGAGTCGAGTTAATACAAACTGATTGAGGTGGCACCACTTGCACCAAGCGTTGTGCAACATCTCGGTATGTTTTTGCGTAATTGATCGTGGGTAACCAAAGCGTCATGAGTAATACCCAGGTTAAAGTTGTACCAGCCGCAGAAATCACCACCGCTCGCCAAATCACTTTGGGTGCTCTGGAGGTTCGCCACTTCACAACGCTCACCCATAAAGCTGTCACCACAATAGCCGCTATCAATGCCAGCCAACTGAACTCAGGAACAAAGCCAGGAACTTTCTTGGCAATATTTCTTGCCAAGCTAGCAGGTAATTCAGTGGTCATCGCAAACCACATCACCCAAATAAATGCGCCAAGCAAGGTGAAAGTGAGCAAGGCAAACCAATCAATGAAACTGATCACACTGCGCTTAATGATCGGCAGACTGAAGCATGCCCAGATCACCAAAGGGGGAATGATCAAGAGCAAGGATTGTTCGCTCAGAGCTTGAAGATGGGTCTGATAAACCAATACTGCGATCACAATGCCCAGCGGTAATGCCATGTTGGGATTGCGGATGCCGCCCAATGGATTATTGGCACCTTTGCGCCAAAACCAAATGCTCCACAAAGCCAAAGGCCAAACAGGCCAGGCATACAGCGGTAAGTTTCTAGCTAAGAACCCCAGTGATTCGCTTGAAACAATCAGTTGTATGGTGTCATTTGCCCACCAAGCTTGCCAAGCAGCTTGCATTTGACCAGTGCTTAAATCAGACATCCACCATAACAGTGGCCAAACGCTGATGCCTAGTAAGGCAATCAACCAAGTACTGGCCAACCATTTAGGATGAGGTTTGACCTCACAAATAATCAAAGAAACAATCAAACCAATAAAAATCAACACAAACAACCAAAGCGATGCTGATAGTGCAATCACCGCTAAGCCAAGACCGGTCCATGCGCCGCCTTGCAAAGGTTTATCTAAACCTCTGACCATGCCATAAAGAATAGTTGATACGCCCAATAATTGAGCAAGTGCAGGGGTGGTTTCATGAGCGCGAAGAGCTAAGCCAACACAGGCCAAGAAAATCATGAGGGCACTGTCAGCCAATGTTCTACCAAAGTCTCTTGGCTTTGGTTGGCCACCCAAAGCGAATGCTGTAGGCTGAACCTCAGGACGGCGACCCAGTAAATAAGAAGCGTGCCAAATGGCCATGCAGCTCAAGAAAAAGCACCCAGCTGAATAGAGTCCTGCAGCGTTTGTAGGTCCAATGACTGAGCCAAATAAGCCAATCAAGCTGGCACCCAACCAATAAGGCAAGGGACCGGCTAGGATTTCGGCTCTACCATCGATATGAGGTAGCAGCCAATCTTGCCATGAGCCATTGGCCAAAGTCCACATGGCTCCAAAGCCAGCAGCATCATCATTTTTCCAGGGATCTCGACCAAAGATACCCAGCAATCCATAAATAGCCGTGATCATAATCAACACATAGCGTGGCAATGTGGATGTGGCGGCAGCAGTTAAACGAATGGATCTCATGAAGCTTAAATTTTGACCTGATTAGACGCGAATGAACAGCCTAAATGTAAAAAGGCAGCGTGAGCTGCCTTTTATGATTTCACTGGTAAAGCTGAAACTCTTAGGCAGTTTTTTTGCCTGTTGCTTTTGCACCAAATTTCTGACGGAACTTCTCAACGCGACCAGCTGTGTCCATGATCTTCTGAGTGCCAGTGTAGAAAGGGTGTGACTCTGAAGAAGTCTCAATCTTAGCCAATGGATACTCTTGACCATCTTCCCATTTGATTTTTTCTTTGGTGTTGATCGTTGAGCGTGTTTTGAAGCTAAAGTTGTTTGATACGTCTAGAAAAACAACTTCTTTGTAATCTGGGTGAATGCCTTGTTTCATTTAAATAGTCCTTTAGCCTGGTAGCCGCCCATCGAATAATGGGTACTTGCCTGAATTAAAACGAGAATTGTAGCAAAAAATACTAGATATGGGCTTGTTTTGGGCAAAACTGACTGGAAAACCTCGTTTTCAGACAGTTTTTACCTCAATTTAGCCCCCGCGACGCATCAATTCAAAGAATTCAGCGTTATTTTTGGTGGATTTGAGTTTATCCACGATGAAGTTCATCGCTTCAATCTCATCCATATCAGAGATCAACTTACGTAAAACCCAGATCTTCTGAAGAATCTCAGGTTTGATCAAGAGTTCTTCGCGGCGGGTGCCTGACTTATTCAGGTTAATCGCTGGGTAAACGCGGCGCTCAGCAAGGCGGCGCTCCAAATGTACTTCCATATTGCCTGTGCCTTTGAACTCTTCATAAATCAAGTCGTCCATACGGCTGCCTGTTTCAATCAAGGCAGTTGCAATGATGGTCAAAGATCCACCTTCTTCAATATTTCTGGCTGCACCAAAGAAGCGCTTTGGTCTTTGTAGGGCGTTGGCATCCACACCACCGGATAAAACCTTGCCTGATGAAGGCACAACCGTGTTGTAGGCGCGAGCCAATCGAGTGATTGAGTCCAACAAGATGATCACATCGCGCTTCATTTCAACCAAGCGCTTGGCTTTTTCAATCACCATTTCAGCCACTTGAACGTGACGCACCGCTGGTTCATCAAACGTTGATGCCACAACTTCACCCTTAACTGAGCGTTGCATCTCAGTCACTTCTTCTGGACGCTCGTCGACCAATAGAACAATCAAAACGGCATCAGGGTGGTTGGCGGAAATAGCATGAGCAATGTGCTGCATCATCACTGTCTTACCAGACTTAGGTGAAGCCACCAATAAAGCACGTTGACCAAAACCAATTGGTGAAATCATGTCAATGATTCGACCAGTGAGATTCTCTTCAGCTTTGATGTCGCGCTCAAGCAACATCGGACGATCTGGGTGAAGAGGTGTTAAGTTTTCAAACATGATGCGGTTTTTAAGCGCCTCAGGAACAATGCCGTTGATCTTGTCTACTTTGACCAAAGCAAAGTAGCGTTCACCTTCTTTAGGTGTTCTAACTTCGCCCTCTACAGCATCGCCAGTGTGTAAGTTAAAGCGGCGAATTTGTGCAGGGGAGATGTAAATGTCATCAGTCGAAGCCATGTAAGAGGCTTCAGGCGAGCGCAAAAAGCCAAAGCCATCAGGCAGGACCTCTAAGACGCCATCACCGAAGATGGTTTCACCACCTTTGGCACGTTTTTTAAGAATTGCAAACATCAACTCTTGCTTGCGCATGCGCTGAGTATTTTCAATTTCTAGGCCAGTGGCCATTTCAAGAAGGGCTGATACGTGTAGTGCTTTAAGTTCGGTGAGATGCATGTGTGTGGAGTTAGGCTAAAGCCTCAAAGAAAGAACAAGATTTTGGAAGGTTTGATCAGAACAGGACGTTCTATCAGTTGTTGGGTGAATTCTACACCCTAAATCAAAAAAAGAGCAAATTAAGTGTTGCGTTGGAATGAGGAGCTCTCTGAGTGAGCTCCTCAAACATCAAAATTTAGATATGGCTATCCAAAAATGCAGTCAACTGAGACTTAGACAAAGCACCCACTTTTTGAGCGGCCACTGTGCCATTTTTGAACAAAATCAAAGTTGGGATGCCACGGATACCAAACTGAGCCGGAATGCCTTGGTTTTCATCAACGTTCATTTTTGCAATTTGTACCTTGTCGCCATATTCTTTGGCAACTTCTTCAAGAATTGGGCCAATCATTTTGCAAGGACCGCACCACTCAGCCCAAAAGTCGAGCAACACTGGCTTATCAGACTTCATCACATCTTGATCAAAAGATGCATCACTTACATATTTAATTGCGTCACTCATTTGAATCCTTTGGGATTAATTGTTTTATCAATGTTTGGTTGTGAATCTCGTTTTTTTGATAATTCATCAATAACAAGCAATATATTATCAATAAGTGCTTCTTTGTGCATACTTCTACTTCAATGCCATACTTTAAACACCACCTTTTGACCCCCGATGAGCAGGTTTTAAATACCCTGGCTGATCTTGTTTGGACGGTGGCCAGGGAAGAGCAGTGCAGTCCACTGGTGATTTTGAGTACATCAGGCCCTGCATATTCTCTGAGACAAACGCTTGAAAAGCGTCGGCCGTCAGGGCTGCCCTCAAATTTGGTCTTTCTGCCCCGAGTAGTGGGTTTGGCTCAATGGTTAAAAGAAACCCCTGGTTTAAAAAATGAAGGGGTGCAAAAAACAGATCTTGAACGTTGGTACGAGGTGTACCGAGCTTTGAGCGATAGGCCGCAATTAAGTTCTTTATTGATGGACAGCTCCGATGCGTCAAAGTGGTCTTTAGCCAAAAAAATCATCGAGGTGTGCGACTTACTATCTGATGCCACCTTGGGGGTTTTTGATGAGGTGCTTGAATCTGCTTTGAGTGATGCGATCACTGAGGTCTATCAAGGAGCATCAAAACAGGTGGTTGAAGTTGAAGCTCGCATCGTCTTGGCCTTTTGGGAAAATCTGAGCAGCACTCAAGATCCAGTGGTCAGACAGCGACGAGCCATGGGTTTGAGAATTGCAGAAGCAAAGAAATCAAATGCCGATGCTCAGCAAGCCAAAAACCAATCCCCAGTTGTTTTTATCCAAACCGCACAAGCCAGCCCTGGTTTTGAAAAAGCGCTTGAGCAGGTTTGGCAAGCTCATGCATCAGCGATTGCGTTTCATCATTGCTCTTTGGATTATTCAAAAGTCGCACTTTGGCCTGAGTGCCTCAGTGATGTTGACCATCCAAAAGAAGTGATTCAATTAAATCGCCAAAGCTTCTTTGAGCCAAATCGCCAGGAATCTATCGGTGATCGTCGGATTTTTAAAGCGCTTGGTTTCGAGGATGCTGCTTGGCAGGGCGCTGGTGCGATAGAGAAATTTTTACAAGATGGCTGCCAACACATCGCATTGATAGCGCAAGATCGTTTGGTCGCTCGTCGCATGAGAGCCTTGCTGGCAAGATTTGGTGATGGTTTATCAGTTCATGATGAAACTGGCTGGAAGTTATCGACCACCAGGGCCGCTGCATCAGTGATGTCTTGGATGGATGTGGTTCGTCATCCTGCTGGCCCATCCTCTGTTGAATTAATGGATTTTCTAAAAAATCCCTATATCGATTGGTCGGTGTTTGGCGTCGAGCATGATCAAGTATCAGATTCCTTAAACTTTTTAGAGCAACGCTTGATTGAAGCGGATGTGAGGGGATCTTGGTCTGGATTTATCTTGGCTTTAAATTCTGATAACGATGAAACGAATGCTTTGATCAACATCATTCGCAAATTAAAAAATCAAAGTCATCGTTGGCAATCTAATGCTAACTCCTGTCTTGCTTGGTTAGATTTACTTGAACAAGACTTGCTTGATTTAGGTATGTCTGCGGCACTGACTCAAGACATTGCTGGTCAGCAATTACTGTCATCGCTGTCACCCATGAGCTTGTTGAGTCAACATCCGATGAAGCATGTGGAATGGTTATCTTTGTTAAGTTCAATGCTTGAAGATGCTAGTTATATTGAAAGCAATCCAAGGCAAAGTGCCAGCGTCACCATCTTGCCTCTGAGTGCTACACGCTTAAGAAGATTTGACGCTTGGGTCATGGTGGGTTGTGATGACACACAGTTACCTTCATTGTCAGACAGCCCAATGTTTTTATCGGCACAACTGAGAAAATTACTTGGCTGTAAAACCCAAGAAGCTGAATTCATTCAGCAAGCAATGGATCTATCTCAGCTGATGACCTCTCATTCACACTGGCGCATGATTTGGCAGTCGGTGGGCTCTACTGGTGAGCCAAGACAGCCTTCACCATGGTTGCAAAGACTCTATGTCAACCATGCTGATAACTTAAAAGACAAGCTTGAAACATTGCCAACATCCTATGAGGCAAGCCCCAACCATCAGCCAAAGCCAAGCTTGCCTGATGACTTCATCAAGCCGGCGAGCATCAGTCCAAGCGCTTATCGTGCACTAAGAGAATGCCCTTATCGTTATTACGTGACCAGATTGTTGGGTCTCAGAGAGAGAAGTGGTTTAGATGCTGAGGTTGATCTGAGTTTGGTTGGAAAGACGCTGCACGCAGCTTTGTATGATTTTTATCATGGACTAAAAACCCAAGCGCTAGAGACTGACAATGTCTATGAGCGAACCAAGTTATTAAAGCAACGTTTGTACGCTATTTCTCATAAACATTTCAAACCTTTGCTGGAAGTCGATGGCCGATGGTTGGCCGCATGGATTGAGTGGGAGACTTTGATTCCATCATGGATTGATTGGCACATTCAACGTGAGCAATCTGGGTGGGTGTTCCATGATGGTGAAAAGCAGGTAGGTTTTGATTTACAAACACGTTTTGGCGATATTCGTGTTTCTGGTTTTGTTGATCGTTTAGATATTCACCCTCAAGAGGGTGTTGAGGTGATCGACTACAAATTCAGTAGTAAAAACTCAATCACCAAAAAGAAAAACAATCTCAAAGACGATCCGCAGTTGGTCATCTATGCCAAAGCTGTGAATGGTCACGACATGGTGAATCGTCAGCCCGCAACAATTGCCTCGTGGGTTTCTGTCAAAGAAGAGGATGCACGCGTTGAGATTGACGATTTACAAAATCAAATGAATGAACTGCCCGCACAAATGATTGCTGATATCGAGTCCTTGTGGGCTGGCGCACCGATGGCTGCAAGTGCGCCTGACAGTATTTGTCAGTATTGCCAAGCCCGGGGCATTTGTCGCAAGGGAATGTGGTCATGATTGATCAGTTGATTCTTGATTCTTGCGACCCTGATCAATCAGTGGTTGTGGAGGCTTGCGCTGGTAGTGGCAAAACATGGCTATTGGTGTCTCGCATCATTCGACTCTTACTCGCTGGCGCAAAGCCCAGCGAAATTCTTGCCATCACCTTCACTAGAAAAGCAGCGCAAGAAATGCGCGGTCGTTTGGATCAAGTGCTTTTGCAATTTGCTAATTGTCCAGAAGAAGAATTAATTCAAGAGTTAATCGCACGTGGTTTATCTTCTGAAAATGCCAGATTGGCATTGCCTAAAGCCAGATCATTGTTCGAAGATGTTTTATCCGACCCCCGTCCTTTGAATGTTGAAACATTCCATGGCTGGTTCAGTAGTCTTTTGCGTGGCTCACCGCTGGGTTCTGGCGTTCCTCAGGGGCTAAAACTTCGAGATGATTTCAAAAGATTGCAAGACGAATGCTTGGAGGATTGGTGGACGAGTTTGCCATCGAGCGGCAATGCTGCTGTGCGTGCTGCATATGAACTTCTTGTCAAAGAGTTAAAAGCCAATAATGCCAATGATCTTCTGATTGGTTCAAAAGGATTTTTAACTGTTAAAGCAGAGTGGTGGAGTTATTTAGAGCAGTGTAAAAAGCAGGGTGTAAATCCAATGCAAGCAATCAGTGATCACTCAGATTGGCTGGCAATCCAAGACCCACTCAAAGTCATGCTGGATGATTCACAAGCTTTGATGAATTTGATGAGTTTGGCCAGTCATTTAGAAAACGGTGGCGCGACTGATCAAAAACACGCAAGGGCTATTGACGGGGCTCTCAAGAAAAAGGCCCATGGTTTTTCAATAGAGGATGTGGCTGCAGCTTTAAGGCCAGCCTTCTTAACTGCTGACTATGTGCAACTTTCAAGATTATTAGCTTCTGAGGCCTTAAAAAAATCTCTCAAGCAATTGAACGATGCTCAAAACATAGAGCAGCAAATCAACAACACTCGGCAGACTTGGGCTCAAGCCATGTTCGACCATTATTGTTGGGATGCTGATCATCGGGCTCACCGAATTCATCAGGCCTGGATCACGATTGGCGTGGATATGTTGAAGCACTATCAGGCCAAAAAAGAAGTCATGCGCGTGCAAGACTTTTCAGATTTGGAAGCCTACACCGCAAAATTAATGCTCTCATCAGATGTGGCGAATTATTTGCAAGCCAGGCTGGATGCCAAGTACAAACATTTGCTCGTTGATGAGTTTCAAGACACCAATCCCCTGCAATGGCAAATCCTCCTATCTTGGTTAAATGCCTATGGCGATGAAGAAAACAGGCCTTCCGTATTTTTAGTCGGCGATCCAAAGCAATCCATTTATCGCTTTAGGCGAGCAGACGTACGCTTGTTCGGCGAGGCTAAAAATTATTTGAGTAAACAGTTCAAGGCCAAAGTTCATTCCTTTAATAAGACCAGGCGCAATAGTCCGGAAGTTATCAAAGTGGTGAATGCTGTGTTTGCGCTGCCAGATGTGCCAAATGCTTACCCATTTCAATCTCAAGAACGAAACCCAAGTGCTAAAAATAGCTATGGCTCAGGCGAGGTTTGGCTTTTACCTTTGATAGGTTCGCCAGAAATCAAACAGGAGCCATCAAGAAATGCCCTTGAACATCCTTTCATTGATGTGAGCAAGCAAACAAAAGTTCAACAAAGTTTTGACGAGGCTTTGCAGGTGGCTCAGGTAATTCAAAAAATCAAACAAGACAAGAATGCCAACTGGGGAGACTTTTTAATTCTCTTGAGATCAAGAACTCATTTGGCTCAAATTGAAAAGGCATTCAGAAGCGCTGGCATTCCTTGTGACAGTCCAAGGCAAGGGGGCTTGCTCAGAACTCTTGAGGCTGAAGACATGGTGGCTTTGTTATCGGTTTTGATAACTCCAAGTGATGATCTATCGTTGGCGCAAGTATTGCGTTCACCCGTCTATGGACTGTCTGATTCAGATTTGCTGGGCTTGATAACAGTCAAGCAATCTCAAGAGATTCATTCACTCTGGCAATTGATTTCATCGCCTGAGCATTCGCATCATCACATCTATTCAGATATAGCTGCCTGGGCAGAGTTGGCTAAAAAACTACCTGTTCATGATTTACTGGACCATATTTATAGTCAAGGCCAAATTCGCCTGCGTTATGCGCGCTCAGCACCAAGCCTGCAGCGAGATCAAGTGTTGTCAAACTTAGATGCATTTTTATCCTTGGCGCTCAATCTTGATGGCGGACGTTATCCAAGTTTGTCTCGGTTCATCAATGAGCTTAAAAAAATCAAACGCGGCGCTGAAGAAGAAAGCCCTGATGAAGGCGAGTCATCTGGTGAAGATGATGTTGATGAGGGTTCGGAAACATCTGAGAAGCGCGTCAAAATCATGACCATACATGCTGCGAAGGGTCTGGAGTCTCGCTTTGTATTCTTGATGAACACCAACACAATCAAGTCTGGCAGAGATAACGTGGGTATCTTGATGAGTTGGTTACCGGGCAGTGATGCACCTGATCACATTTCTCCAACATTTTCAGCCAAGCCCAAAGATCCAGCACGAGAGTTTTTGCGAGAGCAAGAAGAACAAATTTCTCAAATTGAAAATTGGAATCTTCTATATGTCGCTCTGACCAGGGCAAAAGAGGCTGTTTACATATCAGGTTCTGCGACTAAAGGTGACTCTAAGAGTGAGACCGCGATCGCCAAGAACAGTTGGTATGACCGCATGGATAGAGCGGGCGTTAAGCCGATGCCTGATGCGCCAGAGTTACCATCTAAAGTGGTTGATCAGACTGCATTGCCTATCAATACTGATGTTGAGCAATCGTTTGCTGATTTCAATGTCTTGTGGCGCGGCAAAGCAAATACCAATATCCGCTTTGATGAGGAATTGGTGAGTGCTGAGCAGCAAGAGATGATTGATTTGGGTGTGGCTTTTCATGCTGTGATGGAGCATGTGATGCGCGCGGGCATCAGAGATTCATCTGCAATGCCAAGCGCCGAAGAAATCACGGCTTGGCTCAATCTCAGCCCTGAGGTCGCCACAGAAGCAAGGCGTTGCGCTTTAAATGTGTTGAATTCAGCAAAGACCAAGCACTTCTTCTTTGATCCAGGGATTCAAGCTTCATGGGAAGAGTTGGATATTGCTGATTCTGATGGAAGATTGCTCAGAATTGACCGCTTGATTGAGTTGCCAAATGAATTGATTATCTTGGACTACAAATTATCGATTCCAACTCCAAGCAATGAGTTATTTGCTAAATACGATGCTCAAATGAGTACTTATAGACGCTGCGTGGCTCAATTGAGACCAGATAAACCGGTAAAAAGTTATTTATTAGCTGCGAATGGGGATGTTTTACAGATGAGTGCCACCCAATGAATCAATTTTTGACCCAAAAACCCTTGATTAAACAGCTGGGTAGGTGGACGAGCCTGACCCTCGGCACTGGCAGTACTTGGCTTTGGCTGCTTCGTTCCCGACCTGACCAGGTTACCAAGCCACCATGCGAGGAGGCCCGTCCTCTGACATTCTACTGCCTTCTACTTGTAGAATGACAATATGACTGCATTAGCTTTAGCCCGAAAGTGGCGCCCAAGAGATTTTTCAACCTTAGTTGGCCAAGAACACGTGGTCAAAGCCTTGACCCACGCGCTTGATCAGCAGCGTTTGCACCATGCCTGGTTATTCACGGGCACCAGGGGTGTTGGTAAAACAACCATTTCTCGTATTTTGGCCAAGGCCCTCAATTGCACGGGTGCGGATGGTCAAGGTCAAATGACTTCTCAGCCTTGCGGTAAGTGCCCAGCTTGTACAGAAATTGATGCGGGACGTTACGTTGATTACATAGAAATGGATGCGGCGAGTAATCGTGGTGTGGATGATATGGCTCAGCTACTTGAAAAGGCCATGTACGCACCAAGCAGTGCGCGCTTCAAGGTCTACATGATTGACGAGGTCCACATGCTGACCGGTCATGCTTTCAATGCCATGCTAAAGACTTTAGAAGAGCCTCCGCCGCACGTGAAGTTTATTTTGGCAACCACTGATCCACAAAAGATTCCCGTGACGGTTTTATCGCGTTGCTTGCAATTCAATTTAAAACAAATGCCAGTGCCTTCGATTGTTGAGCATTTGGAAAAAATTCTAGAGTCTGAGCAAGTGAAGTCAGAGATCGGCGCATTGCGTATTTTGGCCAAAGCTGCCCAAGGATCGATGCGTGATGCATTGTCCTTGACTGATCAGGCGATTGCTTATGCGGCAGGTCCAGTGAGCGAGTCTGCTGTTCGTGCCATGTTGGGTACCTTAGACGAAACCTACTTGATTCAAATTTTAGATGCATTGAGAACCGGTGACGGCGCCGCTTTGATCGCCATTGCCGATGAAATGGCTGCCAGGAGTTCATCCTTTTCCCTTGCCCTCCAGGACCTCGCCTCTTTATTGCAAAAGATAGCCGTCGGTCAAACAGTTCCATCGGCAGTATTGGATGATTGGCCGGAGGCAGCTGAAGTTCGACGCTTGGCATCACAATTTAATAAAGAAGATATTCAGTTGTATTACCAAATTGCCATCACCAGTCGCCCAGATCTTTCTTTGGCGCCAGATGAGCAAACTGGTTTCACGATGGCACTTCTTAGAATGCTGGCTTTCAAACCAGGTGACGGATCTGGTTCAAGTAAATCAAGTCCATCAAATCAAACGCCAAGAGCAGGCGGCACTTCGATCAGTTCTGCGGCTAAAGCAGCAGCCAATGTTGCCACCCATTCAGTTAAAGCGGCGCCAGCTCCTCAAGCAGCGCAGACTCAGTCAGTTCCTCAATCAACGGCAGCACCCAAGGCATCTGCCGTGATTTACAACTCTGAAGATCCAGATTGGCAGTCATGGATGAAAGCTTTACCAGTCAGAGGTTTATTGCAGCAACTGGCATTTCAAACAGAACTTCAAAACTGGAGTGAGCAGGGTGATGCAGTCAAAGCCACTGTGATTGTTGGAATGCCTCAGTTGGCGAGTAAAGAAAATGTCTCGCGTCTGCAAGAAGCCTTATCGAATCACTTAGGTAAATCTGTCACGATTTTGATTGAAGCTGGCAAAGCCAATCATTCCATCGCAGCAGTAGAGGCGAAGATCAAACAAGAAAAACAAGATGGGGCAGAGGAGTCGATTGCTAACGATGATTTTGTTAAAACAATTCAAGCTGAATTCGGTGCCACAGTCGTTCCTGGCAGCATTCGCCCCATTCAATAAATACTCATAAACCATCTATTCATTCGGAGAAATAAGCATGATGAAAGGTAATATTGCTGGCTTGATGAAGCAAGCTCAGCAGATGCAAGAAAACATGAAGCGCGCTGAAGCGGAGCTTGAAGCTTTAGAGGTCGTTGGTCAGGCCGCAGGCGGCTCTGTCAAAGTAACCATGACAGGTAAGCATGTCTTGAAGCGTGTTGAGATTGCTGATAGCGCAATGGATGACAAAGAAATGCTTGAAGACTTGTTGGTGACTGCTTATGCAGATGCTTACCGTCAAGTTGAGCAGATATCTAGTCAAAAGATGTCTGGTGCAACGGCTGGTATGCCAATGCCACCAGGCTTTAAATTGCCATTCTGAGTTATCTAGCGAAAAGTCACAATGTCAGAAAATAGATCACCTGATCAGGCTCAAGATGCTTTGCAACGCATGGTGCAGGCTTTGAGGGCTTTGCCCGGTGTTGGTCCTAAGTCTGCGCAGCGAATGGCTTTTCATCTATTGCAGCATGATCGCAATGGTGCTGCAGTATTAGGTCAAAGTTTGCTTGATGCAGTCAATCATATTCAGCATTGTTCATCGTGTAACACTTTTTCAGAATTAAACATTTGCAGCACTTGCTCTGATGACCGACGTGACCCAAGTATTTTGTGTGTCGTTGAAACCCCCGCAGATCAATTGATGGTTGAACAAACCCTGACGTATAAAGGTTTGTATTTTGTTTTGATGGGCAGGCTTTCTCCTCTAGACGGTTTGGGCCCCAATGAAATTCATTTGGATCGACTGATCGAGCGTGTCGAGAAGAGTCCTGTGCCTGTTAAAGAAGTTGTTTTAGCCACCAATTTCACCAGCGAAGGTGAGGCGACTGCCCACTACATCGGTGAAATCATGAAGGTGCGTGATATCAAAGTATCCAGGATTGCCAGAGGTGTTCCAGTGGGTGGTGAGCTCGAGTATGTGGATGCCAGCACCTTAGCAAGAGCGATGATGGATCGTCGCTCAGTCAGTTAATTATTTAGGATTTCATGCACATTCTGATCGCAAACGATGATGGTTATCTCGCCCCCGGCTTATTGGCCTTGGTCAATGTCCTTCGCCCTTTGGGCAAGATCACGGTGATTGCTCCCGAGCAGAACCACAGTGGGGCATCTAATTCATTGACCCTGTCTCGACCACTGACAGTCAATCGCATGGTTGGTGGTGACAGGGATAACTTTTTGTATGTGAATGGTACGCCCACTGATTGCGTTCACATTGCGCTGACTGGTTTATTGGATTCAAAACCTGATTTGGTCGTTTCTGGCATCAATCAAGGTGAAAACATGGGTGAAGACGTTCTTTACTCAGGCACTGTGGCTGCCGCCATTGAAGGCGTGATGTTTGGTATTCCAGCGATTGCTTTTTCTCAGGTCGCCAAAGGCTGGGCAAGATTGGATGATGCTGCTCAAGTCGCCAGAGACATTGTGATGCAACAAATCAGTGCGCCAGTTGATGGTGTTTTAGCTGCTGGCGAAAAGCCCACATTGCTGAACGTCAATATTCCCAATCTTCCCTATGAATCGCTCAAGTCATGGCGAGTCACAAGATTGGGCAATAGACACCACTCACAAAATGTCATCATGCAAAACAACCCGCGTGGTGAGCCGATTTATTGGATTGGACCTCCTGGTGACGCAAGAGATGCAACTGAAGGAACCGATTTTCATGCGATCAATCAAGGGCAGGTCTCTATCACACCCATGCAATTGGATTTATCTCATGTGCAAACTCGAGACAAAATGATTCAGTCTCAGTGGCAAAAGAATTAATTTAATAGGCTGCTTGTGGTTAAAAAAGATCCCATGTTCGATAAGGCTCGCCTTCAATTAGCAGAAAAGGTGGCTGCTAGTGGTGTGCGCAATCGTCAGGTATTGGAAGCAATCGCAACCGTGCCGCGCCATGCATTCATTGACCATGCGCTTGATGCAAGAGCCTATGAAGATTCAGCATTGCCCATTGGCCATCAACAAACCATCTCTAAGCCTTCGGTTGTGGCACGCATGGTTGAACTGCTGTTGCGCCCTAAAAAAGACCTTGGCAAGGTCCTGGAAATTGGGACAGGGTGTGGTTATCAAGCAGCCATTTTAAGTTTGGTGGCCGAGGAGGTTTATTCCATTGAGCGAATCAAACCCTTGCACGAACAGGCCAGAGCAAAGCTAAGACCTTTCAGGATTCCTAATCTGCGTTTGGTTTACGGAGATGGCATCCGAGGCTTGCCGCAAGCCGCTCCATTTGATGGAATCATCCTGGCAGCCGCTGGTTTGGGCATTCCAGACCCCTTATTAGATCAGCTTGCCATTGGTGGTCGATTGGTGGCGCCCGTGGCTAAAAATGAAGAAGAGCAGCAATTGGTGGTCGTTGAGCGAGTCAGCTCCCAGCGTTACCAAAGAACGGTTCTTGAAGAAGTATTTTTTGTGCCTTTACAATCAGGTATTGTGTAAATTAATCGCAATTTAATTGCGTCATTGACTGTTGTGAGCTTATGAATTTTCCTCGTTTATTGATTGTTACTTTGACCATGTCGACTGTTGTATTTCAGTCTGGTTGCGCTACACGTTCCGCGCCTGCGCCTGTGGTTGATCGTTCAAGCGGTAAAGTTGCCAGCTTAGAACCAGTTCAGCCAGGGTTTTATCGCATCAAACGTGGCGATACATTATTAAGAATTGCCTTGGATCATGGTCAATCTCATCGCGATATTGCAGAGTGGAACAATATTGCTGATATGAATCAAATTGAAGTCGACCAAGTGATTCGAGTGACACCCCCAAGATCTGCCAGAGCTGCGACTTCTAGGGTTGAAGTGAAGCAAGAAAAGCCAAGCGCAACAAAAGATGTTGCCAAACCATCTGACAGGATGAAAGATGAGAAGCTTGCCAAGAATGAACCCAGAGTAGAGAAGTCAAGCAATGAACCAGTGGCCGATCCCGGAATCAAACTTTCTTGGCCCTCAAAAGGCAATGTGATCGATCGCTTTGATGAAGGTAAGAATAAAGGCATTGATATTGCAGGTAAGTCAGGTGACCCAATACAAGCGGCTGCAGATGGCAAAGTGGTTTATGCCGGCAACAGCTTGAGGGGTTATGGCAATTTATTGATTGTGAAACATGACAATACTTTTTTAACTGCCTATGCTCACAATAAAACCCTTCTTGTAAAAGAGGGTGACACTGTTAAGAGAGCTCAAAAAATTGCTGAGATGGGTAACACTGATGCTGATCAGGTGAAATTGCACTTTGAACTTCGCAAGCACGGCAAACCTGTTGATCCGATGTCTTATCTTCCTTGAGTATGACCAAATCATTAGACTCAGATAACAGCTCATTCAATGACTTTTCTGAGCTAGCTGATTTAAACAATCAAGCGCTGGACGCAGAGGAATTAAAAGAGGTTTTAGCTGCTGAGCTGTCTGCGGATACTGTGCAGCGCTATCTCCAGCAAATTTCCAGCAAACCTTTGTTCACCCCAGAAGAAGAACTCAGGGTGGCCACTCAGGCCAAGGCCGGGGATTTTTCAGCCAGACAAGCCATGATTGAGCATAACTTGCGTTTGGTGGTGAGTATTGCCAAAACGTATATGCATCGAGGCTTGCCCTTACCAGACTTGATTGAAGAGGGTAATCTGGGTCTGATGCATGCCTTGGATAAGTTTGAACCCCAAAGAGGTTTTAGATTTTCAACCTATGCCACTTGGTGGATCAGACAAAGTGTCGAAAAGGCTTTGATGAATCAAGTGCGAACCGTTCGTTTGCCTGTTCATGTGATTCGAGAAATCAATCAAGTACTCAGAGCCACACGTTTTTTAGAGCAAGCTTTAGGTGCTGAAGGTAGAGCACCCGATCTTGAAGACATCGCCAGTTTGACAGGTAAATCAGTGGAAGATGTTGCCGATGCTCTGGCATTGGCTGAGCACACCACGTCTTTGGATGCTCCTCGAGATTTGGACCCTGGATCCAGTTTGCTTGATTTTATTTCTGATGACCGCAGCGCAGCGCCTGACCAAGAAGTAGAAAAATCTCAACTCGAAGAGATGTTGAGAAACTGGTTAAAGAATTTAAAGGAAGATCAGCGCATGGTCATCATCAGGCGTTATGGGCTGGATAATCAGGAGCCGGCGACCTTGGAGGGTCTTGCAAAAGAATTGGGTTTATCCAAAGAGCGTATTCGTCAAATTCAGCAAGAATCTTTGATTAAACTCAAGAAACATTTATCGAGCCATGGCTTGGACAAAGGTTCAGTGCTTGATGATTGATTCATGTATCTGATGGGCATGAATCTAACAAATTGAAGGAAAGATATTTCTCATGGCAGGCGTATTAGTTTTTGATATTGAAACCATTCCTGATGCTGCTGGCATCAGACGTTTGGAAAACATTCCTGATTCTGTCTCCGATGAGGAGGTGGTCAATCAGGCGCTGGCTCTTCGAAAAGAAAAGACCGGTAGTGAATTCATGCCTTTGCATTTGCACAAGGTGGTGGCAATCTCTTGTGTCATTCGAAGAACCACCAAAGATGGATCACCTCAATTCAAAGTGGGCAGTCTGGGCGATGCTGGCAGTTCTGAAAAAGAAATCATCCAAGCCTTCTTTGATCTGATTGAAAAATACACACCTCAACTAGTTTCCTGGAACGGCAGTGGCTTTGATTTACCTGTATTACATTACCGCGCTCTGTTGAATGGTGTGGTGTCTTCTAGGTATTGGGAGATGGGTGAGAGTGGTGACAGTGATAGCAGGGACTTCAAGTGGAATAACTACATCAGTCGCTATCACATGCGCCACATTGATTTGATGGATTTGCTAGCGAAGTTCTCAGGGCGTGCCAATGCACCGCTTGATGCTTTGGCGAAGTTATGTGGCTTTCCTGGAAAAATGGGCATGGATGGCGGCCAGGTTTGGCAGGGCTTTTTAGATGGCAAGATCAAAGAAATTCGTGATTACTGCGAAACCGATGTTGTGAATACTTATTTGGTCTATTGTCGTTTTCAAAGAATGCGTGGCGGTGTTTCCCCTGAGGAATACGAAGAGGAAATTCAGTTTGTTAAAAATGAATTACTCAAAGAATCAAAAACTGCCAATGGTGCATTTTGGCAAGAGTACTTGAATAACTTTTCTGCAGATTTAAAAGATAGCCTGTGACCCGAGTCGTCGTTGAATCCCTGAACCTTGAAGCGCAAGGTGTTGCTAGACCATTGGATGACAATGGTGCGCCTGGTAAGGTGGTATTCATTGATGGCGCATTGCCCAGAGAAGATGTTGAATTTCAATCTTACAAAGTCAAAAGTAAATTTGAGTTAGCCAAGCTCACCCATATTTACAAAACCTCATCGAGTCGCGTCACACCAAGGTGTCCTTCATTCAATGAGTGCGGTGGTTGCTCGATGCAGCATTTAGATGCCAGAGCACAACTGGCGATGAAGCAGAGAGTTCTGGAAGATAACTTAAGGTATCTTGGTCGCGTGCGCCCAGAGGTGATGTTGCGACCAATATCGGGCCCCACTTGGGAGTATCGCTACCGTGGCCGTTTATCGATCTTCAAGATTCCTAAGGGCCGAGTGTTGGTTGGCTTTCATCAAAAAAAGGGCAGTCGCATCACTGACATGTTGTCCTGCGATATTTTGCCAATCCATGTATCCAATTTATTACCTCGATGGAGGGAGTTGATTGCTCATTTATCAATCCCTGGAGAGTTGGCGCAACTAGAGTTTGCCATTGGTGAGGGTAAAGCACCTGACTCTTTAGTAACTGCGTTTGTTCTGAGACACCTAGAGCCATTGAGCACTGAAGATCAGCAAAAGCTGATCACCTTTGCACAAATTCATGAGATTGATATGTGGTTGCAGCCAGCCGGGCTTGATACTGCTCATCCGCTATATCCTGCAGACAGCCATCTTTGCTACCGCCTTCCAGAATTTGATATTGAAATGCCTTTCAAGCCCACGGATTTCACGCAAGTCAATCATCAAGTGAACAGGGTCTTGGTCAGTAAAGCGATTCAACTGCTCGACCCTCAAACATCAGAGCGCGTGCTTGATTTGTTTTGTGGCATTGGTAACTTCACTCTACCTCTTGCCAGACGAGCGGCTGAAGTGTTTGGCATTGAAGGCAGTGATGAGTTAACTAAACGCGCCAAAGAAAATGCCATCCACAATCATTTGGGTGAGCGAGTTAACTTTGCTTGCAGCAACTTATTTGAAGTGACTCCAGAAGTGATTCAGTCATGGGGTAAGGCCGATAAATGGCTGATTGACCCGCCTCGCGACGGTGCGATGGCTTTAGCTACGGCACTGGGCATGATGGCTCATTCAGGTGATCCTGAAGTGAAGGCTTATTTGCCTAAGCGCATCGTCTACGTTTCTTGTAATCCAGCTACTTTGGCGAGAGACGTGGGCATTCTGGTGGGGCAAGCGGCTTATCGATTGAAAGCGGCAGGTGTCATCAATATGTTTCCGCACACCTCTCACGTTGAATCAATCGCGGTTTTTGAACGTTAAATTGTTTCTTGTCTTGATTGCTCTAAATAAGGAGCAATAAAAAAGGCCAGCATTGCTGGCCTTTTCTTTTTGTTATGTGGCTTACTCGCGGTCACCACCAAAAATGCCCAACAATGCTAGCAAGTTGCTAAACACGTTGTAAACACTTAGGTAGATGCTTAAAGTTGCAACCACATAGTTTGTCTCCCCACCGTTGATGATGCGCTGAACATCTACCAAGATGAAAGCTGAGAAGATCGCAATCGCTACAACACTGATTGTGAGCATCAAAGCAGGCATCTGAAGCCAAATGTTCGCTACTGAAGCAAGAATCAACAAAATTACACCCACAAATAACCACTTGCCAAGACCTTGTGACAAGTCTTTCTTGACGGTACCGGCTAAGCTTGCCATACCTGCAAAAATCACGGCAGTACCACCGAAGGCTGTCATGATCAAGCTTGCGCCATTGCTAAGTCCAAGGATTGAACCGATCAAGCGTGAGAGCATCAGACCCATGAAGAATGTGAAGCCCAGCAATAAAACAACGCCTAGACCAGAATCTTTGTTCTTTTCAATTGCCCAGAAAAAACCGAATGCGATCGCTAAAAATGCGATCAAGCCAATGAAAGGGCTTCCAGCAAAGAGTGAAAATCCAGTCGTAACACCGATCCAAGCGCCTAAAACTGTAGGCACCATTGATAACGCTAAAAGTGCGTAGGTGTTACGTAACACCCGGTTGCGGACCTGAACGCTGGATGTAGCGCCGCTATTTCCAAAACCATAAGTGTTTAAATCGCTCATTGTTACTCCTTTATGTCTAAACATGACTCGTCCACCACTGGACTCGTACTCTAAGTATAGACATTTTTAGTGAAAATCAAGGGGTGAATTGATTGTTGATAGAGAAAAATGGGTGTTTTTTTGGTTTTTTGTCCCTTGAGCCATGTTTTAGTCAATTGATTTCAGGACTTTTCCTTAAAAATCAACGCTTTTAGCTATTTCCTCCTCGGGAAATCCCTCATGAACGCTGTATAATTTGGGGTTTTTAATCTATCTATCAATGGAGTTTATTCATGGCAATTGAGCGCACCCTTTCTATTATCAAACCTGATGCAGTAGCGAAGAACGTTATTGGTCAAATTTACGCTCGTTTTGAGTCTGCTGGCTTGAAAGTTGTTGCTGCCAAGATGGCCCATCTTTCACGTCAAGAAGCTGAGCAGTTCTATGGCGTTCACAAAGAGCGTCCTTTCTTCAAAGACTTGGTTGATTTCATGATTTCAGGTCCGGTGATGATCCAAGCTTTGCAAGGTGAGAACGCGATTGCTAAGAACCGTGAATTGATGGGTGCAACAGACCCTAAGAAGGCTGACAAAGGTACGATTCGTGCTGACTTTGCTGACAGCATTGATGCGAATGCAGTGCACGGTTCAGATGCTCCAGAAACAGCTGCGGTTGAAATTGCATTTTTCTTCCCAGGCATGCAAGTTTTCTCACGTTAATACATCCCATTGATTGACTCACGCATCAACTTACTGAACTTTGATCCTGAGGGAATGAGCGAGTACATCGCATCCCTCCAGGAGAAACCGTTTCGTGCTCAACAGTTGATGCGCTGGGTTCATCAGCGCGGTGAGGCTGACATTGCTCAGATGAGTGATTTGGCCAAAACCTTCAGAGCCACGCTCGCTGAAAAAGCTTGCGTATCGGCTCTACCAATTATCAGCGATCAGCAAGCAGCAGATGGCACCCGTAAATGGTTGTTAGATGTTGCTGATGGCAATGCAGTAGAAATGGTTTATATCCCTGAGGATGATCGAGGCACCTTGTGCATCTCTTCTCAGGCGGGCTGTGCAGTGAACTGCAGTTTTTGTTCTACGGGCAAGCAGGGCTTTTCAAGAAATCTCACACTCGGTGAAATCATTGGTCAACTATGGATGGCCGAACACACCTTGCGCAAAGAACCGGGCGCGATCAAACGGATTGATGGTTACGATGGCACACCACTTGATGAGCATGAAGGTCGGGTGATTTCAAACGTGGTGATGATGGGCATGGGCGAACCTTTGCTCAACTATGAGCCGGTGGTTGGTGCGATGCGTTTGATGTTGAGCGATAACGCTTATGGCTTGTCGCGTCGTCGTGTGACTTTATCAACCTCAGGGGTTGTTCCCATGATGGATCGTTTGGCGAACGACTTGCCTGTGGCATTGGCTGTTTCACTTCATGCACCCAATGACGCGCTGCGTGATGAACTTGTACCTATCAATAAAAAATACCCACTAAAAGAATTGATGGCAGCTTGTATGCGTTACTTGCCGTTTGCTCCGCGAGATTTTTTAACTTTTGAATACTGCATGTTGGATGGCGTTAATGATTCAGATCAGCATGCAAAAGAGTTGGTTGATTTGCTCAAGAAAATACCGTGCAAATTAAATTTGATCCCATTCAATCCATTTCCTGATTCTGGTTTAAAGAAATCCAGTTCTGCGCGCGTGCAAGATTTTGCCAAGCGATTGATGGATGCCGGAATCATCACCACTGTGCGTAAAACTCGTGGTGACGATATTGCAGCAGCTTGCGGACAATTGGCTGGCGATGTCAAAGACCGCACCAATGTAAAACAAAGAATGCAGGTGGTTAAGTTTGATAGAGGAGTCACTCGTTCATGAGTTCGAGTCCTACTTCACCAGTTAAAAGAAGAGTCAGTCAACAGTCCAATATTGAATGGGCTGGTCAAGTTGTGACCGTAGGAGGTGATGCACCTGTGCGTGTTCAGTCTATGACGAATACCGATACAGCAGATGCCATCGCCACAGCCATCCAGGTAAAAGAGTTGGCCAAAGCTGGCTCAGAAATTGTGCGCATCACAGTCGACACTCCAGCAGCGGCGGCCGCTGTTCCTGCGATTCGTGAGCAACTCGACAAAATGGAGGTGTACGTTCCCTTGGTCGGCGACTTCCATTACAACGGCCACACCCTTTTAAAAGACTACCCTGATTGTGCGCAAGCCTTGTCAAAGTACCGCATCAATCCAGGCAATGTGGGTCAAGGCGCGAAGCGCGATGTGCAGTTTTCGCAAATGATTGAAATGGCCTGCCAGTACAAAAAGCCGATCCGCATTGGTGTGAACTGGGGAAGTCTTGATCAAGACTTGTTGGCAACACTAATGGATCAAAATGCGGCCACTGCAAATCCTAAAGAATTGAACCAAGTGATGGCCGAGGCTTTGATTCAATCGGCTTTGCAATCCGCCGCTAGAGCAGAAGAACTAGGTTTGCCGGGCAATCAAATCACTTTGTCTTGCAAAGTGAGCAATGTTCAAGATTTGATTTCTGTTTACCGTGATCTTGCTGTGCGTTGTGATTACCCATTGCATTTGGGTCTGACTGAAGCAGGTATGGGCAGCAAAGGAATCGTTGCATCAACTGCTGCACTTGCAGTGTTATTGCAAGAGGGCATTGGCGACACGATTCGCATTTCTTTAACACCTGAACCGGGTGCCCCTAGAGAGAATGAAGTGATTGTGGCCCAAGAGATTTTGCAAACCATGGGCTTGCGTCATTTCACACCGATGGTGATTGCTTGCCCGGGTTGTGGTCGCACCACCAGCACTTATTTCCAAGAGTTGGCCTCACGCATTCAATCCTATTTGCGTCATCAAATGCCGATTTGGAAGAAGGATCATCCAGGTGTTGAGTCCATGAATGTGGCGGTGATGGGTTGTATTGTGAATGGTCCGGGCGAGAGCAAGCATGCCAATATTGGTATTTCATTACCAGGTACTGGAGAATCTCCAGCAGCCCCTGTGTTTGTTGATGGGGTCAAAGTTAAAACTTTGCGTGGCGACAAGATCGCTGAAGAGTTTCAATTAATTGTTGATGAATATGTCAAAAATACATATCAGAACAAAGTGAGTGGGTAAGACTATGAGCCAAGATAAGAGCCAAGATAAAGACCAGAATAAACAAAACAAAATCACTGGTGTGCGTGGCATGAACGACATGCTTCCAGCAGAGGCACCACTTTGGGCTCATTTAGAGCAATCGATTCAGAGCTTGGTGAGAGCGTATGGTTATCAACAGATTCGCACCCCGATTGTTGAGCAGACAGCTCTGTTCAAGCGAGGCATTGGCGAAGTCACTGACATTGTTGAAAAAGAAATGTACTCCTTTGAAGATGGCTTAAATGGTGAGCAGTTAACCCTTCGACCTGAAGGAACAGCTGCTGCTGTGCGAGCAGTGATTGAGCACAACATGCTTTACGAAGGCCCCAAGCGACTTTGGTACACAGGCCCAATGTTCAGACATGAGCGTCCGCAACGTGGTCGTTACAGACAGTTCCACCAGTTGGGCATCGAAGCCCTTGGTTTTGCAGGTCCTGATATTGATGCTGAGATTATTTTGATGTGTCAGCGTTTATGGGATGACCTGGGTCTATCAGGCATCAAGCTAGAGTTGAATTCACTGGGTCAAGCCAATGAGCGTGCAGCGCACCGCGAGGCTTTGATTGAACACTTTAAAAAGCATGAATCTGAGCTTGATGAAGATTCAAAGCGACGCTTGGTAAGCAACCCTTTACGTATTCTTGATAGCAAAAATCCAGCGATGAAAGCCATTGTTGAATCTGCTCCTCAAATCTTGAACTATTTGGGTGAGGAATCTCTCAAGCATTTCGAGGGTGTGCAGAAGTTGCTAAAAGCAAATAATTTGCCTTTCAAGATCAACCCTCGCTTGGTCAGAGGTTTGGATTACTACAACTTGACTGTTTTTGAGTGGGTCACCACTGAGTTAGGTTCGCAAGGAACAGTGGCCGGTGGTGGTCGCTATGATCCTTTGATTGCACAAATGGGTGGTAAGGCTGCGCCAGCTTGTGGTTGGGCCATGGGCATGGAGCGCGTGATTGAGTTAATGAAAGAACAAGGTTTGGCCAGTGATTTGGAGGCGGGGTGTGATGTTTACATGCTGCACCAAGCTGGTGAAACACTTGAGCCTGCTTTTATCATGGCTGAACGCCTTCGCAGCGCTGGTCTTGAGGTTGTCTTGCATTGCTCTCCAGATGGTGAGGCTGCCAGCTTTAAATCACAAATGAAAAAAGCAGATGCCAGCGGTGCTGCATATGCGATTATTATTGGACCTGATGAGTTAGCCGCTAATCAGGTTCAGTTAAAAGATTTGCGTCGTGATGGACAGCAAATCACAGTCTCAATGGATCATTTGGTTGATGAAGTCATCAATCAATTGGTCAGCACTTCAGAATAAGAGAGTAACTATGCATTTCAATCTAGATGAACAAGAACAATTAGCCGAGTTAAAGGCTTGGTGGAAGCAATATGGCAAGTGGTTGATTGCGATACTCATCCTTATTTTGCTTTCATACAGTTCGTACACTTCTTGGAATTGGTGGCAGAACCGTTCTTCTGTGGCTGCTAGCAAGCTGTATGACACCTTGTTGATTTCTGCTCAAAAGCAAGATGTCCCTGGAGTTCTAAGAGCCAGTAAAGATTTGCAAGATCAATACTCATCAACCAGCTATGCGGGTATGGCTGGCTTGGTGGCAGCTCAAATCGCCAATAGCTCAGGTGATATGGGTGCTGCTGAACAACAGTTGCGTTGGACCATGTCCAAAGCCTCATCAGACGCTCACCGCGATGTTGCCAGAGCTCGCTTGGTTTCTTTGTTGATCGATAAGCCTGATTTTGCTGATGCAGAAAAAGTGGCCGGCGCTTCTGTATCTAAAGCTTTTGAGCCATTGTTGCTTGAGAGACGTGGGGATGTTCAGTTGGCGCAGCAGAAAACCGTTGAGGCCCGCCAGTTTTATCAGCAAGCTTGGGATAAATTGGCTAAGAACCCAGATGCTGCAGATGAATCGAAACGTTTATTGAAAGTTAAATTAGATGCTGTTGGAGGTCGTTAATGACTAAATCCCTCTCTAAACTTGCATGGGCTTTTTTAGCCATCAGTTTCTTAGCTTCATGCTCGAGTGTTAAAAAGCGTGAACCTGCTGCATTGACCAAGGTAGATGAAAAGATTTCCGTTGCTTCTGTTTGGTCAACGAGCGTTGGTAAGTCTGATACTTTTGTGATGCGACCTGTTTTGGCTGGTGATTATTTATACACTTCAGCGGGTAATGGTTTGATTTCAAAAATTGAAGTTCTGACCGGTAAAGCCGCGTGGCAAGTAAAAGCACCTTCAGAAGTTTCATCAGGCCCTGGCAGTGATGGCAATGTGGTTGTGGTTGGTTCAACCAAGGGTGTTGTTTATGCCTATGACTCAACCGGTCAAAAAATTTGGGAAGAAAAGGTTGGTAGCGAAGTTTTAACTGAACCTCTTGTATTAGGAGGTGTTGCAGTGATTCGTACCATTGATAACCGCTTCATTGGTTTGGATGCTAAAACAGGTAAGCGTCGTTGGTCTTATGTGCGTCCACAAACACCATTGGCACTTAGAAATAGTTTTCCAATGGTCCCAATTGCAGCTGATGCATTCATCACCGGATTTTCAGGCGGCAAGGTTGGTGTCATGGGATTGTCATCAGGCAGTGTATTGTGGGAAGCATCCCTCTCATTTCCAAAAGGGTTTTCTGAGATAGAAAGAATGACGGAAGTCTCAGCCAAGCCAACATTGATCGGTAGTCGGATGTGTGCTGTGGCTTTTCAGGGGCGCATCTCTTGTGGCGATCTCACCTCAGGCAATTTAATCTGGGCCAAAGATTTTTCAAGTCATACAGGCACAGCTCAATCACAAGACTTTGTTTTTGCTGCCGATGAAAAATCACATGTTGTGGCTTTTCGAGCAGCTAATGGCGCAGAAGTTTGGCGCAATGAGACCATGACTTTTCGTGACGTTGGCGAGCCATTGGCAGTCGGTCGAGTGGTGGTGATGGGTGATAAGCAAGGGTATCTCCACTTTTTAGAGCAAAGCAGTGGTCAGGCAATTGCCAGAGTAAGGGTCGATAGCAGTGGTATCAGTGCAGCACCTATTGTTGCCAGCGGACTCTTGATCATTCAAACACGTGGCGGCACTTTATCTGCCTATCGTCCTAATTAAAAATAGATCTACCTGAGTTGGAGTTTGATTAAAAATCAAGCCTGACTCAGTCGATGACTTAAAGAACTTATGAAACCAGTTATTGCCATTGTTGGCAGACCAAACGTTGGTAAATCAACACTATTCAATCGCTTGACGCGTTCGCGTGATGCCTTGGTGGCTGATTTTTCTGGCTTAACGCGCGATCGTCACTACGGCAATGGTCGTGTGGGTGAGCGTGAGTTCATTTGTATTGATACTGGTGGTTTTGAACCGGTTGCTAAGACCGGCATCTTGGCTGAGATGGCCAAGCAAACCAAGCAAGCAGTGGTTGAAGCTGATGTCGTGATTTTCTTGGTGGATGCTCGTTTGGGCATGGCACCTCAAGACCGCGTCATCGCAGACTTTTTACGCAAGACGGGTCGCCCTGTGATTTTGGCTGTCAATAAAGCTGAGGGCATGGCGCATGCCACAGTCACAGCAGATTTTTATGAATTGGGTTTGGGTGAGCCTGTAGCCATTTCTTCAGCGCACGGTGATGGCGTTCGTTACATGATCGATGACGCCCTGGATGCCTTGGGTTTACCTGATGAGCCTGAAGAAGATGATCGCACGGATAAACCGATGCGCATCGCAGTCGTGGGGCGACCGAACGTTGGCAAGTCCACATTCATCAACACCTTGATTGGTGAAGAGCGCGTGATTGCGTTTGACATGCCTGGTACAACCCGGGATGCGATTGACGTACCGTTTACCCGCAACGGTAAACCATATGTGATGATTGATACCGCCGGTCTTCGTAAGCGCGGCAAAGTATTCGAGGCCATCGAAAAATTTTCAGTGGTTAAAACCTTGCAAGCGATTGCCGATGCCAACGTCGTGATCTTGATGTTGGATGCTCAACAAGATATTTCAGAGCAAGATGCTCACATCGCAGGTTTCATTGTCGATGCTGGTCGAGCATTGGTGTTGGCGGTGAATAAATGGGATGGCATGGATGATTACCAAAAAGAACGTGCCAGAACAGACATTGCTAGAAAACTACGTTTCTTAGACTTCGCAAACGTTCACCCAATTTCAGCCATCAAAGGTTTTGGTATCAAAGAATTATTCAAAGATGTCGATGCCGCTTATGCTGCTGCGATGTCTAAGATGCCGACTCCGAAGCTGACACGCATTTTGGAAGAGGCGGTTGAATTCCAGCAACCTAAGCGCGTTGGCATGTCTCGCCCCAAAATGCGTTATGCGCACCAAGGTGGTTCAAACCCTCCAATTGTTGTGATTCACGGCAATGCCTTGGGTGGTGTCACGGACAGTTATCGCCGTTATCTAGAAGGTCGATTCAGAGAAGCCTTTAAGTTGCGTGGCACTCCCTTGCGACTCGAGTTCAGAACCGGTCAAAACCCTTTTGTTGACTCGGATAAAGGCAAGAAAAAGAAGTGAAAAACACTTTTTATTCAGCTTAGTTAAACTTAGGGCTAATCCATTGATAACAACGATTAACTGAGACTAGATTTCTAGAGTAAGACTCCAAATAACCAATAAGAAAGAAGGAGCAGGCATGAACAATAATAAAGGCCAACTTTTACAAGATCCATTTTTAAATGCGCTGCGCAAAGAGCACATTCCCGTTTCTATCTACTTGGTTAATGGCATTAAATTGCAGGGTAATGTTGAATCATTTGATCAGTACGTGATTCTATTGCGCAACACTGTGACCCAAATGGTTTACAAGCATGCTATTTCTACAGTAGTTCCTGCTAGAGCAGTGGAGTTCCGTGCTGACGAGGGAACTTCAGACGCTTAACTTCTTATGCAGGCAGTTAAAGCAGCCCTTATTGGGATAGATCCAGGAGGTAAACCTGACTTTGCTGACAGTATGGCGGAGTTGGGCCTTCTCGCATCCAGCGCAGGCTCTCAGCCTGTGATGACCATGATCGCCAAGCGAGCAAAGCCCGATCCAGCCCTTTATATGGGTTCAGGTAAAGCCACAGAATTAAGAGAGCAGATGGAAGCCAATGAAGCTGAGTTGGCAATTTTTAATCATGCTCTTTCCCCGGTTCAGCAACGTAATTTAGAGCGTCATCTGCAGTGCCATGTGATCGATCGAACTGGTTTGATCCTAGATATCTTTGCGCAAAGAGCCAAAAGCCATGTGGGTAAGACCCAGGTGCAATTGGCGAATGTTCGCTACCAAGTATCAAGATTGGTCAAAGCCTGGAGTCACTTGGAGCGCCAAAAGGGCGGTATTGGTATGCGCGGCGGCCCTGGTGAGACTCAGATGGAATTAGACCGAAGGATGCTTGAAAATAAGGCAAAGCGCTTGCAAGCTGAATTGGAAAAATTGCAAAAGCAACAGGCGACCCAGCGTCGCTCCAGAGAAAAGGGCGGAGTTTTTTCAGTTTCTTTGGTTGGATACACCAATGCTGGTAAATCGACCTTGTTCAATGCTCTGACCAAGGCCGGCACCTACGCTGCAGACCAATTGTTTGCAACATTGGATACCACCTCAAGAAGGGTTTATTTGCCCGAGATTGGTAATGCAGTTGTTTCTGATACGGTTGGATTTATCCGAGATCTTCCCCATCAGTTGGTGGAGGCTTTTAGGGCAACTTTGGATGAAACCGTCAGGGCGGATTTATTGCTCCATGTGGTCGATGCATCGAGCTTTGACCGCGAGCAACAAATGATTGAGGTGGACAAGGTTTTGGCTGAAATTGGGGCCAATGAAACCCCTCAACTGGTTGTGGTTAACAAAATTGACCAAGTCCCTGCTTTAATGGAAAGAGGACCGGTTGTTCGTTATGACAGAAATGGCAAGGTTGCAGCCATTTATGTATCCGCCAAAGAGGGCATTGGCTTGGATTTGTTGCGTCAAACTTTAACTGATTTGGCAAAGAACACTGATAGAATGAAGGCTCCTGTAGACGAGGTTCCTTCTGTTGCAGAATTAAGTTCACAGGCCCCAGCTAAACGCTGGGAATCGTTAGATGTTTTTCATACTCGTACAGGAATGTATTCTCCCTTCGATGCGTAAATTACTAAAAATATTCTCAGTTAATGATCCCGGTTGGGGCAATAACCATCAATCAGGCCCAGATCGCGGCCGTGATGAAAAAGACGCGACTCCGCCTCGTCAAGAGGAGAGACCTCGTCAACCTCAAAAACAAGATGGCCCGCCTGATTTAGATCAGCTGTGGACAGACTTCAACAACCGCCTGAATAATTTATTCAAAGGTAAGGGCCAAGGTGGTGGCAATAATCAGCCGCCATCATCCAAAGGAACTGGCGGCGGCGATGGCATGAAGTCAGGTATTGGCGCCGGAGTCGTGGTGTTGGTGGCCGTTGTGGTTTGGGTATTCAGTGGTTTTTTCATGATCCAAGAGGGTCAAACAGGTGTGGTTTTACATTTTGGTAAATACAGTCACACCACCCGTCCTGGTATCAACTGGCGCATGCCTTGGCCTGTTCAGTCTCACGAAGTGGTGAACTTATCATCCATTCGTTCCGTTGAAGTGGGTAGAGCCAATTTAATCAAAGCATCAAATCTCAAAGACTCTTCAATGTTGACTGAAGATGAGAACATCATTGACGTGAAATTTGCTGTGCAATATCGCTTAAAAGATGCTTCTGAGTATTTGTTCAATAACAAAGATCCTGATGCAGCCGTTGTTCAATCTGCTGAAACAGCAGTGCGTGAGATTGTGGGTAAGAGCAAGATGGACAACGTCTTGTATGAGAACCGTGAAAAACTCGCGATCGACTTGAATGCGTCTATTCAGAAAATCTTGGACAGTTACAAAGCCGGTATTTTCATCACCAGTGTGACTGTTCAAAACGTGCAACCACCTGAGCAAGTTCAAGCAGCGTTTGACGATGCTGTGAAAGCTGGTCAAGACCGTGAGCGTTTGAAAAACGAAGGTCAGGCTTACGCAAATGACATCATTCCAAAAGCCCGTGGTGCTGCCGATCGTTTGATGCAAGAAGCGGAAGGTTATAAGGCCAAAGTGACTGCAACAGCAGAGGGTGATGCCACTCGCTTCAAATTGATTCAAGTTGAGTACGCCAAGGCTCCTCAGGTAACTCGTGAGCGCATGTACATCGATGCCATGCAGGAAATTTATAACAACGTGACCAAGGTCATGGTTGATCAGCGTTCAAGCAATGGCAGCTTGTTGTACTTGCCACTTGATAAGTTGATTCAACAGGTGGGTCCGAATACTGCACCGTTACCGTTGCAGACTTCAAACACCATGGCAAATACACCTGCCAATACTTCAACTCCTAACCCTAACTCACCAATTGTGAACCCTGCAGCAGCTCCTGCTAGCAGAAGCGACAACTCTGGTTTGCGCAGTCGTGAACGATAGGAGACCGACAGAATGATGAATCGAATTTTCCCAATTATTGCCGGCCTGTTTATTTTGATCGGTCTTTTATCGTCAACCATTTTTGTTGTTGATCAGCGTCAGTACGCCGCAGTGTTTGCCTTTGGTGAATTAAAGCGCGTGGTAGAAGAGCCTGGTTTGCAATTTAAATTACCACCACCGTTCCAAAGTGTGCAGTTTTTTGAGCGCCGCATTTTGACCATTGATACACCAGATGCAGAGCGTTTCATCACTGCTGAAAAGAAAAACCTATTGGTTGATTCTTTTGTGAAGTGGCGCATTGTTGAGCCACGCAAGTTCTTCATCAGCTTCAGAGGTGATGAGCGTATGGCTCAAGATCGTCTGAATCAGTTGGTTAAATCAGCCTTGAACGAAGAATTCACCAAGCGCACCGTTCGTGAATTGATTTCTGAGCAGCGCGAGCAAGTGATGCAGAACATCCGTAAGAAGGTCGCTGAGGAAGCCGCTGACATTGGTATTGAAATTGTGGACGTGCGTTTAAAGAGAATTGATTTGTTGGCAGAGATCAGTGAATCAGTTTTCCGCCGTATGGAAGCAGAGCGTAAGCGTGTGGCCAATGAGTTGCGTTCAACAGGTTCTGCTGAGTCTGAAAAAATCAGAGCTGATGCTGAGCGTCAGCGCGATATTATTTTGTCCAAAGCTTACCGTGATGCTCAAAAAATCAAGGGTCAGGGTGATGCGCGAGCCACCGCTTTCTATGGTGAAGCCTTTAACCGTGATCCACAGTTTGCTCAGTTCTACAGAAGTCTTGAGGCTTACCGCAGCAGCTTTAAAACCAAGCAAGACTTGATGGTGATGGATCCAAGTTCTGAGTTTTTAAAGTTCATGAAAAGTAGCAGACCACAGTCTTCAAACTCAAATGCGACGGCCAAGTAATGAATCGTTGGTTATTGCCTGAAAACATCGCAGATATCTTGCCTTCAGAGGCAAGAAAGATTGAAGATTTACGCCGCATTCTTTTAGATCGTTTTCAGGCCTATGGCTATGAATTGGTCATGCCTCCGATGCTGGAGTACCTAGATTCATTGCTGACTGGCTCAGGTCAGGACTTGAATCTAAAAACCTTCAAACTGGTGGATCAGATTTCAGGCAGAACTTTGGGCCTGAGGGCTGATATGACCCCTCAAGTTGCCAGGATTGACGCGCACCTACTAAATCGCCAAGGTGTCACACGCCTTTGCTACGCTGGATCAATTCTTCACACCCGAGCAGCTGCAGGATCGAGCTCAAGAGAGCAGTTGCAGTTGGGTGCTGAGATCTATGGTCATGCTGGTTGGGAAGCGGATCTTGAGATTCAGGCTTTATTGAATGATGTTCTCAATTTGAGTCAAGTCGGTGATATCACCTTGGACATGTCTCATGCTGGTCTTTTGACAGCTATTTTGGGTGACTTCACCCCCAAGTCAGAATCTCTAGATGCCCTTTACTCTGCATTACAGACCAAAGATTTGCCTGGTTTGAATCTGGTTCTTCAGGATTGGCCATCTGAGGTCAAGTCAGCTGTTTTAGCGTTGGCTGATCTTGGCGGTTCACCTGAAAAGGTCTTGGCTGCGGCTCGTCAAAATTTACCTAAAACTGCTGGAGTTAAAGCTGCTTTGGATGAGTTAGAGCGTCTTTGTGCAGCTGTTAAAGAGTTGCCAAATTGCCCTCATTTGAACTTAGACCTCTCTGATTTGAAGGGTTACCAGTATCACAGCGGGGTGATGTTTGCCGCCTATGTTGAGGGCTTGCCAGTGGCGATTGCGCGTGGCGGTCGTTACGACATGGTGGGCAAGGCATTTGGTCGCTCACGCCCAGCCACAGGTTTTTCATTAGATATCATGACTTTAGCTCGTATTTCTAAGAAAGACTCTAGAAAAACCGCGATTCTTGCTCCCTGGTCCAATGATCAAACATTGAGCCAAGAGATCGCTCAATTGCGCTCACAAGGTCAAGTTGTGATCCAGTTGCTGCCTGGTCACGAACAAGATGGTGATGAGTTTCATTGCGATCGCGAGTTAGTGAATCAAAAAGGTGCATGGGTCATTAAGACAAGAGCGTAAAATGCTCGTTTGCACAATTTCTAATTAATTTTTCTTGGTTCTTATGTCTGCACAGAAATCTAGCGGTAAATCTGGTCGTAACGTTGTTGTGATTGGCACCCAATGGGGTGATGAGGGTAAAGGCAAGATTGTTGACTGGTTAACAGACCACGCTGAAGGCGTGGTTCGCTTCCAAGGCGGTCACAATGCTGGTCACACGCTGATCATCAATGGTCAAAAGACCATTTTGCGTTTAATTCCATCTGGCATCATGCGCCCAGGCGTGACTTGCTACATTGGTAACGGTGTGGTTTTGTCACCTGAAGCTCTCTTTAAAGAAATTGGTGAGCTTGAGGCTGCTGGTGTTGATGTTCGTTCACGCCTCAAGATTTCTGAAGCAACTACTTTGATTTTGCCGTATCACGTGGCCATTGATCATGCGCGTGAAGCTAAGCGCGGTAATGCCAAGATTGGTACAACCGGTCGTGGTATTGGTCCAGCTTACGAAGATAAAGTGGCGCGTCGCGCCCTCAGGGTTCAAGACTTGTTCTTCCCAGAATCTTTTGCTGAAAAACTAAAAGAAAACCTCGAATATCACAATTTTGTCTTAACTCAGTACTTCAAGGCGCCGGCCTTGGACTTTGCTGAGGTCAGAGACGGCATGTTGAGTTATGCCGATCAGTTGCGCCCATTGGTGGCCGACGTTTCAAGCGACTTGGATGCAGTACAAAAAGCGGGTAAAAACTTGTTATTCGAAGGTGCGCAGGGCGCATTGTTGGATATCGACCACGGTACCTACCCATTTGTGACATCTTCTAACTGTGTGGCTGGTAATGCAGCCGCTGGTTCTGGCGTTGGTCCAGGCAGTCTTCACTATGTGCTTGGTATCACCAAAGCTTATTGCACACGCGTGGGTTCAGGACCTTTCCCAAGCGAGTTATACGATCACGCCAATCCAAAAGCGCAAGACCCAATTGGTCTGCGTTTGGCTGAAATTGGTAAAGAGTTTGGCTCAGTGACTGGCCGTCCTCGCAGAACGGGTTGGTTAGATGCGGCAGCATTGAAGCGCTCTATTCAGATCAGTGGTGTGACAGGCCTTTGCATGACCAAGCTGGACGTTTTAGACGGCCTTAAAGAATTGCGTCTGTGCGTAGGTTACAAGCTAGACGGCAAGACTTTGGACGTTCTTCCACGTGGTTCTGATGCAGTGGCCAGATGTGAACCGATTTATGAGACTTTCCCAGGCTGGACTGAGACGACGGTTGGCATTCAGAAGTGGGACGAGCTACCAAAAGCAGCTCAAACTTACCTCAAGAGAGTTGAAGAAGTGGCGTGCGTTCCGATTGCCATGGTTTCAACAGGCCCAGACCGCAATGAAACAATCTTGCTTCAACACCCATTTGAGGCTTGATCACAGATCGCTACCCCGACAAAACGGCGCTTTAGGCGCCGTTTTTCTTTGGGGCTGCCGCATTCCTCGAGGTCTGCAAACTAAGCCTGCCAAACAATTTCTACGATACTTTTGATAAATTATTATGAATTGACACATTCTTATAAGACAATGGGGTATGACTAAAAAAAGTACTAAAGGGACATTGGCTCTATCTGAGTCAAAAGCAAAAAATCTCCCAGAAAAGCAAGGCACGGTGCAGGGTCACCGAGATGGATTTGGATTTGTTATCCCTGATGATGGCGGTGAAGATGTCTTTTTAAATGAGCGCGAGATGTCGCGTGTGATGCATCACGATAAAGTGATTGTCAGGGTTTCTGGAGTCGATCGACGCGGTCGCCCAGAGGGTCAAATCAGCGAAGTGCTCATGCATGCCAATCAATTTGTGATTGGTCGTTTATTGAATGAAAACGGCGTTTTAATTTGTGCTCCTGAGGACAAGAGAATCGGGCATGACATTCTGATTCCACCCAAAGGGCAGGGTAACGCTAAATTAGGTCAAGTGGTTTCTGTTGAGATCATTGACTACCCAGACAGTTACCGCCAAGCAGTTGGTCGCGTGGTTGAGGTTCTAGGTGAGATCGATGACCCTGGTATGGAAATCGAAATCGCCGTGCGCAAGTATGGTGTGCCACATTTGTTTTCACCAGCGGCTGCCAAAGAAGCAGAAGCACTGCCCGATGAAATCAGGGATGAAGACCTAGAGGGTCGCATTGATTTACGCGATATTCCTCTGGTGACCATTGACGGTGAAGATGCCCGTGACTTCGATGACGCTGTTTACTGTGAGCCAGTAGCTTGGGGCAAAGAAAAAGCTTGGCGCTTGATTGTTGCCATTGCGGATGTATCTCACTACGTCAAACCAGGCCACCCGCTCGATACCGACGCTATCAGTCGTGCCACATCTGTTTACTTCCCGCGCAGAGTGATACCGATGCTGCCGGAAAAAATATCCAATGGCCTGTGCTCCCTAAAACCTGAAGTTGATCGCTTGTGCATGGTTTGTGATGCAGTGATTGATGTTCATGGTGAAGTGCAGGCGTATCAGTTCTATCCAGCGGTGATGCATTCAGCACAGCGCTTCACTTACAACACCGTTTGGGAAATTCTAAGCAATTCAAATGGCCCAGAGGCTGCGCGCTTCAAGCACCTTAAAAAGAATTTGGATCGCTTGTACAGTCTTTATAAAGTGTTGCGTGCTGCACGCGACAAGCGTGGCGCGATTGATTTCGAAACAACTGAAACACAAATCATCAGCAACGCTTTGGGTAAGATTGAACGCATTGAGCCAAGAGTGCGCAATGAGGCGCACCGTGTGATTGAAGAGTGTATGTTGGCAGCCAACGTTTGCGCTGCTGATTTTTTAGATAAAAATGGCCATGCCTCTTTATTCCGAGTTCATGCTGAACCATCAGTCGAAAAGTTATTGACTCTCAAGCAAGTATTGAGAACGGCTGGTTTAAATTTGGGTGGCTCAGATAAACCAAGACCCAAAGACTTTGCTAAGTTGATTGAAGAAATCAAGCCAAGGCCTGATGCCAGCATGCTTCAGTCAGTGGTGTTGAGATCGATGCAACAAGCGGTGTATCAACCTGATAACTACGGTCACTTTGGTTTGGCGTATCCGGCTTATGCTCACTTCACCAGCCCAATTCGTCGTTATCCTGACTTATTGGTTCATCGCGCCATCAAAGCCATTTTGGCGAAGAAGACTTATTCACCGAGCATCCCATCGGATGTGGTTTTGAACTTGGCCATGCCAAAGAGCGGTCCTGGTCGTGTGAATGCCGCCAATGCCAAGAAGTCTCATGAAGAGGGTAAATTAAAGCCGGCGGCCAAAACAGCCCGAGGTTCTAAAGCCAAGCAAGAGGCATCAACTGCCATGGCCGCTTGGGCTCAATTGGGGGTTCATTGTTCGTCTAATGAGCGGCGCGCAGATGAAGCATCACGAGATGTTGAGGCTTGGCTGAAGTGTTACTACATGCGCGACCATCTCGGTCAGGAGTACGCCGGCACGATCACTGGTGTTGCAACATTTGGTTTATTTGTGCAGCTAGAAAGTCTCTTTGTTGAAGGCATGATTCACATCAGCGAACTTGGTGGCGACTACTACCAATACGATGAAGCCAGACAAGAGCTGCGTGGTGAACGCACAGGCATTCGTTACAGACTCACTGATCGGGTCCATGTGTTGGTCAGCCGAGTTGATTTGGATGCACGCAGGATTGAATTCAGTTTGGTCAAACCAAACAGCGATAGAAATGGCGTTGCTGGTATTGGAGCCAGCGACCGTTTCTCACAAGTGGACCAAGGTCGAGGTAATAAATCTGGCCGACATCCTGGCGCTAAAAAATCTTCATCAAGATCTCACGGCAGCTCTCATTCCAGCTCAAGGGCCAATCCGAACTCAAGCGCAACGCAGGCTGGCGTTAAAAAATCTCGCGGAGCTTCTGCAGAAACTTCTGCTGGTTTATCATCGCCACCCGCTAAGTCAGCAGGTGCTGCCAAGAAGAAAACCACAGCAGCCAAGGCTGGTAAAAAACCAAAAAAAGCCAGTAATGCCAAATCAAAAGGGCATGAGTTAAGTATTCGTAAAGGTCGTCGTTAATGTCAGATAGAGATTCAAAAAAAGAGCAATCGCACAAACAGCAAGGTGGTGATGGCAAGCAAATGATTTTGGGTTTCCATGCCGTGATTGCAAGATTGAGGCAAGATCCTGAGTCATTGAGAACTGTTTACGTTGATCCCGCAAGGCGCGATCGCAGGATGCAAGACTTCATCAAATCTGCGGAACCTATTTTAGGTAGACGCTTGCATCAGGCAGACACTGAACGCTTAAGAACTCTTGCTGGTAATGATCGACATCAAGGAGTGGTGGCTTTTGCCGACACCATTTCTAAAGTTCAGACCTTGGACGAGCTATTGGATGCCTTGAGTGGCCCAGCACTTTTATTGATTTTAGATGGCGTGACCGATCCTCATAATCTTGGAGCATGTCTTCGGGTAGCAGATGGTGCAGGTGTTGATGCTGTGATCGTGCCTAAAGATCGCTCCGCACATTTGAACGCCACAGTCAGTAAAGTGGCCAGCGGTGCTGCTGAAACGATGCCTTTGATTGCTGTCACAAATTTAGCCAGAACCATGCGCGAGCTTCAAGAGGCTGGTGTTTGGCTCATCGGAACTGATGATCAAACTGAAAAAACAATTTATGACATGGACTACACCGGCCCAATCGCTTTAGTGATGGGCGCTGAAGGTGAGGGCATGCGAAGGCTGACCAGAGAAACCTGTGATGAGCTGGTCAAGATACCAATGATGGGTGGCGTTGAAAGCTTGAATGTTTCTGTTGCCAGTGGTGTCGCTCTGTATGAAGCCAGAAGACAGAGAATTGCTAAAGCAGGTTGACCTTCTCAGGGTAAGCCTTCTAGGCCAGTACCTTTTCTAGCTTTTCAATATCAGCACAGAACAAACGAATACCTTCCGAGAGTTTTTCAGTGGCCATGGCATCCTGATTCAACTGATAGCGGAAGGAAATTTCATCAGCCTTGATGAGGGTCAATTTAACAGCCTGAGCACCTTTCACAGTCAATGCTGGAATTAATGCTGCTGTGTTGGCTTGTAACTCAGCGAGCAGTTCTGGGCTGATGGTCAATAAATCACAACCGGCCAAATGAGTGATTTGACCGATATTCCTAAAGCTGGCCCCCATCACTTCGGTTGAAATGTCAAAGCTCTTGTAGTAGTTATAGATGTTCTTCACCGAAACAACGCCAGGATCATTCGCGCCTCCATGAACTTCATCTTGCCACTGCGCACCTAAAGATTTTTTGTGCCAATCAGTGATGCGCCCAACAAATGGGGAAATCAATTGAGCTTTGGCGTCGGCACAAGCAACTGCCTGAATCAAACTGAACAAGAGGGTCATATTGCAGGCAATGCCCTCAGCTTGAAGAGTCTTCGCTGCTTGTATGCCTTCCCAAGTACTGGCTATTTTGATCAGTACACGTTTTTTAGAAATACCTTTAGCTTCATATGCGGCGATGATTTCTCTCGCCTTTTTAATCGTGCCTGCTGTATCAAACGATAAACGCGCATCTACCTCGGTGGAAACTCGGCCCGGAACAATTTTTAAAATCTCAATACCAAAAGCCACAAGCAAGGCATCAATCACTTGATCCACTGGTTTGCCCACATTTTTGGCTTTGACATCAGCAATCAATGATTGATAGCTTGGAAGTTGGGCGGCTTTTAGGATCAGTGATGGATTGGTGGTGGCGTCTTGCGGCAAAAATGCCTGCATGCGCTCAAAGTCACCAGTATCGGCAACCACAGTCGTGTATTGTTTTAATTGTTCAAGTAATGTGCTCATGGCGTTCATTTTAGAATGCTTCTCAAATAATGCTGTAAATTAACTCTATTAATCACCTAAACAGGTTGTCATGTATACCCAAGATCAACTCAAAGCAATGGTGGCTGAAGCCGCCAAGGATGAAGTCCTAAAAAATATGGCCCCAGGCGGTATTTTAGGGGTTGGCACCGGGTCTACTGCCAATTTATTCATCGATGCCATTGCTCCACATCTGTCTCATTTTGCCGGGGTCGTCTCTAGTTCACAGGCCAGTACGGATCGCTTACAGAAGCATGGCTTTAAGGTTTTGGATAGTAATTCTGTTCAAAGTCTACCAATCTACGTCGATGGTGCTGATGAGATTGATCCTCAGGGGCACATGCTCAAAGGTGGTGGTGGCGCCTTGACCCGTGAAAAAATCGTGGCGCAATTAGCTCAATCATTCATTTGTATTTGTGATGGTAGTAAGCAAGTGGACATGATGGGTAAGTTTCCATTGCCTGTAGAAATCATTCCAATGGCTCATGCTCAAGTGGCTCGGGAGTTAGAAAAATTAGGTGGGGTGGTAACGCTCAGAAAAGTGAAGGGCGCTGATTCAGTCTATGTCACTGATAACCAAGGGTGGATTTTGGATGTGGCTGGTCTATCAATCAAAGACCCTGTGGGTCTTGAGTCACAAATCAATCAAATACCTGGTGTTGTGTGCAATGGCTTGTTTGCCAGAAGAAAGGCCAATGTTCTTTTGATTGGTGAAGCTGCTGGCGTGCGTCGTCAGACTTATTAATTGTTGATGTATTGATGACGGAAGTGCATCAATAAAAAAGGACGCTGATGCGTCCTTTTTTATTGATAGGATTTTCAGAAAATCATTTATTTTCTGGAACGTAACCTTGGACACCATCAGCGCCATCACCATAAAAGTATTTCTCAACTTGCTTGAGTAAATATTGGCGAGCACGGGTATCTGCCATATTGAGTCTATTTTCATTGATCAACATGGTTTGATGCTTCAACCAACCAGCCCAAGCTTCTTTAGAAACCTCTTGCCATAATTTTTTACCTAGATCACCAGGCAATGGTGCGAAATCCAAACCTTCGGCTTCTTTGTTTAACTTAATGCAATGAATCATGCGAGCCATCTTTTACCTCTTTAACTAATAAATTATTTGTATCAAATGTTTTTAATCAAGACCATTGATTTGCGTTCCCAGTTATAGAGCTCTTTGCGCTCTGCTGGGAGATCATCCACGCTGGCTCTTATAAAGCCACGCTTTAAGAACCAATGCTCGGCTCTGGTTGTTAAAACGAATAGTTTTTTCAGTCCTGACGCTTTGGCTCTGGCCTCGATGCGTTTGAGCAATCTCTCTCCATCCCCTGATTCTTGAGCTTGAGGATCTACTGCTAAACAAGATAGTTCACCTAAGCCATTTGAGTAGGGGAAGAGTGCTGCGCAGCCGAATAGAACACGGTCATGTTCAATCACTGAGAAGTGAGTGATGTCACGTTCGATGGTGTCACGACCACGCGCCACCAAAATACCTTCGTCCTCTAGCGGCTCAATCAATTGCAAAATACCACCGACGTCGTCCAAATTGGCTTCACGCAAATGTTCAATGTCAGATGCTGCAATCATGGTGCTGATGCCGTCGTGCGTGAACAACTCTTCAAGCAAGGCTCCATCACGATCATGCGGCAATAAGTGCACACGACTCACACCAGACTTGATCGCACGAATGGCGTTTTGTAATAGCACCTTCAGATCTGCATCAGCCAAAGTTAAGCCACTGATGTGATCTTCTAGTTGACGCAATGAGAATTCTTTGATGAGTTCACCATCAAGATCGGTGATGCCGTTGTATTCAGTCAAGAAAATTAACTTATCGGCTTTCACGGCCATCGCAGTGGCCGTGGCCACATCTTCATAGGCAATGTTGAAGGCCTGACCTGTTGGAGAGAATCCAAGAGGAGACATCAAAACAATTTTGTTATTCACCAAAGAGTGGGCAATGGATTCAGAATCCACTTTGCGCACCAATCCTGTGTGCATGAAATCAACACCATCCACAATGCCCACGGGTCTAGCAATGATGAAGTTGCCAGAAATCACAGAAATACGTGAGCCGGCCATCGGGGTATTTGGTAAACCTTGGCTAAATGCTGCCTCAATATCGAGGCGCAGTTCACCAGAAGCTTCTTTGGCGCATTCCAAGGCTGCAGGATCGGTGATCCTGTAACCACTCATGGCACCTGTGCCATAACGACTGGTCACTTTTCTTAAATCAAGCTGTTCTTGTACCTGGGGGCGTGAGCCGTGGACCAAAACAATCCTCATGCCCATGGCATGAAGCATGGCCACATCCTGGATCAAGGCCTCTAATCCACCTTTTTGAACCAATTCACCAGCAAAGCCGATGACAAAGGTTTTGCCACGAAAACTATGGATGTAGGGAGCCACATCGCGTAGCCACGCAACGAAAGGAAAATTATTTTGTACTTGATTTGTAGGCATAGTGGAAAATTATAGGGTGCAACCAGAAAAAATAACCAAACTTTTAAAAATTGAGTTTCCCGAAAGCTTACCTGTCTCTGGGCAGAGGGAGAAAATCACTCATGCGCTAGAGCAGAACCAGGTCATCATTGTGTGCGGAGAAACCGGTTCTGGCAAGACCACGCAGTTGCCCAAGATCTGTTTGGCCATGGGGCGAGGGCGTGCCAATGGCACGGGTCAGTTGATTGGTCACACCCAGCCACGAAGGATTGCAGCCACCTCAACAGCCAAAAGAATTGCTCAGGAGCTGGGTAGCCCCATTGGAGAGGATGTGGGCTACCAGGTTCGATTTGCAGATAAAACGTCCGCAACCGCCTCAGTTAAGCTAATGACTGATGGCATTTTATTGGCCGAAACTCAGCGCGACCCACTTTTAAAGGCATATGACACCATCATCATTGACGAGGCTCATGAGCGCAGCCTGAACATTGATTTTCTCTTGGGCTATTTAAGACAGCTATTACCCAAGCGCCCAGATTTGAAGGTGATTGTTACTTCAGCGACGATTGATGCCCAGCGTTTTGCAGAGCATTTCGGCTCAAAAGAGCACCCAGCGCCCGTGATCGAGGTCAGTGGCCGCCTTTATCCAGTTGAACTGCGTTACAAACCTTTGCTAGAGCAAGGTAAAAAAGAAGCGAAAGAAATCCCTGATGCGGTTTTAGATGCCATCTCGGACCTATGGCGTGATGGACCTCATTCAGCAGGCGATATTTTGGTGTTCCTGCCAGGAGAACGCGAAATCAGGGACTGTGCTGAAGCCATACGTAAGGACCACGTCCTGAACCAACGCTTTCGCCCCGATGTTCTGAGTTTATTTGCCAGACAATCTGTGGCTGAGCAAGAAAGGGTGTTCCAGGGTGAGGGTGGCCGTCGCATTGTTTTGGCCACCAACGTTGCTGAAACATCCTTGACTGTGCCAGGAATTCGTTTTGTGATTGATGCCGGCTTGGCCAGGGTCAAGCGCTACTCCTATCGCAACAAGGTGGAGCAACTCCAGGTAGAGCCGATTTCTCAAGCGGCGGCCAATCAACGGGCTGGTCGATGCGGGCGTGTTTCAGATGGCATATGTGTGCGTTTGTATGACGAGGCTGACTTCAATGCCCGTCCAAAATTCACCGACCCAGAAATCCTAAGAAGTTCACTGGCCGCTGTGATTCTTCGGATGCGCGCCTTAAAACTTCCCAAAATCCAAGAGTTCCCATTTCTTGAGGCGCCTTTGGGTCGAGCCATCGCCGATGGTGTTCAGCTATTGGAAGAGTTGGGTGCCATGGAGTCTGATGGCCCAAGGCAGGGCGCACTGACACCCATTGGCAAGCAATTAGCAGCCTTGCCACTAGACCCAAGGGTCGGGCGCATGCTCTTAGCTGCAAAAGAGCATCAAGCGCTCAGAGAGGTATTGATCATTGCTACTGCCATGGCCACGCAAGATCCAAGAGATCGCCCCATGGAGTATGCCCAGGCAGCAGATACAGCCCATAAGGTCTTTGCCGACGACAGATCTGAGTTTTTATCATTCGTTAAATTGTGGGATTGGTATCAGCAAGCGCTGGTTAATAAGCAAAGTAATCGTCAATTAGAAAATCTGTGCAAGGCTCACTTCATCTCCCCCAGAAGAATGCGTGAGTGGCGTGATATCCACGGACAACTTCACCGTTTATTGATTGAGCAAGGCTGGAAAGAAAACCAAACGCCTGCAACTTTTGAACAGATTCACCTTTCTTTGCTAACAGGCTTACTTGGCAATATTGCTAAAAAAGCCGATGATGAAAAACATGGACCAGGCATCTACGAGGGTGCTCGGGGGATCAAACTTAACATTTGGCCAGGTTCAACGATTGGCAAAAAGGCGGGGGCGTGGATCTTGGCTTCAGAGCTGGTTGAGACCAGTCGACTCTTTGCCAGAACGATTGCCAAGATTGAACCGCAGTGGGTAGAAAAAGTCGCCAGTCATCGCATCATTCGCTCGTGGAGTGATCCATTTTGGGATGCTCGCCAGGGTGAAGTCATGGCGCACGAGAGGGGCACGCTTTATGGCTTACCAATCTATCACGGTAGAAAAATACGTTTCTCACCGAAGGACCCACTAGAGGCACGTCATATTTTTATTCAAAGAGCCTTGGTAGAAGCTGATTTATTTGGTCAGACCGAGGCTGCTCAAGCACAAAAGCAAGGTGGGGCTGGTGGGGCTATCGGCGGATTCTTTTGGCATAACTTAAGTCTTGTCAAACAAATTGAAGCTCTCGAACACCGCTCTCGTCGTCAAGATGTCTTGGTGGATGATCAGTTGCTATTTGCCTTCTATGACCAGCAACTTCCAGAGAATGTCTTCTGTAAAGCAAGTCTTGAAGCGTGGTTGAAAGAAGATCCTAAAAACGGCTTATCTCTTAAATTAGATAAATCTGATTTGATGAGGCATGAGGCTGCTGGGGTGACCTTGGATCGCTACCCTAAAACCATCAAGATGGCAGGTACCGAGTTGCAACTCAGTTATCACTTTGAGCCAGGCAGTCCCAAAGACGGCGTGACCATGGTCATTCCTTTGACACTCCTCAATCAAATTGACCAGCGCCGTTGTGAATGGCTGGTTCCTGGTTTGGCCACAGAGAAAACTCAGCTCTACCTCAAATCATTGCCACAAAAATTGCGTCGTTACTGTGTGCCTCTGCCTGATTACGCCAAAAAGTTTGTTGAGCGCGCATCTGAGAAAAATTCCTTTGGCGACGGAGATTATCTGGATGCTTTGATTGCAGACATTCGTGAGCAAACTCAATTGCAAGTGCAACGTGCAGATTTCCGTCCAGAAAACCTACCACTTCATTGTTTTATGAACTTCCGCTTGGTCGATGAGTATGGGCGACAAATTGACCTAGAGCGCAATCTGGGTAAATTGAGGGCGGAACATTCTCAGGCAGCCAGAGAAGTTTTTCAGGAGGTTGCTGCAAGTGCGGTGCATCAGCTTGGTGCGCCATCAAAGAATCATGCTTCTGACGTTTCTGCATCTGTTGCCTCGGGCGCCAAAGATTCAAATACCAAAGCATCGATTGCGCATACCGACAATATCAAAGACTGGTCTTTTGGCGCTCTTCCAGAGATGTTAGAAATTAAACGCGGTAAGCAAAATTTATATGGTTACCCAGCCTTGGTTGACCAAGAAACACATTGCGACATCGAGGTTTTTGATGACCCGGAAGTCGCCAGAAAAGCTCATCTGCAAGGATTGCGTCGATTGTTTGCGCTGCCCATGCGGGAGACCATCAAAGCGTTGCATAAGCAGTTGCCTGGCGCAAGAGATTTAGGACTTTTGTTCATGAACATCGGTAACGCAGAAGATCTGATCTCGCAAGTGATTGATCTTGCCATCGAGAGATCATGTTTGATGGAGCCATTACCAACCAACGCTGAAGAGTTTAAACAGCGTCTTGATTTAGGTAAACCTAAGTTGGCCTTGATTGCCCAAGAAATTGGTCGACACGCTCTGGCTGCACTGCAAGCTCATGCCGACTTACAAAAGCGCATGGCTCAGTTAAAGGCTTTATCAAGTAATGCTCACGCGGATGTCATGACGCAAATTCAGCAACTGGTTCATCCTAAGTTTGTGAAGCAGACCCCGTATGAATATCTGGTTCATTTGCCAAGGTACCTTAAGGCAGCCTCGATGCGAATCGATAAGATCAGACTGAACCCATCCAGAGATGCTCAACTTCAGCAAGAGTGGCAATCATTGCAGCAACCTTGGATGAAGCTCCTGGCTGCGCAAAAGGCTTATGGCGCGGCTGTTGATCCACGTTTGAATGATTTCAGGTGGCAATTAGAAGAGTTAAGGGTCGCTTTGTACGCTCAAGAGCTCAAAACGCCGACCCCAATGTCCTCAAAACGTCTGCAGAAAATCCTGGATAGTCTTAAGAAGTAATCCTCTATCCTTTTGTGGTTTTGCTCAGCTGTATACTTATAAAAATAATAACTAATGAGGAGGGCTGCAATGCTTTATTTAGATACATTAAAAACAGTAAATGAATTAACAAATTCTGGAATGGACGAAAAACAGGCTAGAACAATTACCACCATGCTCAAAGATCTTATGGATAGTCAGTTTGTCCGCCTAGCCACGAAACAAGATTTAGAAAAAGTATCCCTTGAGTGTAAAGCTGAAATTTTTGAGGTTAAGACTGATATAAAGGCCTTGAAGTGGATGCTTGGTACCTTTGGTGTCATTGTGATGGTTGCCATCGTTCAACATGGCTTTGTTCACTGAGCAAATCTGATTAAATTTTGTGGCAAATCAATAAATCTATTGTGGTTTTAGGAGTTTTGGCGTTTTGGGTCTTAAAATCTCTAAATGCTTAAATCATTTAATTTAAAACCCATCCTCCCTCATTTTTTGGCGCTACTACTTCTTGTGCCTGGATTATCGGCGCAAGCATCGCAAGCATCCCAATCATCGCAAGCTGCGAAGCGCACAGCCATTGTGCTCAATTCTGGGGAGGCCACCGTCAGTCTGATTGATATGGATAAAAGGACTGTGTATAAAAACTTTTATGTTGGAAAAGAGCCCCATCATTTGATGATCACTCCAGACCAAAAATCAGTTTTGGTGGCTAATGCTGCCAGTGATGATGTGGTTTTTTTAGATCCTAAGACGGGCCGCATCCAATCACGCTTACCAAACATCATCGATCCGTACCACATTGGCTACTCTCCAGATAAGAAGTGGTTTGTGGCTGCTGGTAACCGCTTGGACAGGGTCGATATTTATGCTGCCAATAACCAAGAGTTAAAGATGGTGAAGATTGTTAAGGCTGCAAAAACGCCGAGCCACATTGCGTTTACCAGCGACAGCAAACTCACCTTTGTGACCTTGCAAGACTCCAATGAATTAATTGCCATCGACCTGGCCACACAAGAGATTGTTTGGAGAATGGTGGTTGGAAAAATGCCTGCAGGTGTTTGGATGACGCCAGGTGATAAGTATCTGCTGGTTGGTTTGACGGGCTCGGATTCGGTCAAGGTGATTGACTGGAAGCAGCAAAAGATTGTTAAAGATATTAAAACGGGAAGAGGGGCGCATAACTTCAGACCTCTTGGTGATAAGAAACACATTTTTTTAACCAATCGAGTTGACTCCACGATCAGCATCATCGACATGGATAAGATGGAAAAAGTTGATGACATCAAAGGTTTGCCTTCTGGCCCAGACTGTATGGATGTGACAGCTGATGGCAAGGAGCTGTGGGTGACATTTCGATTTGCCAAGAAAGTCGGCATCATCGATATCGCTAGTCGAAAATTGATCAGCACCATTCCTGTGGGCAGAAGTCCTCACGGTATTTTCTTCCACCCAAGTGCGCCTTGGGAGTAAGACTTGAGCCTGAGCACCGGTCATCGTACTCATTTGAAAAAAATTGCGGCTGTCTTATTTTTTTCAACGAGTGCCCATGCGTCGACTTGTGAAAAACCAATTTATCTGACTTTTGACACTGGCAACATGGATGTTGCTGAGTACGTTGCCGGGGTATTGAAAAAGCATGATGTCAAAGCCACATTCTTTTTGGCCAATGAAAAAACCAAGCGCGGTGATTATTCCTTGGATGACTCATGGGCGGAGTTCTGGAAGTCATTAAAAAAAGAAGGTCATGCTTTTGGTAACCACACCTACAACCACACTTTTTTTGTGAAAGATGCAGAAAATAACTCTGCTAAAACAAGACCTCAATTTGGCCCTAACGCCGGTAAAGTCACCACAACCAGTCAAGGCGCCTTGTGCAGTGAATTGCAGTTGGTCAATGAGCGCTTTCAAAAAATGACGGGCTCTTCCTTGAATAAAATCTGGCGTGCTCCTGGTGGCAAGGTATCCCCAAATTACATTGAGATGGGCCATGTTTGTGGCTATACCCACGTTGGCTGGTCAGACGCTGGTTTTCTGGGTGATGAACTTAGTTCCGAGAGATTCTCAAACCAACACCTATTAGACAGGGCCTTGAAGTCTCTTCGACCAGGAGATGTTGCCATGGCGCATCTGGGTATATGGTCTAGGAAGGATCCTTGGGCCCCAACAGTCTTAGAACCTCTGATCATTGGCTTGAAGAAAAAAGGCTATTGTTTCGATACTATTTTAGGAGTTCAGCAGCACCGGCAATTTTCTAGAATAATGAAGCCATGAACACCTTATTTGCCTGGTACTACAACACCCAAGAGTGGTTAATGCAGGAATTAGTCCTGCCTATTCTCTATGCATTTGGTGGTATGGGATTATCTGATGATGCCATCGGTGGCGTTGATTGGTTCATGCTGGGAGTGGTTCAGGTTCTGGTGATTGCTTTGGTGCTTCGTCCTCTGGAAAGTTTTTGGCCAGCGGAAGTTAAGACATCTGATAAGAATGAAACAGTGTCTAAGGCCGTTTGGTCAGATATTGTGTACACACTGATACATCGCCTAGGCATTTTTAAATTAGCCTTGTTTTTCCTTTTCTCTGGCTTATTTTTTTGGTTTGATGCTCAACTTCATGATCTTCGCTTCATTCAGTTCACTGTTGAATCTTGGATTCCAGGAGTAACGTCAATTCCATGGGTGAGTTTCCTGGTTTACTTGGTCATCCTTGATTTTGCCGAATATGTTTACCACCGCTCATCGCATCAGTTCTCATGGTGGTGGCAATTACATGCCTTACATCACAGTCAAAAAACCATGACAGTCTGGAGTGATAACCGTAATCATGTGATGGATGACTTGATGCATTCAGCAGTGTTCTCCTTGATTGCTCTTTTGATCGGAGTTGAGCCGATTCAATTCTTATGGTTGATTGTCATTAGTCAATTAGTGCAGAGTTGGCAACATGGCAATTTAAAGTTTGATCACGGCTGGTTCAAGTATGTTTTGATTTCACCGCAATTCCATCGCTATCACCATTCAATTGGTTTGGGCCATGAAGCACCAGGTAAGCCAGGTGTTCTAGGGGGCTGTAATTTTGGAGTTTTATTTCCTTGGTGGGATATGTTGTTCAAAACAGCGATCTTTTCAAAAGAGATTCATCCAACCGGCGTCAGAAATCTAGAGGTATCTGAGAACCTTGTCACTCATCAATGGCAAGGTTTGAAGCATTCATGGCGAGAGCTCAAGAAAATATTTTAATGATTCATTCATAAAGGTTTTTGTGCTCAGAGCTCTTGGTTTATCAATGATCGGCTTAATGCATCCAAAGATGCTCTGGTTAAGCTTTCGTCCTTTTTTGTTTGTCAGTATTGCGTGGGGCATTTTGTTCTTCTTCATTTGGGAGCCCACGCTTGAGATCATCAGAGTTTTTATCACCACCTCATTTTTAACTGCTTGGATTGCAGATGTCATGTCAGCAACTGGCTGGGATGAGGTCAGAGCGGTGATGGCGCCATTGTTGTTGGTGATGGTGTTGATTCCATTGATCACAATTTCTCTTTTGGTATTTGTTGCATTTACATCCATCCCTGCAGTCGTCAAGCATCTATCCAAACAAGCGCAGTATCAATCGCTTCATCAAGCCAATGTCGGTGGCATATGGGGAAGTATTGTTTATGCCTTGATATCAATCTTCATTTGCTTTTTCTTTTTATTGATCACCTTGCCCATTTGGTGGATTCCTCCCATGGTGGCGATCTTGCCACCATTGCTTTGGGGTTGGCTGACCATGAGATTGATGAGCTATGACGTGCTTGCCCTTCATGCAAGTGCAGAAGAAAGAGATGCCTTGATCGCTGAGCATCGTTGGCGCTTATTTGGCATGGGGATTATTTCTGGGATGTTGGGGGCTGTGCCAACATTCTTTTGGGCCACATCGGCCATGGCGTTTATATTTTTCCCCATTGTTTCTTTCTTTGCTCTGTGGATTTATTCTTTGGTTTTTATTTTCTCTGCGCTTTGGTTTGCCCACTATTTATTAGATGCCTTGCGTGAACATAGAATGATTAATGGAGTTGTATTAAATGATGCATAAAAAGTTCAGACTCATTGTCATTGGTGATGAAATACTCTCTGGCAAGAGACAAGACAAGCACATGTCAAAAATGATTGAGCTTCTCAATGAAAGAGGTTTGTCTCTGCACCAAGTTGAATATGTGGGTGATGATCGCGAGGCCATAACATCCGTCTTAAAGAAGAGTTTTGCAACAGATGATGTGGTGTTTAGTACCGGTGGCATTGGCTCAACTCCAGACGACCACACCAGACAATGTGCCGCCGCTGCTTTGAATCTGCCTTTGGCTTTGCATCCAGAAGCAAAAGAGTTGATCACACAGCGCATTCAAACAACGGCTGAGGGCGATCCTGATAAAGCCAAGCTAACAAACCCAGACAATGTTTTGCGCATGAAGATGGGTGAGTTCCCATTGGGCAGTGACATCATTCCAAATTCATACAATTTGATTCCTGGATTCAGGATCAAAGAACACCATTTCATGCCGGGCTTTCCGGTGATGGCGGCGCCAATGATGGCGTGGGTGCTGGATGAGCTCTATTCAGATTTGTTTCATTTAACTGATTTTGTGGAAAAAAGCTTCATCATTCCATTGGGCATGGAGGCCAGCTTAACCACCTTGATGGAGCAGATTGAGGCCACATATTCAGGAGTGAAGGTTTTCAGTCTTCCTTCAGTGGGAGACCCACGCAAAGGCGGTGTATTTGCCAAGCGTCACATTGAGTTGGGGATCAAGGGATCCTTGTCTGATGTTGAGGAAGCTTTCCCCTTTCTCAAAGAAGGTGTTCTAAAATTGGGCTTTGAAATACACGATTTGCCCCAAGCTGGTGATTAATTGGGCATTTGCCTGAAATTAGTGCATTTATGCACCAAAAAAGTGCATTAAACTGATCTGCACATGATTTAGTCATCTAAAATGCTGATAAGTAAATGAGGTGTGTCTTTTGGCATGCTTTGTGCATGGTTTTGTAATAAGCGGGTTGCAGCTTCTTTCAAAGGAGATGTGACTGATTTGAGATCGTACCAACAGGAGATTTGCATGACAACGAAGACCGTCGCTGATGTAATGAAGCTTGCGAAAGAGAAAGAAGTTACTTTTGTTGACTTCCGTTTTACAGATACCAAAGGTAAAGAGCAGCACGTATCAGTGCCAGTGTCTCACTTTGATGAAGATAAATTTGAGAGTGGTCATGCATTTGACGGCTCATCAATTGCTGGTTGGAAAGGTATTGAAGCATCAGACATGTTGTTGATGCCAGATCCAGTAACAGCTTATATCGATCCATTCTATGAAGAGCCAACATTGGTGCTTTCATGTGACGTGATCGAGCCATCAGATGGCAAAGGCTACGACCGTGACCCACGTTCTATTGCTAAACGCGCAGAAGCTTATTTAAAGAGTACTGGTATTGGTGATACAGCTTTCTTTGGTCCTGAGCCAGAGTTCTTTGTATTTGACAGCGTGACTTGGGCCAACGACATGCAAGGTTGTTTCTTCAAGGTTGAATCAGAGGAAGCACCTTGGTCATCAGGAAAAACTTTTGAACACGGCAACACAGGCCATCGTCCAGGTAAAAAGGGTGGTTACTTCCCAGTAGCTCCTGTTGATACATTCCAAGACATGCGTTCTGAAATGTGTTTAATTTTGGAATCTCTAGGTATTCCTGTTGAAGTTCACCACCACGAAGTGGCTGGTCAAGGTCAAAACGAACTAGGCACAAGATTCAGCACATTGGTTCAACGTGCTGACTGGACAATCCTACAAAAGTACGTGATTCAAAACGTTGCTCACGCTTATGGCAAAACAGCAACATTCATGCCTAAGCCAATCGTTGGTGACAACGGTTCAGGTATGCACGTTCACCAATCTATCTGGAAAGATGGTCAGAACTTGTTCGCTGGTAACGGCTATGCAGGTTTGTCAGATCTTGCTTTGTACTACATCGGCGGTATCATCAAGCACGCGCGTGCATTGAACGCGATCACTAACCCAGGTACAAACTCATACAAGCGTTTGGTTCCAGGTTTTGAAGCTCCAGTTAAGTTGGCTTACTCAGCACGTAACCGTTCTGCTTCAATCCGTATTCCTCACGTGGCCAATCCAAAAGGTCGCCGTATTGAAACTCGTTTCCCAGATCCATTGGCCAATCCATACTTGTGCTTCTCAGCATTGATGATGGCTGGTTTAGATGGTATCCAGAACAAGATTCATCCAGGTGAAGCTGCTGACAAGAACTTGTATGACTTGCCACCAGAAGAAGATGCAAAGATCCCAACAGTATGTAACAGCTTGGATCAGGCATTGGATGCATTGAACGCAGACCGTGAGTTCTTGACTCGTGGCGGTGTGTTCACAAACTCAATGTTAGATGCGTACATCGAATTGAAGATGGAAGAAGTTACACGCTTCCGTATGGCTGCTCACCCAGTCGAATTCGATATGTACTATTCACTCTAATCGAGAGACTAGAGAAGGTAGAGCGCAGGTATGTTGCGCAAACCAAGCAAAGAAGGGGCAGCAGTAGCTGCCCTTTTTTCTCCGCACAGTGTTTGGGATGAATTTCCAAATGCGATTCTGATTGTTGATCACAACCATCAGATGGTGGTGTACGCAAACCCTGTTGCAGAAGTCAGTCTTGATCTTTCTAGCAAATTGCTAGGTGGGATGAGCCTGCATGATTTGTTTGGACACAATCCAGAACTTTTTCAAATGCTGGACGCAATCAAGACAGAAGAGGTTGCATCCCAGCGCCAAGATTTGATCTTGAACTCAGGGCCAGCGCGTGCCGATCATGATCCCATCAATGCCCATGTGGTGGTTGGAGCACTCAATCATCCTGATTTACTCCTGATTGAATGGTTTCCCCTGGAGCAGCAGTTGCGCAGCGAGCGCGATGATCGATTGGTACAACAAGTAGAAGCCAATAAAACCTTGATGCGCAATTTGGCCCATGAAATCAAGAACCCTTTGGGTGGCATCAGAGGGGCAGCACAGCTTTTAGAGTATGAATTACCTGATAAGGCTCTGCACGAGTACACACAGGTCATCATCAAAGAATCTGATCGACTCCAAAGCTTGGTTGATCGTTTGCTAGCACCTCACAGGAAGCCGCACATTGATGATTTCTTGAATATTCATGAAGTGCTGGAGCGAGTCAGAAGTTTGGTCTTAGCTGAATTTCCCAATGGTTTAAAGATTAAGAGAAATTACGATATCAGCCTACCTGATTTGCTGGGTGACAAAGAGGGCTTAATTCAGGCTGTTTTAAACGTGGTTCATAACGCTGCTCAGGCACTTAGAAGCAGAATCGAGCAAGGCGATGCCGAGATAGAGCTCAGAACCAGGGTGGTTCGCAACGTCACTATCAACAAGCAACGTTACAAACTGGCATTAGATTTGCATGTGATTGATAACGGGCCTGGCATACCTGATGAAATCAAGGACAAAATTTTCTTTCCTTTGGTCTCGGGCACGGAGGGAGGCAGTGGTTTGGGGCTGACTTTGGCGCAAACTTATGTACAACAGAATTATGGTTTTATCGGTTGCACCAGTAAACCTGGAACAACTGACTTTCAAATGCAATTACCTTTCCGCTTAAAAACGGAACGATAACAATAAGAATCGGATAACGATATGAAACCTGTTTGGATTGTGGATGATGATCAATCAATACGTTGGGTATTGGAGAAAGCATTGCAACGCGAGAACATGCCATATCGCAGCTTTTCCAATCCCCAAGATGTTTTAGATGCTTTTGACAATAAAGAAGAGCCACAGGTTTTAATCTCTGATATTCGTATGCCGCGTGGCAATGGTATTGATCTGTTGCAGCAGGTCAAAGCAGAGCACCCGCATGTGCCAGTGATCATCATGACAGCCTATTCAGATCTTGATTCAGCGGTTTCATCTTTTCAGGGCGGTGCATTTGAGTACATCACCAAGCCATTTGATATTGCCAAATCCATTGAGTTGATTCGTCGAGCAGTCGATGAAAGTTTGCGATTACAGAACCAAACGCAAGAGGGCGCAGTGCGCATGCAAGAGACCACCGAGATTCTTGGTCAGGCCCCTGCCATGCAGGATGTCTTCAGGGTCATTGGACGCCTATCCCAATCAAACGTCACCGTCCTAATCACAGGTGAGTCTGGCACGGGTAAAGAGCTCGTGGCCAGAGCTTTGCACAAGCACAGTCCAAGAGCGGGTGGTCCGTTCATCGCCTTGAATACGGCCGCCATTCCGAAAGACTTATTAGAGTCTGAATTATTTGGTCATGAAAGAGGCGCCTTCACTGGTGCTCAAACCATGAGACGTGGTCGTTTTGAGCAAGCTGAAGGCGGTACTTTATTTTTAGATGAAATCGGTGATATGCCATTTGATCTACAAACACGTTTACTGCGTGTCTTGTCAGACGGTCATTTTTACAGAGTGGGCGGTCATGATTCACTCAAGGCTAATGTTCGAGTCATTGCTGCCACCCACCAAAATCTTGAGGCGCGGGTTGCTGAAGGCTTGTTCAGAGAAGACTTGTTCCATCGCCTGAATGTGATTCGTCTGCGCTTGCCATCTTTAAGAGAGCGCAAGGAAGACATTCCTTTGTTGGCACGCCACTTTATGCAGACCTCTGCAAAGTCCTTGAGCATGGATCCCAAACGCTTATCTGATGATGCTTTGGTGGCAATTGCCCAATTACCATTCCCCGGCAACGTTAGACAGCTAGAAAATTTATGTCACTGGTTGACTGTGATGGCACCAGCTCAAGTCATTGGCGCTCAAGATTTGCCGCCAGATGCGATTGAGATCGGAGCCGATCTGCCAGAAGGCGTTGCCACTGAAATCTTGGCAAAAATTAAAACATCAAACCCTGGAGATTGGGAGTCTGGCCTTGCCTTGCTGGCCAAACAACTTTTACAAGACGGTGGCCGAGATGTATTCAATATCTTGGAAACTAAATTTGAAAAAGCTGTTCTAACTGCAGCATTAGAAGTTACACGAGGTCGTCGCGTTGAAGCTGCAGAGCGCTTAGGGATTGGCAGAAATACAATCACCAGAAAACTTCAAGAACTGGGCATTGATACTTAAATCAATTCAGTCATCTTGAGTGAGTTCATAATAGAACGATTATTGTGAATTAAACCTATTTATGCCTGCTATTCGTCTTGCCACTTGGAACGTCAATTCCATCAAAGTTCGTCTGCCCCATCTTTTACAGTGGTTGGCTGCTCAAGATGCTCTTAAAGCACCCATTGATGCTCTATGCCTCCAAGAGCTCAAACTCACAGAAGATAAATTTCCATTTGCTGAGCTAGAGGCAGCTGGTTATTACTCATTAGTAGCGGGGCAAAAAACTTATAACGGCGTTGCCATTCTGTTGCGCAAATCATCTTTGGCTGCAATTGCTCAAGATGTGCAAACTGCATTTTTATCTCCAGTCAAAAACAACCCCAAATTTGCCGATGAGCAACAGCGCTTATTGGCTGCTACCGTGGCTTTTAATGGCAGGGCCCCGATCAGAATCATCTCAGCATACTTCCCCAATGGACAGGCGCCAGGCACAGAAAAGTTTGCTTATAAGCTTGATTGGTTGGCTGGATTACATGACTGGCTCAGTGAAGAGATGGAGGAGCACTCCAGGATTGCCTTGTTAGGTGACTACAACATTGCTCCTGAAGATCAGGATGTGCATGATCCCAAAGCATGGGAGGGCCAAAATTTGGTATCCCAAGATGAGCGAGATGCTTTTTCGGGTCTGATTGAAATGGGTTTTTACGATAGTTATCGTTTGTTTGAGCAAGCCCCCAAAAGCTTTAGTTGGTGGGACTATCGCATGATGGGCTTCAGAAGAAACGCGGGTGTTCGCATTGATCACATTCTTCTGAGTGAAGCATTGAAAAATGACTGCATCGCAAGTTCTATTGATAAAACTCCTAGAACTTGGGAGCAGCCATCTGATCACGCCCCCGTGATCACTACCTTAAGTTAAGCCTTAGGCCAAACCACCATGCCTTAAAAGGGCATCAATCTCTGGTTCTCTGCCTCTGAAGGCTTTAAATGATTCGGCAGCTGAGCGGCTACCGCCAACTTCAAGAATTTCTTGTCGATAGCGCTCACCTGTGGCTGCATCCAAAATGCTGCCAGTTTTTTTCGCTGCTTCTTCAAACGCTGCATAGGCATCTGCAGACAATACTTCAGCCCACTTATAGCTGTAGTAACCGGCTGAGTAACCGCCCGCAAAGATATGGCTGAAGGTATTGGGCCATCTTGATAAATCAGACTGCTTGATCACGTGCACTTGGTCATTGATTTGCCTTGATAGTTGCAAGATATCCTCAGGTTTTGCTAAGTGTGGATCAAAGCTTGAGTGAAGGCGCCAGTCCGTCAAAGAAAATACTAACTGTCTTAAGGTGCCCATGCCGTTTTGGAAGTTCTTGGCAGCAATCATTTTTTCATAAAGAGATTTTGGCAAGGTTTCACCAGTCTCTACATGTGCGGTCATCTTTTCTAAAACTTCCCATTCCCAGCAAAAGTTTTCCATGAACTGACTAGGTAATTCAACGGCGTCCCATTCCACGCCATTGATGCCCGAAACACCCAAAGATCCAACCTGAGTCAACATGTGATGCAGGCCGTGGCCGCACTCATGGAACATGGTGATCACATCATCATGACTGATGGTTGGTTGCTTGGTAACGCCATTGACTGTTACAGGAGCGGGGAAGTTGCACACCAAATAAGCCACAGGTGTTTGAACCGTGCCATTGGTGAGATTTCTTCGTCCTCTGGCATCGTCCATCCACGCGCCGCCGCGTTTGCCCGATCTTGCGTAAGGGTCTAGATAAAAATTAGCCAGCAGTTTTCCGCTCTTACTTAATACTTTGAATGATTGGACGTCTGCATGCCACACTGGCAAAGAGTCTTTTTCGATCTTCACGCCAAACAAGGTTTGCACAAGACCAAACAATCCATCAAGCACCTTTGGCAAAGGAAAGTATTGTTTGACTTCGTTTTCAGAAAAAGCATAACGCACTTGTTTGAGCTTTTCTGATGCAAACGCCATGTCCCATGGCTCAAGATTTGATAGACCTAAATGATCTTTGGCGAAAAGCTGTAATTCTTCCCAATCCTTTTGGCCATGAGTTTGAGCTCTCTTGGCAAAATCAGTTAAAAACTGATCTACCTCTGACACAGTTTTTGCCATTTTGGGGGCAAGACTCAAGGCGGCAAAATTTGCAAAACCAAGCATCTTGGCTTCTTCATCCTTGAGACGAAGCTGTGACAGCATATTCTTCGTGTTATCCCATTCAGCTTTACCGCCACCGAATTGTTCAGATAACTCTGATGCTCTGGTGACGTAGGCTTCGTAAAGTTTTTTTCTCAGAGGCCTGTTTTCAGAAAGTTGCATGACTGGGAAATACGATGGGAAGTGAAGCGTGAATGCCCAGCCAGCCAATTCTTTTGACTCAGCCGTTTGCTTTGCAGCAGCAATAGCATCGTCTGGTAATCCAGCCAAATCCTTTTCATCGGTGATCACATGCACAAAGTGATCTGTTGCATCTAAAACATGATCAGAGAATTCTTTGGATAGCTGCGCTTGCTGATCTTGTATTTCCGCAAAGCGGATTTTTTGATCATCTGATAGTTCAGCACCACCCAAACGAAAATCTCTCAAAGAGTTCTCAATGACCTTGCGTTGAGCGCGATCAAGTGAGGAGAACTCAGCTGATTGACTCAAGGCCTTGTACTTTTTGTATAGCTCTAAATTTTGACCAAGATTTGTCCAAAAGGCAGTGACCTCTGGCAGCATTTCTGCATGAGCTTTTCTGAACTCTGGGGTGTCAGCGACACTGTTCAAATGACTGATCACACCCCAAGCACGCCCAAGATTTTCAGTTGCATCTTCAAGTGGCTCGACCAAGTCTCGCCAAGTGGCAGGGGTAGATATTTGTAAAGATAGATCAACCGCTTTTTGAGCTTCAGACAGAAGTTGCTCAATGGCGGGTTTGATGTCATCAGCCTTGATAGAGCTGTATTCGGGAAGGCTTTTGCCAAAGGCGAGTAGAGGATTGAGTAATGGATTATTCATACTCAATATTATGTCCTGAAATCGAAAAAAGTTCAGGCGATAAAAGGCTTACGCCAAAAGGGTCTTTATGCTTTGACTCTTTCAGCGGCCTCAAGCGTGTTCAGCAAAAGCATGGTGATCGTCATTGGACCAACACCGCCTGGAACAGGAGTGATTGCGCTGGCAACATACTTCACTTCATCAAAGTCCACATCGCCACAAAGCTTGCCATCAGGCAAGCGGTTGATGCCAACATCGATGACCACAGCACCATTTTTAACCATGTTGGCGGTGATCATTTTTGGTTTGCCAGTGGCGACAACCAAGATATCAGCTTCTTTGGTGTGAGCCGTTAAGTCTTTGGTTTTACTGTTACAAATAGTGACTGTTGCCCCAGCTTGCAATAACAACATGGCCATTGGTTTGCCAACAATATTAGAAGCACCGATCACAACCGCTCGAGCGCCTCTGATGGGGTAGTCAATGCTCTCTAGCATTTTCATGCAGCCATAAGGTGTACAAGGCCTGAACAAGGGTGCGCCAATCATCAATGCACCAGCGTTTGCCACATGAAAGCCATCCACATCTTTTTCGGGGGCGATGGCTTCGATCACTCTGTGACTATCAATGTGCTTTGGCAATGGCAACTGAACCAAGATGCCATGGATCTTCTTGTCTTGATTTAATTCATTGATGCGAGCAAGAAGTGCAGCTTCGCTCAAATCAGCAGGATGTCTTTCAAGTATGGAGTACATCCCCACATCTTCACAGGCTTTTACTTTGTTTCTCACGTAAACCTGACTGGCAGGATCCTCGCCCACCAATAAAACCGCTAAACCAGGCTTGACACCTTTGGCTGTCAAGATAGCTGTTTTGGCAGCAATTTCTAGTCTGATTTTCTTGGCAAGGGCGTTGCCGTCAAGGATTTGTGCGGGCATATTAATTATTAGATTCAGATAAGGCGAGTCTTAATAGGTCTGCAACAGTGTTGACGTTGAGCTTTTCCATGATGTTGGCGCGATGGGCTTCAACCGTCTTGATTGAAATATTCAAATCATCGGCAATTTGTTTATTGAGTCGACCAGCAACAATTCTCTCAAGAACCTGTTTTTCTCTGCCGGTCAATTTACTCAATAGATTTTGAGTGTTCTTTTGAGTATCTGCTTTTGCATAGTCAATTCTGGCCCTGGCCAGCATCTTTTCAACCAATACTTTTAACTCGGACTCTTTGAATGGTTTTTCAATGAAATCAACCGCACCTTTTTTCATGGTTGAAACAGCCATTGAAACATCGCCGTGACCAGTGATAAAAGAGATTGGCATAGGGATGCCTTCTGCTAAAAGACGCTCTTGAAGCTCAAGACCAGACATACCTGGCATACGCACATCCAGAATTAAGCAAGAAACTGTTTCCTTGTGGTCGCCCTGAAGAGCTTGGAGAAACCTCTCAGCACTTGGCTGGCATTTAACAGTGTAGCCATTGCTTTCTAAGAGCCATGTCAATGAATCTCTCACGGCTTCGTCGTCATCAACGACATAAACGATTTCAGGTTTCTTGTTCATATACTTAATTATCCTAGGGGAAGTAGTATTGTAAAGGTGCAGCCCGGACCAGGTTGATCTTTTTGTGAAGCATTGTTTTCAGCCCATAGGCGACCATGATGGGACTCAATGATGGAGCGGCAGATGTTCAAACCCATGCCCATGCCATCATGTTTGGTGCTAAAGAAGGGTTCATACAATCTTTCCAAGGCATCTTCCGGGATTCCAGGGCCTTGATCCATGACGCGAATCCGAAGCATGGCTGGGGAAACCGAGTCATCAACATCAACCACCAGCTTGATCAGCTTGGAAGAGTTGGCTTTATTTGGGATATGTTTAATTGCATCAATCGCATTTTTCAATAGATTTACTAAAACCTGTTGAATCAAAATTGGATCCAAAAAGACCTTGGGTAAATTATCTGCAAAAGAAATGCTGATTTGAACTCCGTATCTCTGCGCTTCAATTTCAGCCAAACCCACAGAGTCCTCAATGATTTCGGCCACATTGACCACCACGCTTTGAGGTTGACTTCTTTTTACGAAACCCCTGATGCGTTGAATGATCGTGCCGGCACGGTGAGCTTGATTGGTTGCCTTTTCAATCGCAGGCAGGATATCTTTTTCAATATCGATGTTTTGTTGTGACTTCAGTCGATTGGCGATGCCTGTGCAGTAGTTTGAAATCGCAGCAAGCGGTTGATTTAATTCGTGCGCTAGAGAAGAGGCCATTTCACCCATCGTTGTTAAACGACTTGAAAATTGAAGCTTTTCTTCTTGTTCACGGGTTTGATCTTCGGCTTTCTTTCTTGCAGTGATATCTGTTGCAATGATCAATTGTGCCAAGTGACCATCTACCCAAGAGATGTAACGGCGTCTTACCTCATACCAAAGTTTGGTTTGATTGATTTGAATTTCCCTGAAGTCAGATTGCGTTGGTGTCAAAGCTGAGGCGGGCAAGCCAGCAAAACCATCCACACTGTCAATATCCAATGCCCCCATGTCTTCTGGATCGATCTCATGACCAGCCAAATCTAGGTGGGCTTTTGTTGTATTGCCAAAAGTTTCTCTGTAGTACTTATTAGCAAACAAGAGTTGCCCACTCTGCAATGAAATAACCGAAACGGCAGCATCAAGACTTTCCAATACCGTGGTAAATCGTTCTTGAGCCAGTGCCAATTCCTGTCGAGCTTTGATGGGTTCTGAAATATCAACAATTGAACTAATCCAGCCAGATTGCTCACCTTTTTCATCAATCAAAGGCGACACAAATGTTCTGGAATTAATCTTGATGCCATTTTTCTTTTGCAGGACCGCTTCAAAGCCGGCCTTTGGTGAGTTTCCTTTAAGGGCTACCGCCATTTTTTTAGTTAGTTCAGGAACTAATTCTGCTGGCCAAAACGGAAATGGTGGAGACATACCAATTAGTTCATGTCGTGACCATCCTGTCATTTCACAAAAGGCAGGGTTCACATAAGTGATTTTTCCTTGCATGTCGTGAGCTCTCATGCCAATCGTGATGGACTCCTCCATGGCACGCCTGAAATTGGTTTCAGTTTGCAAATCTTTTTGGATTGAGTAACGTTGAGAGGTTTGTCTCCAAACAGACCAGAGGCTCCATAAAACAAAGCCGCTCAAACCAATGACCAACCAAAGTAAGGTGCGATAAGTTAAATTGGTTGGCGGTGGGTATGTGCTGACATGCAAGGTCAATGGAATTGGCGTTTTATCCAGTGTCACACTGTGCTCCAATGATCTGGAGCTGGTTCGCTTGGGGTTTGAGCTGACCATCTCTTTGCCATTGGTATCCAATAGTGCAAAACGGTAGAGACCATTTAATTCACTAGGAATCATGTGCTGAACGATTCGTTTGCCGGAGTAGAGAGCTGCTATTGCACCAGTCACTGCACCATTTTGAATGATGGGAGTCACATGCCAAAAAACGTATTGCCTATCTGTATTGGAGGTCTCATTTTCTGCCGGATGAAAGCGCAACATTTTTCCATACGTCGCTTTATTTGATTCCGCTGCTTCAGAAAAAATGTCATTTAACTCTGTATCAAGCACAGACTTAATTGAAGTTCTTTCTGACCACTTCGAATAGCTTGGGTTATTGGGCAGGGTGGCGATGCGATTTTGTTTGCTGTCTAACCAACGCAGTTGCAAAATTTCAGGACTGTCTTGTATCAGCTTGGTTGATAGTTTGAAAAATGATTCTGGGTATTGAGATTTACTTGCGGAGTTACTGATCTCGCGACTCAATTCTAGGATGGAGTCTTCATTGGCAGCGAATCTTAGTAACACTCTTTGTTTGGCAAAGGCAGTCTCGCGGTAGAGGGTGTATTGCTGCTGATTTTTATCTTGGTAATTCAGTGTCCACAGGATCAATCCCATCGCGCAGGTGAACAACACAATGGCCAATACCGGTATGTATAAAAATGTATATGACCTAGCCCTTTGTTTAAGTGCTTTGGTTCTGAACTTCTTGATGGCTTGACCAAGATATTGAGGAATAACTGTTTTCAAATGAATACTTATTGACTAGGGAAAACCATGCAATCTTAGAGTGTAATTCGGGTCGATACTGAAGCTTAGGATTTTTTCAATTTTTACTTAATATTGCCACGCAACATAATCCCATATAGTGATAAATAACTTCGTTATATGAAATATTGCTTGCTCCGGCAACGTGGCGTTTTTAGAATTTGAATAAGACAAAAGGGTTTAGCCCTATTAATAGAGCGAAGTAACCAGGAGACAAGCATGGCTGATTTACCAAATCAACAGCGAGGGGCTAATGGCTCTGAGGACATCGATCCAATCGAAACCAAAGAATGGATTGATGCCTTAAATGGTGTGATCAAACAAGAAGGCGTTGATCGCGCTGCATTCTTGATTGATGAGCAGATATCACATGCTCGCGTCAGCGGGGTGGTGCAACCCTTCCATGCTGAGACACCTTATATCAATACGATCCCTGTCGAGCAGCAAGCTAAACTTCCTGGTGATCAAGAGATTGAGCACAGGATTCGTTCTTACACTCGTTGGAATGCCATGGCGATGGTGTTAAAGGCCAACAAAGACACCAACGTTGGTGGACACATCTCATCTTTCCAGTCTGCCGCAACTCTCTACGATGTGGGCTTCAATCACTTCTGGCATGCTCCTTCTGATAAGCATGGTGGTGATTTAGTTTTTGTTCAAGGTCACGTTGCCACTGGTGTGTATGCCCGTGCTTATATGTTGGGTCGTTTAACCGAAGAAAATTTAAATAACTTCCGTCAAGAAGTTGATGGCAAAGGTATTTCTAGTTACCCGCATCCTTGGTTGATGCCAGACTTTTGGCAGTTCCCAACAGTCTCAATGGGCTTAGGCCCAATCATGGCTATTTACCAAGCCCGTTTCATGAAGTATCTACAAGACCGCGGCATGGCACAAACAGAGGGAAGAAAAGTTTGGGCATTCTTGGGTGATGGTGAAACCGATGAGCCTGAGTCATTGGGTGCCATTGGTATGGCCGGTAGAGAAAACTTAGACAATCTATGTTTTGTTATTAACTGTAATTTGCAGCGTCTAGATGGTCCAGTTCGCGGTAACGGAAAAATCATTCAAGAACTTGAATCTGAATTCAGGGGCGCTGGTTGGAATGTGATCAAACTAGTTTGGGGTACTCATTGGGATGCTTTATTTGCCCGAGATAAAAAGGGTATCTTGATGAAACGTCTTGGCGAGATCGTGGATGGTGAGTACCAGACCATGAAAGCCAAAAATGGCGCATACGTCAGAAAGATTGTTTTCAATACACCTGAATTAGAAGCTTTGGTGGCTGACTGGAGCGATGAAGATGTTTGGAATTTAAATCGCGGCGGTCACGACCCACACAAAGTCTATGCCGCATTCCATGCAGCCGCGAATCATAAAAATCAACCCACCGTTATTTTGGCAAAAACCATCAAAGGTTATGGCATGGGTGGCTCAGGTCAGGGCATGAACATCGCTCACCAAGCCAAGAAAATGAACATTGAAGACATCAAAGCATTCAGAGATCAATTCAAAATCCCAGTGCCTGATGACAAGTTAGAAGAATTGCCTTTGGTTAAGTTTGAAGAAGGTAGTCCTGAGTTGAATTACATGCGTGAACGTCGCATGGAGTTGGGCGGTTATCTGCCTCAACGTAGAACTAAAGCAGAAAGCTTAGAAGTTCCAAAGCTTGAAGTATTTGCTCCATTGCTTGAGGCCACTGTTGAGGGTCGTGAAATTTCAACGACCATGGCCTTTGTGCGTATGTTGAACATGGTGGTTAAAGACAAGACCATTGGCAAGCGTGTGGTGCCGATTGTTCCTGATGAATCCAGAACTTTTGGTATGGAAGGCATGTTCCGTCAATTGGGCATCTGGAACCAGTTGGGTCAGCTTTACACGCCGCAAGATCATGATCAGTTGATGTTCTATAAAGAAGACAAGCACGGTCAAATTTTGCAAGAGGGTATCAATGAAGCTGGAGCGATGTGTGATTGGATCGCTGCGGCAACATCCTACTCAACACACGGCGTACCAATGTTGCCGTTCTACATTTTCTACTCAATGTTTGGTTTCCAGCGTATCGGCGATTTAGCTTGGGCTGCTGGCGATATGCGTAGTCGCGGTTTCTTATTGGGCGGAACCGCTGGTAGAACCACATTGAACGGTGAAGGTTTACAGCACGAAGACGGTCACAGTCATTTGTGGAGTGGTGCAATTCCAAACTGCATCAGCTATGACCCAACCTTTGCTTTTGAATTAGCAGTGATCATTCAAGACGGTATGCGCCGCATGATGACCAATCAAGATGATGTTTATTACTACATCACCTTGATGAATGAAAACTATGCTCACCCAGCAATGCCTAAGGGTGCTGAGAATGACATCTTGAAGGGCATGTATCGCTTAACCAGTGTTGGTGACGCAAAAGCCAAGCTAAAAGTTCAGCTACTCGGTAGCGGCACAATCCTCCGTGAGGTGATTGAGGCTGCCAATATGTTGCGTGATGAATGGGGTGTTGCTTCTGATATTTGGGGTTGCCCAAGCTTCACAGAATTGGGCCGTGATTGGAATGCCGTCTCACGTCAAAACATGTTGAACCCAACTGATAAGCCAGTGCTATCTCATGTAGAGAAGTTATTGAAAGACACCACTGGTCCAGTGATTGTTGCCACGGACTATGTGCGTTTATTCCCAGAGCAAATCAGACCAGCCCTTCAGAATATTGGTAAGAGATACACGGTATTAGGTACAGATGGTTATGGTCGCTCTGATACACGTGAGAAGCTTCGCCACTTCTTTGAGGTGGATCGTCGCTGGGTCACAGTTGCTGCGCTCAAAACTTTGGCCGATGAAGGTCAGATTGAGCACAAGAAGGTTGCGGAGGCCATCAAGAAGTACGGCCTTGATCCTAAAAAACCAAACCCAATGACAGTGTGAGGAAACTAAGATGAGCCAAGTGATAGAAATCAAAGTTCCTGATATTGGAGATTATGACGGCGTTCCTGTGATCGAAGTTCATGTGAAGCCTGGTGACGTGGTTGAAAAAGAGCAATCTTTGGTGACCTTGGAATCTGATAAAGCCACCATGGATGTTCCTTCATCACATGCTGGCGTGGTCAAAGAAGTTAAAGTTAAAGTAGGTGACAGCATTTCTGAAGGTCATGTCGTGATTCTTTTGGAAGAATCAGGTTCCGCATCAACTCAGGCTGCCCCTGCAGTCTCGTCTGCGCCTGCTCCTCAAAAATCAGCAACACCAGCAGTTGCGCCAGCACCCGTAGCGGCAACAGGTGGTTTAGTGAATGTGACTGTTCCTGATATCGGCGATTACAAAGGTGTTCCTGTGATCGAGGTTCATGTCAAACCTGGTGATGTGGTTGAAAAAGAGCAAACATTGGTGACCTTGGAATCAGACAAAGCCACCATGGACGTTCCCTCTTCACACGCTGGTGTGATCAAGGAAGTCAAAGTAAAGGTAGGCGATAGCATCTCTCAAGGTGATTTGGTGGTGATTCTGGAATCTTCATCCGCTGGTTCTTCACCAGCTGCAGTTCCAGCTCCAGCTAAAGCTCCAAGCGCAGCTCCGGTAGCAGCTCCTCAAGCAAGCGCACCAGCAGCGGCGCAGAGTGCACCTCAGGCAGCAGCTCCCCGCACTGAATCTGTTCCAGCAAGTGGCGCTATCAGTCACGCAAGCCCATCCGTGCGTAAGTACGCCAGAGAACTTGGTGTTGATGTGAGCAAAGTGATTGGTACTGCGCCCAAAGGCAGAATTTCTCAAGAGGACGTTCAGGCTTATGTGAAAAACATCATGACCGGACAAGCGGCATCGCCAGCGGGCGCTCCAGTAGCTGCATCCGGTGGATTGAATTTATTGCCTTGGCCAAAAATTGATTTCAGCAAATTTGGTGAAACAGAAACCAAGCCGCTATCAAGAATTCAAAAACTATCAGCCGCTAATTTATCTCGCAATTGGGTCATGATTCCAGCGGTGACTTATCACGAAGATGCCGACATCACTGACTTAGAAGCATTCCGTGTGATGACCAATAAGGACAATGAAAAACAAGGTATCAAAGTCACGATGTTGGCTTTCTTGATCAAAGCAGCTGTTAATGCCTTGAAGAAGTATCCAGAATTCAATAGTTCATTGGATGGCGATAACTTGGTGATGAAGAAATACTTCCACATTGCTTTTGCCGCAGATACACCGAATGGTTTGGTGGTGCCTGTTGTGAAGAATGCTGACAAAAAAGGTATCTTTGAAATCGCTAAAGAAACCGGCGAGTTGGCCAAGCTTGCGCGTGAGGGCAAATTAAAGCCTGATCAAATGCAAGGCGCATCTTTCACGATCTCGTCTTTGGGTGGTATTGGCGGAACTTACTTTGCGCCAATCATCAATGCACCAGAGGTGGCTATTTTGGGTGTTAATAAAGCCAGCATGAAGCCTGTTTGGGATGGCAAGCAGTTTGTACCAAAATTGATTTGCCCATTGTCACTCACCGCAGATCACCGCGTGATTGATGGTGCCTTAGCAACAAGATTCAACGTTTATTTGGCTGAACTATTGGCTGATTTCCGTCGTGTTGTTCTTTAAGGAATATTGATATGCCTACCGTAGAAATCAAAGTTCCTGATATTGGTGATTTTCATGATGTACCGGTGATTGAAGTTTTGGTCAAGCCTGGTGATCAGGTTGAAAAAGAACAAGCACTGTTGGTCTTGGAGTCTGACAAGGCAACCATGGAAGTGCCGAGTGAGCAAGCTGGCAAAATTGTTTCTATCAGCGTTAAAGTTGGTGACAAAATCAATCAAGGCATGGTGATCGCAACGCTTGAGGTGGCTGCTGATGCTAAGCCAGCCGCAAGTAGTCCAGCAACATCCGCTCCAGCAAAAGAAGCAGCTCCAAAAGTTGAGGCGCCTCGAATGAGTGCTCCTGCAGCAGGCTCTTATGCTGGAAAAGTGGATCACGAATGTGACATGCTGGTTTTGGGTGCAGGTCCTGGCGGTTACAGTGCAGCATTCAGAAGTGCTGACTTGGGCATGAATACCATCATCGTTGAGCGTTACTCAACCCTGGGTGGAGTTTGCTTGAACGTCGGTTGTATCCCATCAAAAGCTTTGTTGCATACAGCAGCCATCATGGATGAAGTCAAAGCCATGGCAGCGCACGGTATCTCATACGGTGCACCAAAGATTGAAATTGATAAGTTACGAGCTCATAAAGAAACCGTGATTGGTAAGTTAACCGGCGGTCTTGCTGGTATGGCCAAAGCTCGCAAAGTTAAAACGGTGCGCGGTATTGGTCGATTCTTAGATGCTTATCACGTTGAAGTAGAAGTCACCGAAGGTGACTCTAAGAAAACAAATGGAAAAAAAGAAGTGATTCGTTTCCAAAAAGCCATCATTGCTGCTGGTAGCCAAGCTGTGATGTTGCCTTTCTTGCCGAAGGATCCAAGGATCGTTGATAGCACGGGTGCATTAAAGCTTGAGAAGGTGCCTAAGAGAATGTTGGTGATTGGTGGCGGCATCATTGGCTTAGAGATGGCGACGGTTTACAGCACCTTGGGTAGCAAAATTGACATTGCTGAAATGTTGGATGGTTTGATGGCTGGCGCAGACCGTGATTTGGAAAAAGTTTGGGAGAAAGTCAACGCCCCACGTTTTGACAACATCATGTTGAAGACGCGCGCTAGTAAAGCTGAGGCAAAACCAGATGGCATTCATGTGACCTTTGAGGGCGAAAAAGCTCCGGCCACGCCCCAGGTATATGACCTTGTATTGGTGGCCGTTGGCCGCACACCCAATGGTAAGAAGTTAGATGCTGATAAAGCTGGTGTGGTGGTTGATGAGCGGGGCTTTATTTCGGTTGATAAACAATTGCGCACGAATGTGAATCACATTTTTGCGATTGGCGATCTCGTGGGTCAGCCCATGTTGGCCCACAAAGCGGTTCATGAAGGACACGTTGCTGCAGAAGTTGCAGCAGGGCATAAGGCTTTCTTTGATGCCAAACAAATTCCATCTGTGGCTTATACCGATCCTGAAGTTGCATGGGCTGGACTCACAGAAGAACAGTGCAAGGCTCAAGGCATTGCTTATGAAAAAGGACTTTTCCCTTGGGCGGCCAGTGGTAGAGCAATTGCCAATGGTCGTGATGAGGGATTCACAAAATTGTTATTTGATAAAGAAACTCATCGCATCATTGGCGGCGGTATTGTTGGTACCCATGCCGGTGATTTGATTGGCGAAGTATGTTTGGCCATTGAAATGGGTGCTGATGCGGTTGATATTGGTAAAACAATCCATCCTCACCCAACACTTGGTGAATCTGTTGGTATGGCTGCTGAAGTGGCGCATGGCACTTGCACCGACTTACCGCCAGCTAAGAAAAAATAGTCGATGATTTGTGCCAAGCCTCAATGATTTGGGGTTTAGGCATAAAAAAACCCCCGCTCGAGGCGGGGGTTAAAAGGTACTTGTAGATTAGATCTAACTGGGTACCGAGGAGACAACTGTTACTACTTCAATTCTTTCATGCCACTATGATGATTCAAATGGCTTGCATCTTGCTTACTTCTTGCCGCGAGCAGCTTTAACTGCTGTATTAGCTGCAGCATTGAAGTTGTTTTGAGCTAAATCCACCGCTTGCTTGATAGATTTTTGGGTTGTTTCATAGGCATTATTGGCTGCAGCCATGGCTTGTTTGATAGCCTGGATAGTAGCTTCTGAGCCAGCAGGAGCATTCTTTGAAAGCTCTTCAACCATACCGTTCATATTGCCGCTGCTTTTCTTCAACTGTGACTCTGCAACTGAAGTGAAGGTTGTTTGAGTTTCGTTAGCAATGTTGTAAAGATGACGGCTGTAAGACATGATCTTTTCAGCTAATGGCTGAACCATGCCAGCTTGCATGGCCATCAATTGCTGTGCATCACGCACTGAAAGAGCTTGCTTAGCGTTATTCACGTTTTCAGACATGGCAGTTTTTGCAACTGTCATGTTCAATTCAACCAGCTTTTCTACGCCTTCAAACGCTTTATTGGTCAAATTTAAGAGTGTTTCTAGGTTGGCTTTGTTTGCTGCTGCGATCTGTTCTGGGGTTAATGTCATGATTTCTCCAAGTAAATTAAAGGGTGAACAATAAATGTTGCACTGCACAAATATAAGTATAGGTCTTAAATGGCCTAAGTCAAGACCACAATGTGAAAAAAGGGCAAAATCAGGGGGTGAAAGCCTTTTATACCGATCATTTTGTCCTGCCATTGCCCGATGGGCATCGATTTCCGATGCAAAAGTACCGTCTGTTGAGGGATCAGGTGGCCTTGATGGATGGTTTGGAGCTCAAAGAACCATCGGCTGCCAGTGATGAGGATTTGATTCGGGTGCATGACCAAGACTATGTCAAACGGGTCACTCAAGGTCAATTAAGCCCAGCAGAAATCAGGGAAATCGGGTTTCCATGGAGTGAACCCATGGTTGAAAGATCTAAAAGATCCGCCGGAGCGACGATTCAGGCATGTATGAGCGCTTTGGAAGATGGTGTCTCAGTGAATTTGGCGGGTGGCACCCATCACGCCTACGCAAACAAGGGCAGTGGCTTTTGTGTCTTCAATGACGCGGCGGTTGCTTCAAAGTATCTTCAGAGCTCAAGAAAGATGAACGTTGCCATCATTGATTTAGATGTTCATCAAGGCAATGGCACGGCGGCCATTTTGGGCAAAGATCCCAGTTGTTACACATTGTCACTTCACGGGGAGAAGAATTTCCCCTTCAGAAAGGAATCGAGTCATTTGGATGTTGGCCTGAGTGACGGATGTTCCGATGATGAGTATTTGCTTCATCTTGCCCATGCGCTCAATCAGATGGAGTCTGAATTTAAGCCAGATGTGTTGATTTATTTGGCTGGCGCTGATCCCCATGAGGGAGACCGATTAGGTCGTTTGAAGTTAAGTCTCAGAGGACTATGCCTGCGAGATCAAATGGTTTTGGACTTTGCAAAAACACATGATTTACCGATTGCCATTGCAATGGCTGGTGGCTATGGCATCAATATTGAAACAACGGTTGAAGTGCATGCTCAAACCGTACAATTAGCACTTCAACTATTTAAAGAATTAAAAGGCCAAAGATAAATGAGTAGTCCATGGATACGATTTCTAACACCATGGATTGCGCCTATATTTGTGATCATTTGGAGCACCGGTTTCATCATCGCTCGTTACGGCATGCCTCATGCCGAACCCATGACATTTTTAAGTCTGCGCTTTTTAGGCGTGCTGATTTGTATGATCCCAATCGTGCTGCTATGGAAAGCTCCCTGGCCAAAACAATCTCAAATCATTCACATTGCGATTGCCGGGATGCTCTTGCAAGCCGGCTACTTGGGCGGGGTATGGGCCGCTGTTCGCGAAGGCATGTCGGCAGGCTTAACAGCTTTGATCGTGGGCCTTCAACCAATTCTGACTGCCTTGCTGGCTTCTTGGGTCGCCGAAAAGGTTCGACCCGTTCAATGGCTTGGATTGATGATTGGACTTTTGGGAGTTGGTCTGGTCGTTTGGGCCAAGATTGCCATGATTGGTTTTAGTGATTTAAGTTTTATCTTCATCATCATTGCCTTGCTATCAATCACAGCAGGAACGCTGTATCAAAAGAAGTATTGCCCACAGTTTGATTTACGCACAGGGTCGGTGATTCAATTTGCAGCTTCAGCAGTGGTTTGTGTGCCACTCATGATGATGTTCGAAACCAGGGAAGTTGCTTGGGTTCCAGAAATGGTCTTTTCTTTGTTGTGGTCCATACTGGCCTTATCAATTGGAGCCAGCTCTTTGTTATTTGTGATGATTCGTCATGGAGCAGCGACCAAAGTCACGAGTTTGATGTATCTCACACCGCCCACCACCGCATTGATGGCATGGGTCTTGTTTGATGAGCCAATCACATGGCTGATTGGTCTTGGAATAGCGCTGACCATGGGGGCAGTTTTAATGGTCAATAAAGCCTCATCCGACAAGTAATACCTTATCATGTCATTTGTTCACTAAAACCAGTTAATTGAATAACTTAGAAAAGACTGATGATATTTAGAAGTAATTTGCTGCGCAAACTGATGGTCGGATTATTGAGCAGTTCTTTGTTGCTTGGGGCACCAGTGTCTCTTGCTCAAAATGCTCCTCAAAAAGAAAGTACCAAGCAGGGCGCAAAGCAAAATACCAAGCAGTCAAATAATCAGCAGGCGGCCAAGAAAAAACCGGCCCCGAAGAATCAAAAACAAGTCAGAACATCAACCACTCGAGCCAAGTCTGCTAAAGCACCTGACGAGAAAAGACCTTCCTTTGCCGCAGCCATGGGTTTGCGTGGTAACCAGGATGAGCTCAATTTAAAATCAAGTGTGGCATTGATCGTTGATCGTCACACACATGAAGTGTTATTTGAAAAAAATGCCCATGCAGCTTTACCCATTGCTTCAATCACGAAGCTAATGACTTCCTTGGTTGTTCTTGAGGCCGAGTTACCGCTGGACGAGACCATTGTGATTTCACAAGCAGATGTCAATGCTTATCCAGGTCGCACGCGCTCACGGGTGACTCAGGGAGCAAAGATGACGCGTGAGCAAGCGATGCTTTTATCCTTGATGTCTTCAGAGAACCGTGTTTCGCAAGCATTGGGAAGAAATTTTCCAGGTGGCCTACCTGCATTTGTTGAGGCGATGAATGCTAAAGCAAAATTACTGGGCATGAGTCAGTCAAAGTTTGCTGATCCAACAGGTCTTTCTAGTGAAAATGTTTCCAGTCCAGAAGATCTGACTCGTTTGGTTGAGGCAGCCTATCAGCACAAAGTGATCAGAGATTTTTCAATCAAACCTGACTACAGCATCATGATTGCCAATCGTGAGCAAAAATTTGTTAATACCAATCGCTTGGTCAGAGCCAGCGATATGGATATTGGTCTGCAAAAGACCGGCTATATCTCGGCTGCTGGGCGTTGTTTGGTGATGCAAGCCAAAGTGGTGGGGCGTGATGTTGTCATGGTATTTTTAGACTCTGTGGGCAAGCAATCTCGTTTTGCTGATGCTGTGCGTGTCAGAGAATGGCTAGAATCCAACCCAAATCCAGAGTCAATCAGAAAGCTTTGATCAGAGCTAATTAGCTAGACTTAATTAGGCAGACTTGAGGCTTGGCTTATAACCCAAACTTTTTGAGATCTGCATCGCAGTGTCTTTGAGTGATTTGAGCCAATCATCTTGCATGCGCTCAGTCGGAGCTGATAAGGATAGGCCGGCCACTAACTTACCGGTGTCATCCAAAATAGCTGCAGCCATACAGCTCACTCCCAACTCTAATTCTTCATCGTCTCTGGCATGACCCAGAGTTTTTACCAAATCTAATTCTTTTTCAAGTTGAGCCATATCGCTGATGCTATTTTGTGTGTGGCCATTCAAACCAGTTTTGCTCACATAGCTCTTCAGCTTCACAGAGTCATCATCGGCCAAAAACAGTTTGCCAACAGACGTTAAATGAAGTGGGGCTCTGCCGCCAATGGCTCTTACGACTTGCATACCTGATCTCTCGCTATAGGCGCGATCAATGTAAACAATTTCATCACCTTGGCGAACTGATAGATTGACAGTTTGTCCTGTGAGCTTATGCAAAGCTCGCATCGGTAACTGAGCGGCATCTCTGACCGATAGTCGAGCTTTTACCAAGTTACCTAATTCAAGAAGTTTTAAGCCCAAACGATATGTGCCGCTATCTGCACGCTCTACTAAGCGGCAGGCAACCATGTCATTCAAAATTCGGTGGGCAGTGGAGGGGTGCAAGTCAGTCAGCTCAGACAGTCTTTTCAGACTCTGGGCTTCATCACTATCTGCGAGGGCATCCAGAAGACTCATCATGCGGTCCAAGACCTGGATAGCTGTTCTGCTTGTCATGCGCTCATTTTAGCTCGAAATACGCCAAATTGCACATTATGAAAAGAGAGGCTTAAAAACCGCCTTTTAAAGCCTTGGCACAGTCCGCGACCAGCTTGGGACCCTGATAAATCAGGCCGCTATAGAGCTGAACCAAGCTGGCGCCAGCATTGATCTTGTCTTTGGCATCCTGCCCAGACATGATGCCGCCCACACCAATGATTGGTAGCTGACCTTGAAGGGCGCGGTGCAGCTCTTGGATCACCTGGTCTGATGATTGTTTGACGGGTGCCCCTGAAAGGCCGCCAGCTTCATTGCCATGAGCCAAGTGCGCAACAGCGTCACGAGCGATGGTGGTGTTCGTGGCGATGACCGCATCAATCTTGTACTTGATCAGCAATCCTGCAATGGTCTGTATCTGCTCTAAATCTAAATCTGGAGCAATTTTTAGAAAGAGCGGCACTTCTTTTTTATGCAAATCGCTCAACACCTTTTTTTCTTCAGCAATGGCACTCAGCAATGAACTTAATTCATCGGCACCTTGCAACTGTCTTAAATTCTTGGTGTTGGGTGATGAAATATTGACCGTGATGTAGGAAGAAATCTCGTAGACCTTTCTCATGCAAATCAGATAGTCATCAGCGGCTGATTCAATCGGAGTTGTGGCATTTTTACCAATATTCAAACCGAGGATGCCACCGTTTTGCCAAAAATGAGATTGCTTGACGCGTGATACGCATGCATCGACACCATCATTGTTAAAACCCATGCGATTGATCAGACCAGAGACTTCTGGGAGGCGAAACATTCTGGGTAATGGATTACCGGCTTGTGCTTTGGGGGTCACTGTACCGATTTCAATAAATCCAAAACCTAAATCTGCCAAAGCATCGATGTGTTTACCGTCTTTATCAAGCCCTGCAGCTAAGCCAACAGGATTAGGTATTTTTAAGCCACAAAAAATTCGCTCATCGCGCTCAATCTTTTCTTGCGATAAAAAACCCAAGCCGAGGGCATGAACTTTATCGAGGGTGCTCAAAGTCAAGTTGTGCGCACGTTCCGCATCCATGGCAAATAAACAGGGCTTGACGAGAGGGTAGAGGTTCATCAGTTTGGGTCTTCAGGTAATTAATTACGTTGCCACACATCATCGACCAATACTTCTAAAGGTTCAAACTGTGCTTTGTACGACATTTTAGGGCTTTCTTTGATGTAATAGCCCAAGTACAAATACGGCAGTTGAAGTTTTCTGGTTTGCTCTATTTGCCACATGATGGCGAATGTGCCATAGCTGGCGCTTGAGTTGCTGGTATCAAAGAAGGTGTAAACAGACGATAGGCCACTTTGAACCACGTCAATGATGCTCACAATCCTCAGCTTGCCCGGTTCTTCACCATGTGGTCCGTCTCTGAACTCAATCAAGCGACTATTGACTTTACTTTGCAGTAAGAATTGTTTGTATTGATCTTGATCGTCGCCATCCATGCCACCGTGAAGATGACGATCGTGCTGGTATGACATGTAAAGATCGTAGTGTTCTTTGAAAAATTCCAAATGACCAATTTTCACTTCGAGATCTTGATGCTTTTTAAATGCTCGCTGTTGGTAACGTTTTGGCTTGAAGCGTTCTATGTCTACGCGACAAGCGATACAGGCCTTGCAACCATCGCAGTAAGGCCGATAAGTGTACAAGCCACTGCGACGAAAACCGCTGGCAACTAATTCACCATAAACATCAGCATGGATCAAATGTGTGGGTGTTGCTACTTGAGAGCGAGCTTGATGATGCGCTAAGTAACTGCAGTCATAGGGAGCAGTTGCATAGAACTGAAGGGTGGTGAAGGGAAGTTCTTTTAATTTACTCATGCCGGTTGGCTTAGCCAATGTTGCAAAACACTCTTATTAAAACGCCAAACGGGATTATTTGCAGTAGTTTTCTCGCGCACATGATTTAAAAATTCATCTCGTGGGATAGGATTACCACCCATTGAACTCAAATGAGCCGTTTCTTGCTGACAATCAATCATCTCAATGTCTTGGGCAAGCGCCCATGCACAAAGGCTGGCCAAAGCAATCTTGGAGGCACCTGTTTTTTGAGAAAACATCGACTCACCAAAAATCATTTTTCCTAAATTCACACAATACAAACCGCCAACCCGTTGACCTTGATGAAATACTTCAACGCTGTGAGCATGTCCTTGCTCGTGAATTTGACCGTAAGCATGCATGATCGCGTGCGTGATCCAGGTGCCATCCTGACCTGATCTAGCTTGTGTTGCACAAGACAGAATGGTCGCATGAAAATCCTCATCGACCTTCACTTCCCAATCTTGGTCCATCAAGACATCTTTAATTTCTTTTTTGAAGTTTTTGCTGACTTTGAAGTTTTTAGGCCTCAGCACCATTCGGGGATTGGGCGACCACCACAAAATCGGTTGCCCATCCGAGTACCACGGAAAAATGCCTTGCTGATAAGCACGCAATAATTGTTCGGCGCTGATATCCTCGCTGATCGCTAATAAGCCAGGAACTTCTGGATCCGGATCAGCATCACTCCAGGGTGATGGAAAAGGATCGTTCGGTTGGAGCCAAGAGAGACCCATATTGATCAGTATTTCCGATCAATGCGTTCATCGTAGCCAACATCATCTAGATGAGTCGCAATCTTATTGGCGTCATTCAGTTTCCCTGACTTCTTATCCTGAAAATACCATTCAAGCGTTTTTCGAACTGTTGGAAACGCCAAATCATTCCAGGGAATATCTGCTTCAGCAAAAAGTTCAACTTCTAAACTTTCAACCCCAGCCTGATACTTGGGCTCAATGAGTTTGGCCAAATAAAACAAATGAACTTGTTCTACGTGCGTGACATTCAATAAAGAAAATAAAGGTCCGACTTCAACGATGGCGCCAGCTTCTTCTTGAGTTTCTCTGATGGCACCAGCCTCAGTACTTTCGCCAACCTCTAAAAAGCCGGCTGGTAATGTCCAGTAACCTTGGCGAGGTTGTATCGCTCGTTTGCATAAAAGCACTTGATCTTGCCAAACAGGGATCGTGCCAACCACATTGCGAGGATTTTCATAATGAATGGTTTTGCATCCCGAACAAACGTGCCTTTCCCTGGTGTCATCCACGGGTGTTTTTAAAGTCACGGTTGAGCCGCATTTGGGGCAATAGTTCATTGCAATATTATCGTTTAATTTGTGGTTTTGACGATGCCACGCAAAGCATTGGTGAAAATCACCTCTTCGGCACTCAAGACATCCGTAGGCGTGATGTCTTGTTCAACTGCCTGATACTTTGCATCGTTCATCACCATCGATCTCATGACGCCTGGCAAGCAGCCTGATGCCAGAGGAGGGGTTAGCCATCGACCATCTTTTTTAATAAAGACGTTGGATCTACCGCCTTCAGTCACAAATCCCTGTTCATTGACAAACAAAGCATCAAAGGCACCCAATTTTTCAGCTGCCAGCCAAGCTTGGTCATACAGCTTGCGGCGTGTCACTTTGTGACCCAATAATTGATCGGTAGAAGACATCGTTGCATCCGTTGCCAAAATGTCGCTGGCCCAAAGGATGGGGCCTGCTTGAAGATTTTGGATTGCGGCAGTTTTAACGCTGAGCAATCCTTCTGCTGACAGATCTAAGCGCAGTCTGTAGATCAAGCTTGCATCAAGTTGTGAGCAAGCTTCTTGTATCAAGCTTTTAGCTCTGTTTGAATCAAACTTAATCTTTAATGCTTTAGCAGATTGAGAGATGCGTCCGAGGTGCATCTCAAGATGGCAAGCTTGCCCTTGCTCAACCCGAATCGTTTCAAATAATCCAATGGGTTCAGCTTGATTTTGTAAGGCGTATAAAAATCCAGCTTTGGTTTGGCACTCGTGCCATTCATCAGCACTCTCGGAATCAATCGTGATGCCACCACCAACCCCCATTTGAAAGTGTTGGTTTTTTTCAAGTTCCAAGGTTCTGATCACAACGCTCATACCAAGGTCACCCAAACCTGCTTGTGAGCTTGGGTCAAACCATGCAATGGCACCACAGTAAAGATTTCTTGGTTCTGACTCTAGTTCCTGAATCAACTCCATGGTTCTCTTTTTAGGAGCGCCTGTTACGGAGCCGCAGGGGAAAATCGCCTGAAGTAATTCTTTGAGTCTTAAATTTTCTTTTGAGGTTGAACTGATGGTCGATGTCATTTGTAAAACATCACCGTGTTGTTGAACTTCAAATAAATTTGGAACTTTGACTGAGCCGGGCAATGATATTTTGCTTAAATCATTTCTCAGTAAATCAACGATCATGACATTCTCGGCACGATTTTTTGCATCATCATGAAGTTCTTCGGAACTACTCTCGCCAACTTTGGCGGTCCCTTTCATGGGCTTGGTCATCAGAGTATTACCCGTCTTTTGCAAAAACCATTCTGGTGAACATGACAAGACCCAGCCATCAGGGTGCTCAATATAGGCACCATAAGGACCCGGTTGTTTTTGTCTGAGTATCTCGTAAGCAGACAGTGGTGAGCCGCTTAATTCACCATGGATGCGATAGGTGTGATTGACTTGGTAGGTGTCCCCAGACTTGATCAACTCCTGGATCTTTGCGATATCACCTTCGAATTGTTCTTGGGTGATGCTAGACCTTGTCTTCTGAATCACTGGCGCATCAATCGCTTGATTGGTTTGAGTCTTGAGCCACTGATTCACATCTTCTTTGCTCAGCTTTTGAACGTCTTTAAATACCCAAGCTTGAACCCAAGGAGTCTTGGATCTTTTAGGAGTCAACCCTAAAAGATGTTCACCCAGTTCATAACTAAAACAACTGACAACATGGTGTTGATCATGGATGGCTTGTTCAATCCCTTGAAGCGCAGCTTCAAGATCGCCAGCGTTGCTGGCTTGTATGGTTCTTAATGGAGTTTGGTAGAGTCTGCTGCTTGGCTTATCGCTTGAACTTTGAGCATCATCGAGCAAGATGGTGCAAGAGAGATGCTCAAAGTCGCTCATCGATTACTTGCCAATAACTTTGGCGCTATTGATCACGATGGTTGTGGTTGGCACATCAGCAAAAGGGCGCTTGGTGGTGGTGCTCACAGCTTTGATCTTGTCGATTGTTTCTGTTCCCTTGATCACCATGCCAAATACAGCATAACCGTGACCGTCTGGGCGAGGGAAGTCCAAGTTCTTATTGTTCACCACGTTCACAAAAAACTGGGCCGTTGCAGAATCAGGCACATTGGTTCTTGCCATGGCAATGGAGTACATCACATTGCTCAAGCCATTTTGTGATTCAAGAGGAATAGGCGCTTTGACAGCTTTCTGTTGCATGTCTGGCGTAAAACCACCACCTTGGACCATGAAATTATTGATCACTCTGTGAAAAATAGTGCCGTTATAAAAACCGCTGTTCACATAGCCCAAGAAGTTTTCAACTGTCTTAGGAGCTTTTTCAGGATTGAGCTCAACAACGAAGTCACCCATGCTTGTTTTGAATTCAACTTTTGGGCCCGCAAAGGAGAGTGATGATGCGGTAATAAGAAGAGTAGCTAATAGTTTTTTCATGGGATGAGTCAGTTAAGTTGGAAAGTCTAAGTATGCCAAAGATATTGAAGTAAAAAAAAGCCCCTCAAGGGCATGAAGGGCTTTATTCAATTATTTGGTTGCGGGGATAGGATTTGAACCTATGACCTTCGGGTTATGAGCCCGACGAGCTGCCAGACTGCTCCACCCCGCGTCTGAGAATGAAACTATATCAGGTTAAACCCTAAATAGCAAGGACGACTCGGCTTTTTGCCTGGTAATGCCATGTCTTTCAAAGAAAAAATCATCTCAAGTCGCTCGATTCTGATGATTGTTATGTGAAAATCCGCACATGCAAAAACATCTGACTTATGCCCAGTTAGTCGCTCCTGGCATTTATTGCGTTGATACCGGATTTGTAAGAGAGCAGTTCGATGCCAGTTATATGGTGCTTGATGGTGATGAAGTTGCTTTCATCGACGTTGGTACCAATTACTCGATCCCTAGATTCTTAAGCACGCTTGATGAGCTTGGCTTAAGCACTCAGCAAGTCAAATACATTGTTCTGACACACGTTCACTTAGATCATGCCGGTGGTACAGGCGAGATGATGCGGGTTTGTGAGCAAGCCCAACTATTGGTTCATCCTCGAGGCGCTCGTCACATGATTGACCCAAGTGCGCTGCGAGCTGGGGCTGTGGGTGTTTATGGCGAAGACATCGTTGAAGAGTCTTATGGCCAATTATTGCCAGTTGATGCTGGCAGAGTCATTGAGGTTGGTGAGGGTCACCAAATCCATTTGGGCAAAAGAATTCTTCATTGTTTAGACACACCCGGTCATGCCAAGCATCACATCGCTATTTGGGACCCAATCAGTCGAGGTGTGTTCACAGGTGACACCTTTGGTCTTTCATATCGTGAGTTTGATACTGAAGAAGGCGCATTCATCATGCCGACCACCACGCCGATTCAGTTTGACCCAGAAGCTTTAAGGGACTCAGTTTCACGAATTGCAGCGCTCAAGCCCGATTGTCTATTTCCAACTCATTTCAGTCGAATCAATGGTGTTGAGCGTTTAAAAGGTCTGTTTTTAGAACAATTGGATGAAATCGTTGTTTTGGCTAAACAATTAAAAACCGATCCAAACCGCCATACTTTATTAAAAGACGGTATGGCTAAAATTCACATAAACCATTTAAAAACAATGAACTGCAAACTATCTGCCGCAGAAATTACCAATTTTCTTCAGATTGATTTGGAATTAAATGCCCTGGGAATTTGTCATTGGCTGGATAAAGCTTAGCGTGGGCTTAATTAATGTTGCGTTGCAATATGGTCGGCATATAATAAAAACATCATTTAGCAGGGAGTAACTGGTGTCCATCAGTAATCCAGAAAATTCACAAACATCTTTGCTGAAGCCAGTTGAGCTTCATGGTCAAGATGGTCATCAAAAAGCAAGCACGGCTACTTTGGCGATTGCAGCCATTGGCGTTGTTTTTGGTGACATTGGCACCAGCCCCTTATACGCATTAAAAGAATCCTTCAGTCCAAGTCACGGCATTCCATTCAGTGAAATGGCTGTCTTTGGCATCATCTCAATGATGTTTTGGACAATCTTGCTGGTTGTGACATTCAAGTATGTTCATTTTGTGATGCGCGCGGATAACAAGGGTGAGGGCGGTGTACTGTCTTTGATGGCCTTAGCACTTCGATCACTTCAGTCGGGAAGTAAATACTATTTAACGGTGATGATGTTGGGCATGTTTGGTGCTTGCATGCTTTATGGTGAATCAGTCATCACGCCAGCCATCTCGGTTCTATCAGCGGTGGAAGGTTTAGAAATTGCCACCCCTGAAATGAAGCGCTTTGTGATTCCAATCACAATCACGATCTTGGTTGCGCTGTTTGTGATTCAAAAATATGGCACAGCCACGGTTGGCAAACTATTTGGCCCCATCACCATTGCGTGGTTTATTTCCTTGGCTGCTTTGGGCATCTATAACGTCATCAAGGCGCCAGAGATCTTCAACGCGATCAATCCCATCTACGCGATTAACTTTATTTCTGAACATACTTTGATGGCCTACATTGTGATGGGCTCTGTGGTTCTTGTGGTCACTGGTGTTGAGGCTCTCTATTTGGACATGGGGCACTTCGGTCGAAATCCTATTCGCTACGCTTGGTTATTTTTAGTGTTGCCAAGTTTGTTACTCAATTATTTTGGCCAAGGTGCCTTGTTGTTATCAAACCCTGAGGCCATCAAAAATCCTTTCTACTTGATGGTGCCTGAATGGGCGCTGTGGCCAATGGTTGGTTTAGCCACGGCTGCCACGGTGATTGCTTCTCAAGCAGTTATTTCCGGGGCATTCTCTTTGGCTAACCAAGCGATTCTTTTGGGCTTCTTGCCTCGCATGGGCATCAGTCACACCTCCGATAATGAAAGAGGTCAAATTTATATTCCTGTGGTCAATTGGTCACTCTTGATCATGGTGCTTTTCACGGTGATCGAATTCAGAGAATCCGGTAATTTGGCGGCCGCTTATGGAATATCAGTCACCACCACCATGCTGATCACCACCATCCTGTTGGCGATTGTGATGCGTCGCGAGTGGCGCTTGAATCCCGTTGTGATTGCCTGTTTGATCACAGCTTTCTTGATCATTGACTTGGCATTCTGGACAGCAACCTTGATCAAGTTAAAAGACGGTGGCTGGTACCCATTGTTGATTGGCGCCATTTGCTTTACTTGTTTGATGACTTGGTACAAGGGCAGAAAGCTACTGCGCGATCGCATCATCAATGAATCTATTCCTTTGGAACCATTTGTTGCTGGACTCTTGGCGCATCCCCCACACCGAGTTGAAGGTACCGGCATCTTTTTAACTGCTCACATTGATTATGTTCCTGTGGCGATGCTTCACAATCTCAAACACAATCGTGTATTGCATGAACGTGTTTTCTTCTTGAAGTTGAGCATCTGGGATGTTCCCTATGTGAATGATGAGGAGCGTTTAACGCTCAAGGACATGGGCGGTCAGGTCTATTTGGTGCGCTCCGTCCATGGCTTCAAAGAAACACCAGACATCAATAAGGTATTGGCGCAAATTGAAGCCCAATATCAATTGAAATTTGACTTAATGGACACCTCATTCTTCTTGGCACGCGATACCGTGGTTTCTTCAAAGTTCCCGGGGATGGCTTTGTGGCGTCAAAGATTATTCGCTTGGATGTTTCAAAATGCTGCGAAACCTTCAGATTTCTTCAAAATCCCTGCAAATAGGGTGGTGGAGCTTGGCGCCAAGATAGAAATTTAAGTTTTTTAGGCATAAAACACTAATGGCTTTATCCTTGAGCTTATGAGCTATTGCAGAATTTCACGCGGTCTTCTTTTTACATCATTGTCTTTGCTGACAACGATGTCTTTCGCTGGTCCTGCAGAGGTCGCTGAGCTTGCAGAAATTGAAAAGATTCAAAGCAATCTCAATCTCCAAAAAGATTGGGCTAAATATCGCTTAGAGAAAAAACAGCATGATTGTTACGATAAGTTTTTCACCAGCCGCTGCCTTGAAAAAGCCCGTGTAGAACACCGTCAAGAAATCAAAGAAATCCGTGCGCAAGAAATACCCATGCGTGAAAGAGAACGTGTTCTCAAAGCCATCGTCAAAGATGAGCAAGATGAGCAAAGAATCAAAGAACGAAACGATCCAGCCAAAGCAAAGCAGCGCGCTGATAACGTCAAAGATTTTGAGCAAAAGCAATTAGATCAAGCCAAGCGTGAGCAAGATCTTGTGAAAAAACGTGCTGATTCAGAAAAGCGTGCTCAAGAGAACAAAAAAGGCAATCCGCTTTAATGGCAAAAATTAAATCTGTTTATGTTTGCCAAGCTTGCGGAGGCCTATCGGCAAAGTGGCAAGGTCAATGCCCTAACTGTGAAGCTTGGAACTCCATGGAAGAAACCGTGGAAGACAAACCCTCAAGCAATCGTTTTCAAAGCTTGGCCAAAGCGGCACCAAAACAAAAACTATCCGTTATAGAAGCCGAAGATCTGCCTCGCATCAGCACAGGTGTTGATGAATTTGATCGGGTCTTGGGTGGCGGCTTGGTTACTGGCGGAGTGGCATTGATCGGCGGTGACCCTGGTATTGGTAAATCCACTTTGCTCTTGCAAGCGCTTGCAGCAATGAGTGCGCGAGGTGACTCAGTGCTTTATATCAGTGGTGAGGAATCGGGCGCACAGATTGCCTTGAGAGCAAAACGTTTGGGCATCCAAGCACCTGACTTAGAGGTCTTGGCTGAAATCCAATTAGAAAAATTACTCGCTACCATTGAATCCGCCAGACCCACAGTGGTTGTGGTTGACTCGATACAAACAGTCTACTCAGAAGCCTTGAGTTCTGCACCTGGCTCAGTGGCGCAAGTAAAAGAGTGCGCCGCTCAACTGACTCGCTTGGCTAAAACGACCGGTGTTTGCATGATCATGGTGGGCCACGTCACCAAAGAAGGTAATTTGGCAGGACCAAGGGTCTTGGAACACATCGTTGACACCGTTTTGTATTTTGAAGGCGATACGCACTCATCATTCAGATTGGTGCGAGCTTTTAAAAATCGTTTCGGGGCCGTCAATGAACTAGGTGTTTTTGCCATGACCGATAAAGGTCTTAAAGGTGTGGCCAATCCATCAGCTTTATTCCTCTCTCAGCATGATCAAATTGTTCCTGGTTCTTGTGTGTTGGTCACGCAAGAAGGTAGTCGACCACTACTGGTGGAGATTCAGGCCTTGGTCGATGCTGCCCATGTGCCCAATCCTCGCAGATTGGCCTTAGGACTAGAACAACATCGTTTGGCCATGTTGCTGGCGGTTTTACATCGTCATGCAGGCATCGCTTGTTTTGATCAAGATGTTTTTTTGAATGCGGTGGGTGGTGTAAAAATCACAGAGCCTGCAGCTGACTTGGCAGTTTTATTGGCGATTCAGTCGTCGATGAAAAATAAAGCACTACCCAAGAATTTGATTGTCTTCGGAGAAGTTGGCTTGGCTGGTGAAATCAGGCCATGCCCAAGGGGTCAAGAGCGCCTTAAAGAAGCTGCGAAACTGGGCTTTAAACAAGCCATCGTTCCCAAAGCCAATGCGCCTAAATCGAACATTCCAGGATTGACCATCATCGCGGTTGATCGCATTGATCAAGCGATTCAAGCTGCTAGAAATCTAGAGTAACAAATTTGTAGTTTAGAGATCAAAGATCTTCTGCTTGTATGAGCAAGACCTGATCATCGCCTGCAGAAACTTCAAGCCATGTGACAGAGATTTCTGGAAAGGCATCAGAGAAGTTTTTAGCTTCGTTGCCAATCTCAAGCACCAACGCACCTTCAGGTTTTAAATAATCTTTGGCGTTCGCAATGATTTTTCGGATGATGTCCATACCATCAGCACCGCCCGCCAAAGAGATTTCTGGTTCGGCATGATATTCCGCTGGAAGGTTGGCCATCGATGTTGCATTCACATACGGTGGATTGCAAATGATCAAATCAAATAAGTTGTCTTCATTGGGTGAGGGCAGTGATTCAAATAAGTCACCCTGATAAACCTCGATTTGTTCACTGAGATTGTGGCGGTCAATATTCTTGGCTGCCAATGCCAATGCCTGCATGCTGATATCAGAACCAGACACTGCCACATCTGGACAAGACAAGGCCATTAAAATTGCCAATGAACCATTGCCCGTGCAGAGGTCTAAGACTTTAGCGCTGGGAGGTAACCAAGGCTCTAAATGACCATCCACAATTAATTCTGCAATGAATGAACGTGGCACGATGCTGCGCTCATCACAATAAAATGGAATGCCCATCAACCATGCTTCGCCCAAGATGTAGGCCAAAGGTTTACGACTGGTGATGCGCTCATTAGCCCAGGCATCGATCTTGGTTTGAATATCGGGCGTGATAGGGGTGTCTAAAGCATCCGCAGCGTCTTCAGGCGGAAAACCCAATGCTGTGGCAATGATCCAAAGGGCTTCGCTTTGTGCATCGATCGCGCCATGGCCATAACTTAAACCAGCAAGGTCTAATTTCTCAGTCAGCTCTTGCCAAGAAACTTCTAAGGTTATTTCAGTATTCATGAATGTGTTGAAAGCGTTAATGCTTAAGCGATTAACTTTTCTAAAACACCTTTGTAAATATTTTTAAG
>ERZ1022756.8-NODE-8-length-98916-cov-10.587026_pt1 | contig 98916 bp, 103 predicted proteins | sample MGYA00520902_ERZ1022756 | MGnify/ENA primary metagenome ERZ1022756 (study PRJEB33162, sample SAMN09537601) | freshwater metagenome | isolation source: freshwater | place: Canada:Alberta | collected 2017-07 | study: EMG produced TPA metagenomics assembly of the...
GGGTAATGCCTTCACCTTAGGTGCGAAGTATTTCTGGAATGATGCAAAACCTGGTACGAAGTCTTATGCAAATGCAGCCGAACCGGCTTATGGTAACGGCCGTCCAAACTTATACAAAGACGGTTTCGCAGTATCTCTAACCAAAGCTTTTTAATTCAGCGATCTCACGGAGAAACTCATGAAATTAATCACAGCAATCATCAAGCCCTTCAAGCTTGACGAAGTGCGTGAGGCGCTATCAGAAGTAGGCGTCTCAGGCATTACCGTCACTGAAGTCAAAGGCTTTGGACGACAAAAGGGTCACACCGAGTTGTATCGTGGTGCTGAGTACGTTGTTGATTTTTTGCCTAAAGTAAAAATTGAGGCAGCAGTGGATGATGGCATTGTTGAACGCGCCATCGAAGCGATTGAAAAATCAGCAAAAACCGGCAAGATCGGTGATGGCAAGATTTTCGTGTCATCTGTTGAACAAGTTATCCGCATTCGTACCGGTGAAACCGGTCAGTCTGCTCTTTAAAGCGAGGTATCAAAATGACACATTGGATTAAACGTCTACTCGCAGCCGGAGCAACAGCTTTAGCCCTAGGTTCAGTCACCATGGCAGTTTCATCTCCAGCATTTGCTAAGGATGATGCTAAGCCGGCCGTGACAGCTCCTGCTACTGCTGCTGCAAGTGCTGCCCCAGCTGCTCCTGCAGCTCCAGCTGCAGTTCCAAACAAAGGTGATACAGCCTGGATCATGATGTGTACAGCATTGGTGGTCTTGATGACTTTGCCAGGTTTGGGTCTTTTCTATGGCGGCTTAGTGCGCAGCAAAAACATGTTGTCTGTGTTGATGCAGTGTATGGTCATCTTCTCACTGATCGCGGTCTTATGGGCGGTGTATGGCTACAGTATTGCCTTCACCCCAGGTAATGCTTTCTTCGGTGGATTTGATCGACTCTTCTTGGCTGGTTTAACTCCAGAATCAATGGGTGCCACATTCAGTAAAGGTGTTGTGATCCCAGAGTTTTCATTCTTCTCATTCCAAGGCGCATTTGCAACAATCACTTGCTGCTTGATCATTGGTGCGTTCGCTGAACGTGCAAAGTTCTCAGCAGTGTTGGCATTCATTGTTCTATGGTTCACATTCAGCTATCTACCAATCGCTCACATGGTTTGGTTCTGGCCAGGTCCTGATGCTTACACTGATGCAGCCGCGGCTGAAGCAGCTACAGCAGCCTCAGGTTGGTTATTCCAAATGGGCGCTCTAGACTTCGCTGGCGGTACAGTGGTGCATATCAATGCTGCTGTGGCTGGTTTGGTGGGTGCTTATGTGATTGGCAAGCGCATTGGTTTCGGCAAAGAAGCCATGAAGCCACATAGCTTAACTTTGACCATGGTTGGTGCATCACTATTGTGGTTCGGTTGGTTTGGCTTCAATGCTGGTTCAGCCCTAGAAGCATCAGGCGGCGCAGCCTTGGCATTTGCTAATACATTCTTGGCCACTTCAGCAGCTGTATTGACTTGGTCTTTGGGTGAGTGGATGGGTAAAGGCAAGCCATCAATGTTAGGTGCAGCATCAGGTGCAGTGGCTGGCTTGGTTGCAGTCACACCAGCGGCAGGCTTTGTAGGTCCAATGGGCGCCATCATCATCGGTTTGATCTCAGGCTTCTTGTGCCTATGGGGTGTGACTGGTTTGAAGCGCATGTTAGGCGCAGATGACAGCTTGGACGTATTCGGTGTTCACGGTGTGGGCGGTATTGTGGGTGCGCTTTTAACAGGCGTATTTGCAGCTCCAGCATTGGGCGGCACTGGTATCTATGACTACGTTGCTAATGCAGTATCTGCTGACTACTCAATCGTCGGTCAAGTATGGGTTCAGGCCAAGGCTGTATTAACAACCATTGTTTGGTCAGGCGTGGTTTCATTCATTGCCTTCAAGCTGGTTGATATGGTGATTGGTTTGCGTGTGTCTGAAGATGCTGAGCGTGAAGGTTTAGACATCTCTTCACACGGCGAAACAGCGTACGAAAGTTAATGATTTAGTAGTAAATCTGTGTGAAATGTGAAGTAAATATCCCCTGGTAGATTTGTGACTAGGGGGCTTTTAAAGAGCGGTTTCTTTAATTAGAACCCGCTCTTTTTTTATCTGTCTTAGAATGACACCATGGTTCCTCATCTTATTACTGCCCTGAATGGTCCTTTGCTTGAATTAGAGAGCAAAGTTTTAGAAGCCACACCTGCCATCGAGCGATGGTTCAGGCTGGAGTGGCAAGAGCACACCCCTCCTTTTTATTGTTCAGTTGATCTGCGCAATGCTGGGTTCAAGCTGGCTCCTGTGGACACGAATTTATTTCCTGGAGGGTTCAATAACCTATCTCCAGAAATGATGCCTTTGGCCGTTCAAGCATCAATGGCATCAATTGAGAAAATTTGCCCAGATGCAAAAAATCTTTTGTTGATTCCAGAGCGTCACACGCGCAATGTGTTTTATTTGCAGAACGTGGCGCGCTTAGCATCCATCTTGAGACAAACTGGTTTGAATGTTCGATTGGGAAGTTTGTCAGAAGAAATAACAAAACCAACACCGATTGATTTACCGGATGGTCAAAGATTGGTGTTAGAGCCATTAGCAAGAATTGGCATGAAAGGTCGCCGCTTGGGCCTCAAGGATTTTGATCCTTGCACGATTCTTTTGAATAATGATTTGTCAGGCGGTATCCCTAAGATTTTAGAAAATCTTTACGAGCAATATTTACTACCCCCATTGCATGCTGGTTGGGCTGTGCGTCGTAAGTCAAACCATTTTGATGCTTATGATGATGTGGCCAAGAAATTTTCTAAGGTGATTGATATTGATCCTTGGATGATCAATCCTTTTTTCACAAAGTGTTCAGGCGTCAATTTCCATGAGCGCATTGGCGAAGAGTGCTTGCAAGAAAGCGTTGACGCGATCTTGAAAAAGATTGCAAGAAAATACAAAGAGTACGGCATCAAAGAAAAACCATATGTCATAGTTAAAGCAGATGCCGGTACGTATGGCATGGGCATCATGACAGTCAAGGACGCCAGTGAAGTTAAAGATCTAAACCGCAAAGAACGCAACAAAATGAGCGTTATCAAAGAAGGCCTAGAGGTTGCTGATGTCTTGGTTCAAGAGGGTGTTTACACCTTTGAAAAAATCAATGAAGCTGTTGCCGAGCCTGTTGTCTACATGATGGATCGTTATGTGGTTGGCGGCTTCTATAGAGTTCATACCAGTCGTGGTGTTGATGAAAACCTCAATGCGCCAGGCATGCATTTTGTGCCCTTGGCATTCGAACACAATGCAATTCCTGATATTGCAGCAAAACCAGGCATTGCAGTACCTAATCGTTTTTATCTTTACGGTGTGGTTGCAAGACTTGCTTTGTTGGCCGCATCTTTAGAGTTAGAGCGCACTGATCCAGAGGCAGAGTGATTAGATGAAGAAGCTTCTCTTTATTGCAGATCCTCTGAGCAGTTTCGTCATCAAAAAAGACAGCACCTTGGCCATGATGAAAGCTTCGCAACAGCGAGGCCATGAAGTTTGGCATTGTCATATTCAAGATTTGAAGAGCATTGATTCGCTGGTGCAGGCAAATTGCAAACAGATTGAGATAACGACCCATGATGGTTCTTGGTTCAAAGAGGTGAAGGCTCAAGTTCAGAAGCTGAATCAATTTGACGCCATCATCATGAGAAAAGATCCTCCATTTGATTTGAGCTATGTCACAGCCACTTGGTTTTTGTCTCAGGCATGTTTTGAGGGCGCAAAAGTATTCAATGCTCCTGACGCCTTAAGAAATCACTCTGAAAAATTAGCACTTTTAGAGTTCATGAAGTTTGCACCCCCTACGATCGTCAGTCATGATTTGGCTGATATCAAAGATTTTCATGGGGCTCATCAAGACGTGATCATCAAGCCTTTGGATGGCATGGGTGGCCAAGGTATTTTTAGAGTTCAAGAGAATGGACTTAATTTAGCCAGTATTGTTGAAACCCTGGGCGGTAATGGTCAGCGAGCGTTGATGGTGCAAAAGTTTCTACCTGAAATAGCTGCCGGTGATAAGCGTGTGTTATTGATCGGCGGCGAGGTGGTGCCTTTTAGCTTGGCACGTATTCCGCAGGCCGGCGAGGTTAGGGGCAATCTTGCTTCAGGCGGCAAGGGCGTTGCACAGCCTCTCACTCAACAAGAATCAAAAGTTGCCAAAGAGCTGGCCCCTCAGTTAGCTTCAAGAGGACTGCATTTGGTAGGTTTAGATTTTATTGGCGGTTTTTTAACAGAAATAAATGTGACAAGCCCAACCTGCTTTGTTGAAATTACCGAGCAAACAGGTCATGATGTGGCATTGCAATGGTTAACTAATTTAGAGAAACAAATTCATTAAATGGCTGGAATTTTAATCATCGCTCATGCGCCTTTGGCATCAGCATTACAAGAATTTACTCGCCACGTCTACGGTGAAGTGCCGGTTCGCTTTAAGGCCCTGGATGTGATGGCGCACGAAGACGCAAAGTTAACCTTGGAACGGGCTGTAGAAGCCGCTCAGTCAATTATTTCTGATAGAGGTCTTCTTGTTCTCACGGACATCATGGGAGCTACTCCGGCCAACGTTGCGAGTCGCTTAGCTCATATGGAAGAGTTTGAGGGGCGCGTCAGAGTCATTGCCGGAGTTAATTTACCGATGTTGATGCGCGCCATTGCCTACAGAGCAGAGTCTTTAGATTCGGCCAGTCAAAAAGCCATGCATGGCGGTCAGCAGGGGATTATTCCAATTGGCCACATGGGGCATATCGATGACAATAAAAAGATCGAAGTGAAGGATTAAGAATGCCAAGTGCAGAAATAAACATCATCAATAAACTTGGATTGCATGCTCGCGCCTCAGCTAAATTAACTCAGATGGCAGGACAGTACCCTTGTGAAATATTTCTATCCAAGGGTGGTAGAAGAGTGAATGCTAAAAGTATCATGGGTGTGATGATGCTGGCTGCTGGCATGGGCAGTGTTGTAACCCTTGAAACTGAAGGCGATCAAGCACAAGAGGCTTTTGATGCCATTCAGGCGCTCATCAATGATCGATTTGGGGAAGGTCAGTAATTTGTCTTTTACGCTTCATGGTATTCCGGTTACGAATGGTATTGCGATAGGTCGTGCCCTGAGGATTGCCCCATCCGCCATGGATGTGAAGCATTACTTGATTTCTGAAGGCAGCGAACAGGCAGAACAAAAAAGACTGCTAGATGCATTTCAAGTTGTTAGACAAGAATTAAAAACATTAAGAGCCGGCCTGCCAGAGGCGGCGCCTGAAGAGATGGCTGCATTTTTGGATGTGCACGGCATGATCTTGGCTGATCCAACGCTGACAGAAAGACCTCTGGAGTTAATTCAACAAAAGCGATATAACGCCGAGTGGGCCTTGGCTACTCAATTAGAAAATGTGCTTGAACAGTTTGCAGAGATTGAGGATGCGTATTTGCGTGAAAGAGCGGCAGATATTCGTCAGGTCGTTGAGCGAGTCATGAAAGTGCTTCATCTGGGTGAAGATCATCAAACCATTGGAGCCTTTTATAAAACAGTTTCTGAAAATAGAGAGCTGAGCGAAGTGATTGTGGTGGCCCATGATATTTCTCCACCAGACATGCTGCGCTTCAAAGAATTGGCTTTTGGTGGATTTGTCACTGACTTGGGCGGTAAGACTTCGCACACCGCCATTGTTGCAAGAAGCTTGGACATTCCAGCCGCTGTGGGCGTAAGAAGTGCCAGCGAGTTGATCAGGCAAGATGATTGGCTCATCATCGATGGCGATCGCGGCATCGTGATTGTTGATCCAAGCCCTTTCATTCTTGAAGAGTATCGTCATTTGCAGTCAGCAAGACTGCTTGAAAAGAAAAAACTTTTAAGACTGAAGCACACACCAACAGTGACTGTGGATGGGCAGCACATTGAATTGATGGCTAACGTTGAAATGCCCGATGATGCAGCAATGGCATTAGATTCTGGGGCTGTCGGAATTGGTTTATTCAGATCTGAATTTTTATTCATGAATCGTCAAGGGCAAATGCCTGATGAGGAAGAGCAGTTCTGGGCCTACCGTAAAACAACTGAAGCCATGAAAGGCTTGCCAGTCAGCATCAGAACGATTGATATTGGCGCAGATAAACCATTGGATGTTAAAGATAATGGCGCAAACTATTTATCACCTTTAGGTTTGCGCGCCATCAGGTGGTCTTTATCTGAGCCTGAAATGTTTTTGATTCAGATACGAGCAATCTTAAGAGCCTCTGTATTTGGCAAGATCAAGATTTTGATTCCCATGTTGGCGCATGCTCAAGAAATTGATCAGACTTTAGAGTTAATACAAACGGCAAAAAATCAGTTAGAGGCTGAAGGCATCAGTTTTGATCCAGGGATTCAAGTGGGCGCAATGATTGAAATCCCCGCCGCTGCTTTAGCGCTGCCTTTGTTCATTCGTCGTTTAGATTTCTTATCTATTGGCACCAATGATTTAATTCAATACACCTTGGCGATTGACCGTGCTGATAACGCCGTGGCGCACTTATATGACCCATTGCACCCGGCAGTTTTAAGATTGATTGCAGGCATCATCAGAGATGCAAAAAATGCTCAAATGCCGGTATCTGTTTGTGGTGAGATGGCCGGAGATGCTTCGATGACCAGGGTCTTATTGGGTATGGGGCTGACAGATTTCTCGCTTCACTTCAAGCAACTCTTATCAGTCAAACAAGAAATCTTGAGATCAGATACCAAGCAGTTGAAATTGGCTGTTGACGCTTTATTGGCCGCAATTGAGCCAGAAGATATTCAGGCAGCATTTCAAAAAATCAATGCCTGATCAAGCAAGAGCTACTCAATCAAGCGCCGTTCAATCAATGAGTCTTTGAGCAAACTTCGCAGTTATCACGTTGATGTAACTCAATCGTGTCAATCTGTGTTGATCTAGCATCCCATAGCAGTAATTTTCCACAAAGAGATTTACCAACACCAGTGATCACTTGGAGTGCTTGGGCTGATTGCATTGCTCCAATGATGCCAACCAAGGGTGAGAAAACTCCCATGGTCGAGCATTGCACCTCATCGAACTTTTGATCTTTTGGAAACAAGCAGGCGTAACAGGGTGTGCCTGCTTGCCTTGGGTCAATCACGGTTAACTGCCCATCAAAGCGAATGGCTGCACCACTGACCAAAGGAGTCTTGTGCTTAACGCATGCCGCATTGATCAAATGCCGACTTGAAAAGTTATCTGTGCAATCCAAGACAACCGTTGTGTCAGGTAAAAGCTGATCTAGTAAGTCGCTCGTTACTTTTTGTTCGAGGGTGACGACATTGAGATCAGGATTAAGCTCTTGCAACATTTTTTTTGCAGAACTCACTTTGGGCATGCCAATAGAATTTTGTCTATGCATGATTTGACGTTGAAGGTTGGTTAGATCAACCACGTCATGATCAATCAAGGTGATTTTGCCAACCCCTGCTGCAGCTAGGTAAGGTGCAGCAGCGGAACCAAGGCCGCCAGCGCCGATCACAACAACATGAGATGCCAATATTTTTTCTTGACCCTCAATGCCAATGTCATCCAAAAGAATATGGCGTGAGTAGCGAAGCAGTTCCTGGTCGTTCATCGCCAAATTCTTTTATTCCAAGCGAGACTTGGATTTTTTGATTGGTTGACCTTTTAAGTAAGCCGCAGCTTGAGTGAGCATGAAGTCTTCCGCTGAACCAAATTCAGCAGGACGCTTCTTACGATCTTTCTCTCTTTGCTCAGGTGTTTTTTTGGCGTTCAACTCTTCAATACGCTGCAATTCTTCAAGGCGACGCTGTTCGCGATCTTTGATTAACTTCTCTTCGGAAGATTGCTTGTTCTTGAGGTGTTTTTCACTGTCAATTTCACGGGTGATTAAAACATCATCAGGGTCACCTTCAGCATTTTGATCAACAGCAATATCAGGTTTGATACCAAACGCCTGGATTGATTTACCGGTTGGTGTGTAGTAGTAGGCGGTGGTCAGTTTCAAGGCTGAGTCGGCGCTCAACGGGCGAACAGTTTGGACTGAGCCTTTACCAAAAGTTGTTTTACCAATGATGATGGCGCGTTTGTGATCTTGTAAGGCGCCAGCAACAATTTCTGAGGCTGAAGCAGAGAATGCATTCACCATAACAACGAGCGGTACTTTTTTGAAGACTGGTGAAAGCTGCGCTAAGGCATCATTGTTTTCTGATAAGCGATAGTTATCAAAATTTGATTTGAATACTTGTTTGGCTTCTTCTGTTTGACCTTTGGTCGAAACGATCAGAGTGTCCGTTGGCAAGAAAGCTGCGGATACGCCAACAGCACCTTGTAATAGACCGCCACCGTTGTTTCTGAGGTCAAGGACCAAGCCTTTCAGTTGTGGATTTTCTCCAGCCAACTCATTTAACCGCTTGGCTAGATCAGGAATGGTTCTTTCTTGAAAGCTGGTGATACGCACGTAGGCAATACCAGGCTCAACGAATTTTGCTTTAACAGACTGAACTTTGATTTCAGCGCGGGTGATGGTGATTGGGAAAGTTCTATCTTCACTTTTTCTAAAAATAGTTAAAGTGATTTTTGTGCCTGGTGCGCCGCGCATGCGACGGACCGCTTGATCAAGCGTCATGCCACGCACAGGTTTGTCATCCAAGCGAGTGATCAAGTCCCCAGATAAAAGACCAGCTTTAGCTGCTGGCGTATCTTCAATTGGATTCAGAATTTTGACAATGCCGTCTTCAGATGTGATTTCAATACCAAGCCCAGCAAACTTACCTTGGGTGTGCTCCTGCATTTCTTTAAAGTCTTTTTTGTCTAAATAAGACGAGTGCGGATCAAGTCCGCTCACCATGCCTTTGATGGCATCAGTTAATAAGCGCTTGTCTTCAACTGGCTCAACATAATCACGTTTGATTTGACCAAACACATTTGATAGGTTGCGAAGTTCATCTAGCGGTAAAGAGGAGCTTCCTTGTTGAGCAGTGGCTGAAAGTTGCAAAGTTAATGCAACTCCAGCAATGAGTCCTGAGCAAACGAGGGCAATACTCTTTATCGCGCGGCGCATAGATTATTTTTCTAAATAAAAATGTTTAATTGGTTTTAAGTTGTCATCTAACTCATAAACAAGAGGAATTCCGTTGGGAATATTGATTTCCATGATGTCTGAATCAGAGACGTTGTCTAGGTACTTTACTAGGGAACGAATACTATTGCCATGAGCGGCAATCAAAACTCTCTTGCCAGAGCGCAAAGCTGGGGCAATTGACTCCTCCCAAAGTGGCAAAACTCGCGCAACGTTGTCTTTTAAACACTCACCCAGGGGAATCTCTTCTTTTTTGAGTTTTGCGTAGCGCGGGTCATTAAATGAGGTTCTTGGGTCAGTAGGATCCAATAAAGGAGGCCTGACATCGTAAGATCTTCTCCAGATGTGAACCTGCTCATCGCCATACTTGGCGGCCGTCTCAGCCTTATTTAAGCCTGCCAAGGCGCCGTAATGACGCTCATTTAGGCGCCAGCTGTGGACCACTGGGAGCCAAAGCCTATCCATGGCTTCTTGAGCGTGCCAAAGGGTTCTGATGGCTCTTTTGAGCACAGATGTGTAAGCAATGTCAAAATCATACCCGGCAGCCTTTAAACTCTCTCCTGCATTAATAGCTTGCTGGATGCCGGTAGGGGTTAAATCAACATCAACCCAGCCGGTAAAACGGTTTTCTAGGTTCCACTGGGATTCGCCATGGCGGATAAGTACGAGTTGTTTCATATTCACATTCTATAATTTACTAATGGACTTCTTTACAAATACAAATAATTTATTACTTCTTGCCACCCTGCTTACATCAGGCTTGGCCTTGGCATTGCCTCAGATACTGGGGCGCCTTAACAAACAGTTGCTCAGTGTGCATGAGTCTGTGCAGTGGGTTAATCAACGCCAGGCACAGATTCTTGATATCCGCGAGGCCAATGAATACAAAGCGGGGCACATTCCTAATTCTAAGCATTTGCCACTTTCAGAGCTTGATTCAGGCTTAAAACAAGCAAAAATTGATAGCAATAAGCCTATCATTTTAGTTTGTTTGACCGGAAATAAATCAAATACTGCCCTTGCAAAGCTGAAAAAAGCAGGCTGTAAAGAGGTGATGACCTTAGAAGGTGGCGTTTCTGCTTGGAATCAGGCGGGTATGCCACTCATTAAACAAAAGTAAATCATGACAAAAATTACCATGTACAGCACCAGGGTGTGCCCATATTGCATCATGGCTGAGAGATTGCTGGTTTCAAAGGGTGTTGAAATCACTGAAAAAATCTTGGTTGATGAGGATCCGGTGCGTCGTGAAGAAATGATGACTAGAACTGGGCGCCGTACTGTGCCGCAAATTTTCATTGGTGAAACGCATGTTGGTGGCTTTGATGATCTATCAGCATTGGATAAAGCAGGTAAATTAGACCCTCTATTGGGCAAGTAAATAGGAAAAATATGACAGAAGCAGTTAATAGCGAAATGGGCCAAGACCCAAGTTTTCAAATTCAGCGTGTTTATCTAAAAGACATTTCTTTGGAGCAACCCAATGCCCCGGAGATTTTGTTAAATCAAGGCGAGCCAAAATTAGAAGTTCAAGTTGATATTCAAGCCAATCAATTAGACGACGTTAATTTTCATGTAACTTTGATTGGCAGTGTTACAACCAAAGTCGATGACAAGGTTCTATTTTTAGTTGAAGCTCAACAGTCAGGTATTTTTGAGATTCGCAATATGCCTGAAGAGCAAATGAGTCCTTTGTTGGCGATTGCTTGTCCAACTATTTTGTTCCCATATTTGCGTGCAAACATTGCGGACATGATCAGTCGCGCAGGATTTCAGCCAGTTCATTTGGCTGAGATTAACTTCCATGCTCTTTATGAGCAGCGCATGTCTCAGGCTGGCCAGTCTGAAGCTTCAAACGACAGCGGAATTATTCTGCCTAATTGATGAAGCACATTTATTTTCTTGGGGCAGGTGCATGGGGAACCGCAATGGCCATGCATGCCTCAAAAAATAAAAAAGGACTGCCAGTTACTTTGTGGAGTCGGTCCACCCAGCTTGCCGAAGGTATTCGTGCAACGGGGTTTAATCAAAAGTATCTTCAAGACATTCAATTACCGGCTGAACTTTTCATCAGCAGCGATTGGAATCAGCTGTTTGCTGATTGCGTTGATGAAGATTTATTGTTTATCGCAACCCCCGTTTCTGGTTTAAAAGAAACAGTTGATCAGTTATTAAAACTTCAGCAGATCCCAAAGAATTGGGTTTGGTTGTGCAAGGGCTTAGAACCAAAAACTTCATTGATGCCACACCAAGTGATTGCTCGTGAATTAAGTCTTGCCTCAGCAAATAATCGAGGCATCAAAACAGCAGTTCTGTCAGGCCCTAGTTTTGCTTCAGAGGTTGCCAAAGGAATGCCTTGTGCGCTGACTGTTGCAAGTGATTCAAATGATTTAATTGCCTTGGTTCAAGCTGCTTTGCACCATGGCAATATGCGCATTTATGGCAGCAACGATATCGTTGGTGTTGAGCTGGGCGGTGCCATTAAAAATGTTTTAGCCATTGCAACAGGTATTGGCGATGGCTTAGGTTTGGGCTTGAATGCCAGAGCTGCATTACTCACTCGTGGCTTGGCAGAGATGATGCGATTGATGGCTGCCATGGGCGGTAAATCCGAAACTGCCATGGGCTTAACTGGTGTGGGCGATTTGATTTTGACAGCCACTGGCGACCTATCAAGAAATCGTCGAGTTGGTCTTCAGTTGGCCACGGGCAAAAAACTTCCAGAGATACTGAAGGATTTGGGACATGTTGCAGAGGGAGTGTTGTGCGCTCAAGCTGTGAGTGATCTAGCCAAGTCCAAGGGTATTGAGATGCCGATCACTCACATGGTGTGCGAAGTGTTATTCAAAGAATTAGATACTGCAACAGCGGTGAAATTACTGATGGGTAGAGACGCCAAGTCTGAAGCGTAAGAGTTAAAACGCCCTACCAATCAGGCGATCGTTCTCATTCACCACCCTTAAAACCCATTTGACGCCAAGCTTCATAGATCATTATTGCCACAGTATTTGATAGATTCAGGCTGCGACTGTTCGCTCTCATCGGTAGGCGCACGCGTTTCTCTGGAAGAAACTGGTCACGAATTTCTTGAGATAGTCCGCGTGTTTCTGATCCAAAAACCAAGTAATCATTTTCTTGAAATTGAGACTTGACCAAGGTACCGGTTCCTTTGGTTGTTAGAGCAAACATCCTGTCATGAGGAGGATTTTCTTTTTGCAAAAAATCTTGCCAACTCTCATGAACTTTCATATTGGCGTATTCGTGATAATCCAGACCGGCTCTTTTTAAGCTTTTATCTTCTAGGGGAAAGCCCAGTGGCTTGACCAAATGAAGCTGTGCTCCAGTGTTGGCGCATAAACGAATGATGTTGCCCGTATTGGGTGGAATTTCTGGTTCAACAAGAACGATATTTAGCATGGTGATTTATTCGGTGTTCTAAGAATGACCCAATTATGAACACTTTGCGCCCCAAAATCTTTAAGTAATTTTGCCACCACGCTCAAGGTTGCTCCAGTGGTCATCACATCATCAATTAATGCAATGTTCTTATTTTTTATGAGGCCAATGTTTTTGGGATTGATTGAAAAAACATTGTTTAAGCGTTGGGCCCGCTCTTGTTTGCTGGCGAAGACTTGATCTCCATCAAGGTGGCTTCTATTGAGCACTTTCCAATTATTTTTTATCTTTAGTTTTTTTGAAAATAGTTTGCAAAGTTCCCATGATTGATTAAAGCCTCTTTGATGAAGTTTTTGCTGGCTCATGGGTATGGGTAGTATCCAATCAACTGCCTGATTAGTCCTAAGCTCCCTTGGATGAACCTCAAGCCAAGCATCGAGCAGGCCATGAGCAATGGCGATTTGATGTTGGTATTTGTATAGGTGAATGGCTTCCGTTAAAAAACCGCCATAACTATCCAGGCAAAGTGTTGTGTCATAACTGGGCTTTTTTCTCAGGCAGTCCAAACACACCAGACCTTTTTCATTGGATGCGATAGGGATAGCGCATTGAGCGCATCTTTTGAGCTGAGATTCTTTTAGTCGTTTACGACACTTTTGGCATATCGTTGCCGCTTGAAACTCCTGGCACCCAATACAAGATGTTGGCAGGAGTAAATTCATCTGACGCTCAGTATACTGAGCACTTATGCCCACATCATCAACAGTGCTAAGTGCAGCTTCAAGAACTATTCCCCAATTTCTATCCCTAGAAATTGCTCAGCGCATGGCTGAAAAATTAGAGATTGTTCGCTTGCAGCCTCAAAAAATAGCTCATCTTGGTGAATTGAATTTATCTGTTTTAGCGCCCCATTACCCTGAGTCTGATCACCACTGTTTTGATAAAAGATTCGCTACAAATGTTTTGCAGCAGTTGTTTAAAAAAATCACTCATCAATGTTTTTATAAGTACCAAGAGCCGTCAACCATCGGTGCTGCTGACTTTGATTTGATTTGGTCAAACTTGGAGTTGCATCTTCAAAGTAATCCAGAGGCACTCATGAAGCAGTGGAAAAGTAAGCTGAAGCCAGAGGGCCTGTTGATGTTCAGTTATTTCGGTCCAGATACAGGCAAAGAGCTCAAAAAGCTCTTTGCCAATGATTGTTTGCTCAGGAATGCAGGTAGCTTGGATATGCACGATGTGGGTGATGGATTGATGCAGGCTGGCTTTTCTGAGCCAGTGATGGACATGGAGTACCTGACCCTGTCCTACGAAGACCCTCATTTGTTGTGTAAAGAAGCTTTTAACTTGGGCTTATTAACTTCCCCGGACTCTCAGCAGCATTTGATTGAAGCCGAATCTGATTTGGCCATCACCCTTGAAGTTGTCTACGGACATGCCTGGGCGCCTGATGTTTTACTGTCCCAAAAGAAGGCTGGAATAACAACCATCAGCCCCGATCAAATTGTTAGGTCTAAAAAATAAGTAAGCAAGCGCACACATACCTTTAAACCTAATTGTCCTAGTGTAAATGTCTTGATTCCTTAGTAATTTATTGCACTAGATCAAATTACAAATATAATTGATGGATATCAAGTGCATTGCCGTTAATGCGGTGCAATAGATTCAAGAATTTATTTAATGGGAACGAAGATGAAACATCGCACATCACTGGTCGGTTTGCTATTTGGTTTAGTGGGCTCGCTCTACGCTAATTTTGCATTAGCTATCAATGACATGCCTGGCGGCCCTTCAAGATTTCAGTTAAATCTTCAGCCAGCAGCAACCAAGGTTGCTGAAGAAGTAGCCTATCTTCATTGGATGATGTTGATCATCTGTGCGGTGATTTTTATCGCTGTGTTTGGTGTGATGTTTTACTCAATTTTTAAACACCGTAAATCTTTAGGTCATAAAGCAGCTAGCTTTCATGAGAGCACAACCGTTGAAATTATTTGGACTGTGGTGCCATTGATCATCGTTATCGCGATGGCATTGCCTGCAACCAAAACAGTTGTAGCTATGAAAGACACTACAAACGCAGACATCACGATCAAAGTCACTGGTTATCAGTGGAAGTGGGGTTACGACTACATCAAGGGTGAAGGCGAAGGCATTTCATTCTTGCAAACTTTGACAACACCACGTGAGCAAATCAATAACCAATTAGCTAAATCAACAACCTACTTGGTGGATGTTGATAACGAGATGGTTGTGCCAGTCGGTAAAAAAATTCGTATGGTGACAACTGCTAATGACGTGATTCACTCATGGACTATTCCAGCGTTCGGCGTTAAGCAAGATGCGATCCCTGGTTTTGTTCGCGACACTTGGTTCAGAGCAGAAAAAATCGGTACCTTCTATGGCCAGTGTTCTGAGCTTTGCGGTAAAGAGCATGCATTCATGCCAATCGCCGTGAAAGTTGTTTCTGATGCAGATTACGCAACATGGGTTGCTGACAAGAAAAAGCAAATGGCTTCTTTAGCAGATGACCCTAGCAAAACTTTCACGATGGATGAGTTGAAGGTGCGTGGAGAAAAAGTTTACGCATCAAACTGTGCAGCCTGCCACATGCCTAACGGTAAAGGTGCTGGCGCATTCCCAGCATTAGATGGCTCTAAAGTTGTTTTGGGTGCAAAAGAAGGTCAATACAAAATTCTTTTGCAGGGTAAAAATGCTATGCCGAAGTTCACGCAACTTAACGACGTTGAGTTAGCGGCTGTTATGACATACACACGTAATGCTTGGGGTAATAAGACTGGTGAGTTGATCCAGCCTAAAGACTTCACAACAGCGCGCGCAGCGAAATAATTAAATTAGATAGGTAATTGGAGCTAATATGAGCACAGTAAGTCACGCACACGATCACCACGACGATCACGCACACGATCATCCACATGGTTGGAGACGTTGGTTATACGCTACCAACCATAAAGATATCGGTACGCTGTACTTGATCTTTTCATTCTTCAGTTTGATTGCTGGCGGCATCATGGCGATGGGTATTCGCCTAGAGTTATTCCAGCCGGGCTTACAGTACATTCGTCCTGAGCTTTTCAATCAGCTAACAACCATGCACGGTTTGGTGATGGTTTTCGGCGCGATCATGCCAGCTTTCGTGGGCTTTGCTAACTACATGATTCCTCTTCAAGTGGGTGCCTCTGACATGGCATTTGCTCGTATGAATAACTTCAGCTTCTGGATCATGCCTGTTGCAGCTCTATTGCTTTTGTCTTCATTCTTTGTTCCTGGTGGCGCAACTGCTGCTGGCTGGACTCTGTATGCACCCCTATCAGTGCAAATGGGCCCAGGTATGGACATGGCGATCTTTGCTATTCACTTGATGGGCGCTTCATCCATCATGGGTTCAATTAACATCATCGTAACAATCTTGAACATGCGCGCTCCTGGCATGACATTGATGAAGATGCCAATGTTCTGTTGGACATGGTTGATCACTGCTTACTTATTGATTGCAGTTATGCCAGTTTTGGCTGGTGCGATCACGATGGTTCTAACAGACCGTCATTTCGGTACAAGCTTCTTCTCTGCTGCAGGTGGTGGTGACCCAGTGATGTATCAACATATTTTCTGGTTCTTCGGTCACCCAGAGGTTTACATCATGATCTTGCCAGCGTTTGGTATCGTGAGTGAAGTGATTCCTACGTTTGCACGTAAGAGATTGTTTGGTTACAGCTCAATGGTTTATGCAACAGCATCAATCGCGATTTTGTCATTCATCGTTTGGGCTCACCATATGTTTGCAACTGGTATGCCTGTGACAGGTCAGTTGTTCTTCATGTACGCGACCATGTTGATTGCCGTTCCAACCGGCGTGAAAATCTTTAACTGGATTGCAACGATGTGGAAGGGTTCAATGACATTTGAAACCCCAATGTTGTGGTCAATCGGCTTTATTTTCGTGTTCACCATGGGTGGTTTTACGGGCTTGATTCTTGCGATTGCTCCAATTGATATCTTGTTGCAAGACACCTACTATGTTGTGGCTCACTTCCACTATGTTTTGGTGGCAGGTTCTTTGTTTGCCTTATTTGCAGGTTTCTATTACTGGGCGCCAAAGTGGACTGGTCACATGGTGAATGAGTTCCGCGGAAAAGTTCACTTCTGGGGCTCAATGATTTTCTTCAACATCACATTCTTCCCAATGCACTTCTTGGGCCTTGCTGGTATGCCTCGTCGTTATGCTGACTACCCAGTTCAGTTTGCCGACTTCAATGCAATTGCCTCAATCGGTTCACTTGGCTTCGGTTTGATGCAGATTTATTTCTTATTGTTTGTGGTGTTGCCAACATACCGCGGCGGTAAAAAAGCTGCTGACAAGCCTTGGGATGGTGCAGAAGGTTTGGAATGGACAATCCCTTCACCGGCTCCGTTCCACACATTTGAAACTCCGCCAACAGTTAAGTAATTAACGACCACGGACTATCAATGACAACGCCAAATCAAAAAACACAGAATCCAAGCGCGAGCAATCGTCGCTTGGGTCTTGTGTTGTTCACAGTTGCAATTGCCTTTTTTGTGGGAATTGTTGCTAAGAAAATCATCTACGGTTAATCATGGCATTTAACCTAGCCCAATACAATCGCCAAATGCTCCTCAAGCTCGCTGTTATCAGCGTTGCTATGTTTGGTTTTGGGTATGCATTGATACCGATGTATAGGATTTTGTGTGAAGTGACTGGCATCAATGTGGTGACCAGTAAAAACAATTACGGAACGCGTGCTGTTCATGCGACCAGTAAAAATACACAAGTAGATGAATCACGATTAATCACCGTTGAGTTTGATTCAAATACTCAAGGGCCATTTAGGTTCCGCTCAGTAAAAAACTCAATGCAAGTTCATCCTGGTGAAATGATTCAGGTTGTCTATGAAGTGGTGAATACTCAAAATAGAAATATTTCTGCTCAGGCGATTCCGAGTTATGCGCCGATGCAAGCCACGGAGCATTTCACCAAATTAGAATGTTTTTGTTTTGATGAGCAAACTTTGAAGCCCAATGAGTCAAGAGAAATGCCAGTGGTGTTTATCATTGATCCGGCTTTACCAAAAGGCATAAAAAATATTACTTTGTCATACACATTCTTTGAGGTTGGTGCTGGTCAGAAAGTGATCACTGGCGAGCATAATAAAAAGCCGTCAAAGATTTAGGATGGAGCGTCAAAAAAGAAGTTCCATCATGATGTTTTTAATCTCCATGAGAGCAGTTTTATGGGGGTTTTTAGGAGTACGTAAGAGGTCTGGTCAAGATGCTGATATGGCATCCGTGACTTTTGTTCACATTGTGCTTGCAGGAACTTTGGGCGCAATTATTTTTATGACAATATTGTTGTTGATTGTCAAAGCAGTTGTATAGAATTGATTTTTTAGGAGAGAGAGTATGTCTTCCAGTGTTACTAAAGCCCCTTATTACTATGTACCGGCTCCAACACGCCATCCAATCGTTACAAGCATAGGTTTGCTTGGCTTTGGTGCAGGTGCATCAATGTGGGTCAATGGCAGCACGATTGGTATGTTACTTTGCTTGGCCGGCATTCTTTGGACCATCGCATCTTTGTATGTGTGGTTCGGTGAGGCTATCAATGAAGCAGAGAGTGGTATGAACAGCGTGAACGTAGACGTCTCTTATAGATGGTCTATGGCATGGTTCATCTTCTCAGAAATCATGTTCTTCGGCGCCTTCTTCTCAGCTCTTTTCTATGCAAGAAGTATTGCAATGCCTTGGTTAGGTGATATCGATAACAGATTATTGTGGCCAGATTTTGGAGCTACTTGGCCAAATGCCGGCCCAGCTGGTTTGGTTGAAAGCTTTAAGACCATGGGTCCATGGCCAATCCCAACCATCAACACTATTTTGTTGTTGGCTTCTGGTGTTACTGTTACTTGGGCACATCACGCGATGCGTGAAGGTCATCGTAAGCAGGTGATTCAAGGTTTGGCAGCGACAGTTGCACTTGGTGCGATTTTTATGTGCTTCCAGGTTTATGAGTACATCCATGCATACCAAGATCTCAACTTGAAATTGACTTCAGGTGTTTATGGTTCAACATTCTTTATGTTGACTGGTTTCCATGGCTTCCACGTAACCATGGGTGCCATCATGTTGGCAGTTGTTTTAGTGCGCGTCATGAAAGGTCATTTCACACCAGAAAATCACTTCGCCTTTGAGGGTGCCGCATGGTATTGGCACTTTGTTGACGTTGTGTGGCTTGGTCTTTATGTTGTGATTTATTGGATGTAAAAATCAATCAATCAGTTTGTAAAGATTGAAAGATAAAAACGCCGCAAATGCGGCGTTTTTTAATCCGATGAATCCTTTACCTGTTTGATTGATATGCGTTCAGTAAAATTTGGGCAAGGGATGATTGGCTAGAGCTTAAGCGGCAACGCGAATACCAGTACTTTGTATATAGCCCATGGTGTGAGCAATCCAGATGCCAGCAAAAAGCACAATAGATAAACCAATGCGCAGCATCAAGGAGTGCACAGTTTTTGAGCTTTTGCCTTTATCACGCATCATAAAAAACAAAGCAGAGCCTAGGCTGCCCAAAATTAACAAGAAAGCTATAGGGATAATCCAATTCATAGGGGTACATCGTATCATTGCTTTATGTTGAGAAGATTAGTTTTATCGCGTCCGATTGCAACAGCTGCGACCATGATTGTTTGCTCAATAGGCTTATCTTTGGGCTTTTGGCAGTTGGATCGAATGCAGCAAAAGCTAACGCTTGCTGCAGATATTGCTAAAAAAGAAGAGTCACGCCCACTCCTGGCAAACGATAAAGATTGGCAATTGGGTGAAGTTAAAAATCACAGGATGATTGCCAGAGGTGTTTATTTGCCAGATCAATCGGTGTGGCTAGAAAATAGACCTCACCCTCAGGGCAGAGATCCTAAAACAGGAATTTCAACAGGATTTTTGGTATTAACACCATTAAAACTTGAGGGCACTCAAAAAATACTGTGGATCAATCGTGGTTGGGCTCCTCGAGATGGTCTGAATCGAGAAGCCTTGCCGCCAATCAGCACTCCTGCAGGGCTTGTGCAGGTCGAAGGTTTGGCATTTGAATATCCAGCACGCGTGATGAGTATGGGTACTCAGGGTTCTTCAGCAGAAAGTCAAAAAATTCAGCAAAATCTTGATATTAAGAAACAATCCACGTATTTGGGTTTTGATTATTTGCCCTTTATCTTAAGAGAGGTAGCGGCAAGCAATAATGATGGTTTGCAAAGAGATTGGCCATCAATGGCGACTGGCGTTGATAAGCATCAGGGCTATGCTTTTCAGTGGTTTGCTTTAACAGTTTTTGCTCTTTTATTTTGGTTCATTACAGGTATCTTAAGGAAGAAAATTGATGAATAAAGACAGTGATTTAAATCCACTGATTCCAGCTTCGGAAGGTCAAAGCATTGATGCGGCCACCAAGCGTGGGCGTATTCAGATGATTTTGTTATTTTTAGTGTGTGCTGCGCCAGTCATCGTGTCTTACTTCACTTTCTATGTGATCAAACCAACGGGCGGCAATACCAAAATCGGAGAACTTGTTTATCCAGTCCAGTCCGCACCCATAGATTCAATTGAAGCTTCACTTCAAGGAAAGTGGACCTTGTTGATAGCTCGCCCAAGCGCTGATTGCAAAGTAGGTAATGATCAATGCGTTAGCTTGCTATACCTGATGCGTCAAGTACGTATTGCTATGGGTCGAGAGAGCCAAAGAGTGCAATTGGTTTGGTTGGTAACAGATCAAGGTGATATTGATCCAGAGCTAGCAAAAGCCTACGACCAAGAGGTTGCTGGATTTACTTTTGTGAGAATGCCTAAAGATCTTGCCAAAAAGAATGAGGTTGAAAAGTGGCTTGGATTAGATGGAAAGCAATCTGCGATTCATTTATTGGATCCGCGCGCAGACAGAATGATGCGGTTTGACACCGATAAAGAAGTTCCAGACTTTAAAAAGGTGTCTAAGGACCTAGGAAAACTATTGAAGTGGAATGCCACGGGTAAGGCTAAATAAACATGAGCTTGATCGCCTGGATTCAATTACTTTTGATTGGCGCTGCCATTGGTGCAGTTCTGATCTTGCTCATGTGGTGGAAGTTTAAGAAATTTACTTTTCATCGCTTGGTTTTGCTGACCGTATTTTTTACATTTGATTTAATTTTATTTGGCGCATTCACGCGATTAACAGACTCAGGATTGGGATGTCCAGATTGGCCTGGCTGTTATGGTGTATCGAACCCAATTGCCGCTCTAGCTCAAATACGTGAGGCTGAAAGTTTGATGCCAACAGGGCCGGTGACCTTGAGTAAGGCGTGGATTGAAATGCTTCACCGTTACTTTGCCATGGGGGTTGGGTTTTTGATCATCATCATGGTGGTATGGTCCTCGTTAAAAAAGAATCTCTTTGGCGAAAAAATTTCAAGGGTTTCCATTGGGCTATTGATCTTGGTCTGTGTCCAAGGAGCATTTGGCGCATGGACTGTTACTCTCAAGCTGCAGCCAGTGATTGTGACCATTCACTTAATGCTTGGACTTGGTTTGTTGGCGGCATTAACTTATCAATCAAGCTTGAGCTCCCGATTAGAGCCATCTTCAAATTTGGTACCGATCAAGACTGAAGTGCCATTTAAGAAAATTGCCTGGATAGTTCTGGCTGTTTTAGTTTTGCAGATATTTTTAGGTGGATGGGTGAGCACCAATTATGCGGTTCTAGCTTGTGATGACTTTCCTTTATGTCATGGCTCATGGTATCCAGAGATGAACTTTTCTGAAGGATTTTTACTCTGGCGCGACCTTGGTAAATCTGTTGATGGTTCATATTTAAGTATTGAAGCATTGAGAGCCATTCACTGGACTCATCGGGTGGGTGCAATATTGGCAGTCATTGCAGTCTTCTATTTGGCATTTAAGTTGTGGGTGATTTCAAAAGATAATCCAACATCCATGATTAAGCTTTGGGCCACCTCTTTGTTTGGCCTTGGTATTTTGCAAGTTGTCACTGGGATGAGTAATATTATTTTGGACTGGCCTTTGCTGGCAGCTGTCTTGCACACCGGAGGTGCGGCAGCAATGGTGTTTGTGATGACCAGAGTTGTTAACATTGATCATGAAAGGCTTTCTTCATGACTCAAGCTAGCATTGCGCCAATGAAAAAATGGCAACAGTACTGGGCTTTGACCAAGCCTAGGGTGACGCAGCTGGCTGTCTTTTGCGCCATCATTGGTATGTTTTTAGCCACGCCAGGCATGGTGCCTTGGTCCGTATTGATTGGCGGCTCGATTGGTATTTGGTTATTGGCGGGGGCAGCCTTTGCAGTGAACTGTTTGGTTGAGCAAAAGCTGGATGCCAAAATGCGTAGAACTGCATGGCGACCATCAGCCACTGGTGAACTTGGTCAAAAACAAATCATTGTGTTTGCACTGGTGTTGGGTTTGGCAGGTATGGTGTTGCTGTGGAATTTTGCAAACCCATTGACCATGTGGGCCACGCTCATTACTTTTGTTGGCTATGCCATCATTTACACATTGTTACTCAAGCCAGCAACACCACAAAATATTGTGATTGGTGGATTATCTGGGGCGATGCCGCCAGCTTTGGGCTGGGCTGCTGTGGCCAATGATTTACCTGCCGAGGCTTGGTTATTGGTATTGATCATCTTTACTTGGACGCCACCGCATTTTTGGGCTTTGGCTTTGTACCGTCGTGAGGACTACAAGCAATCTGGTTTACCGATGTTGCCAGTCACGCACGGTGAAAGATTTACCTTATTGCACATCTTGCTCTACACCTTGGTTCTGATTGCGGCCACGATCTTGCCATTTATTTACAAGATGAGCGGTTATTTTTATCTGGTATCAGCCTTGGTGCTGGGTGGTATGTTCTTGGCTTATGCCATAGCACTGTTTAGAAATTACTCTGATGATCTTGCAAAAAGAACATTCAGATTTTCCATCATTTATCTTTCATTATTATTCGCAGCTCTTTTAATAGATCATTACCTATGACATTACAAATATTTCCTCAACGTTTTTTAATGCGCTCTTTGTTGGCCTTTATCACCGTCTTCGGTGTGATGGCTTGCTCTAACCAAAACATTAAATTTAATAACGTGGACATCACCGGTAGCAAGGCATTTGGAAAAGATTTTTCTTTGATGGATCACAACGGTAAGAAAAGAGAGTTATCAGAGTTCAAGGGGCAGTTGGTGGTGATGTTTTATGGTTACACCCAGTGCCCAGATGTTTGTCCAACCACCATGACTGAAATGCAAGGCGTGATGGAACTGTTGGGTAAGAATGCCAGCCGTGTGCAGGTGATGTTTGTCACGGTGGATCCTGAGCGAGACACTCAAGAACTTTTATCTCAGTATGTGCCGTCTTTTGATAAGCGCTTTTTGGGTTTAAGACCCCAATCAGAAGAAGAGTTAGAGAAGGTCACCAAAGACTTCAAAGTCTTTTATAAAAAAGTGCCAGGCAACAGCCCAACAAGCTACACCATCGATCACACAGCGGGTAGTTACGTGTTTGATACAAAGGGACAGCTAAGACTGTTTTTAAAGCACCATCAAGGTCCGCAGCCTATAGCAGAAGATTTGAAAAAATTACTTTGAGCTTTGTTTGAATGAAGAGATGAAGTTAGGCAGTTAATGCTAACTTCATTTTTTTTAGCGCAGCCGCTTCAATTTGACGCACGCGCTCTGCAGAAATATTGAATTCTGCAGCAAGATCATGCAGGGTGTTTCCACCTGTTCCATCATCTGAGACATCTAACCAGCGAGACGCAACAATCTTACGGCTACGCTCATCCAGGCTTGCCAAAGCTTTTTCAATGCCCGGACCTTGTATTTGGCGTGATTCTTCGCGAGCCAATACTTCGCTTGGTTCATAGCGAGTATCTGATAACCAGTTGATCGGAGCATAGGCTTCATCATCAGATGAGTCTGCTTCCATGGCCACATCGCCACCACTCAATCTCTTTTCCATCTCACGCACATCTTCTTGGCGAACATCCAGGGCTTTTGCAAGATGATCAATTTCAGATGGAGATAAAGCATTCAAAGTCGGTTTGTTGCTGCGCAAGTTAAAAAATAATTTGCGGTGAGCTTTGGTTGTAGCAATTTTGACCATTCTCCAATTGCGAAGAATGTATTCATGAATTTCAGCTTTGATCCAATGAATTGAATATGTCACCAAACGTGTACCTTGTTCAGGGTCATATCGTTTCACTGCTTTCATCAGACCAATATTGCCCTCTTGAATCAAGTCTGCATGAGGGATGCCATAGCCAAGGTATTGGCGAGCAATAGAAACCACCAAACGAAGATGAGACATGACCAAGGTTTTGGCAGCATCTAAGTCTTCATGATCCCTGAATTCGCGGGCAAGGCGAATCTCGTCTGATGCGCTCAGCATTGGCAGACGGTTAACGCTTGAAATGTAAGCATCAACACTGCCCACATTCAATTGCACTGGAATCATGGCATTCATATTTGTCATACCTCTATATTAGCACTCCTGATATTAGAGTGCTAATTTATGTATAACCATATGATTTATATAGAAATAAATTATTTTGGAATCAAGGATTTAGCGAATTCAGAGGCACTGAATGGCTTTAAATCAGACAATTGTTCGCCTAGGCCAATCGCCAGAACGCTGGGTGGGTTTTCTGATAGCTCAGATGCAATGGCACACAAGATGCCGCCTTTGGCTGTTCCATCGAGCTTGGTGACGATGATGCCAGTCAGATTAAGAGCCTCATGGAAGGCCTTCACCTGGGCCATGCCATTTTGACCAGTATTGCCATCAATCACCAAAATAGTCTCGTGAGGGGCCGATTCTTGTGCCTTGCCGATGACTCGTTTAACTTTCTTCAACTCATCCATGAGGTGGGACTGTGTGGATAATCTGCCAGCAGTATCAATGATGACAATGTCTTGCTGACGTGATTGACCAGCTTTGACGGCATCATGAGCCACCGCGGCTGAATCACCACTCTCTTGAGCGATGACGGCTACTTGGTTGCGCTCTCCCCAAGCCATGAGCTGCTCTCTAGCGGCTGCTCTGAAGGTGTCTCCTGCCCCCAATAAAACCTTACGACCAGATTGTTGAAAGTGATGGCAAATTTTGCCAATGCTGGTTGTTTTGCCGGCCCCATTAACCCCCACGACAAGCCATACGGTCGGCTGCCCAGGGGTGGTGGGTAAAAAATCCAGTGGATTTTGGGGTCTTTCAAGTTTGCTTAAGAGTTTTTCTACCAATGTGGCTAGAATGATCTTGAGATCATCAGCAGATTCGGCTTTTTGATTTTTCGCTTCACGACGAAGTTGGCTGATCAGGGTTTGAGTGGCACTCATGCCAACGTCTCCCAAAAGAAGTGCTTCTTCTAGGGATTCGTACCATTGTTCATCAACTTTTTGAAGATTAAATAGGTTTGATAAGGTTTTACGTAATCCGAACATGACCGATACAATTGATTAACTATGAGCATATTAACAACCCTTGCAGGTCGAGCGTTAACTTTTTTTGGCGCCGCAATTATTTCATTTGGTGGGTATGCACAAAATGCCCCACAGAAAACTCAGAACACGCATGAGTTTCAACTGTCAAATGGTATGAAAATCATTGTTCGACAAGATCATCGTGCGCCCACCGTGGCTCACATGGTTTGGTATCGAGCGGGCTCCATAGATGAGGTTAACGGTAAAACTGGCGTTGCTCATGTGCTTGAGCACATGATGTTCAAGGGCACAAAAAACTTGAAGCCAGGTGAATTTTCTAAAAAGGTCGCTGCAGTTGGTGGTCGAGACAACGCGTTCACGGGCAAGGACTACACAGCATATTTTCAGCAGATTGAAAAAAGTCATTTACCTGCGATGATGGCATTAGAAGCCGAACGCATGCAGAACCTACGAATCGATAAAGAAGAGTTTGCAAAAGAAATTCAAGTGGTGATGGAAGAGCGCCGCTTGAGAACTGATGATCAGTCAAAAGCCATTGTTTATGAGCAATTGATGGCTACCGCATTTACCAATAGTCCCTATCGCAACCCAATCATTGGTTGGATGGATGATTTGAAAAATATGACTTATTTGGATGCTCTAGAGTGGTATCAGGATTGGTATGCGCCTAACAATGCTGTTTTGGTTGTGACTGGTGATGTCATGCCGGGCGATGTCAAAGCATTAGCAGAAAAATACTATGGCCCAATACCTGCCAAGAAAATCAAAGAGAGAAAACCTCAAATTGAAATTCCACAAATTGGAACTAAAAGAATTGTGGTGAAGGCGCCTGCAGAAAATCCAGACATTACTTTTGCGTGGAAGGTTCCAAAAATTGAACCGAATGATTTAAATGCGATTGATCCTTACGCCCTGAGTGTTCTATCTGCCATTTTGGATGGCCATTCGAACTCAAGATTAAATCGACAATTGGTGAAAGACCAGCGCTTGGCAGACGGTGTGGATGCTTCATACGGTATGTCTGGAAGAGGCCCGCAGTTGTTTTCAATTTCAGCAAGTCCTGCCAAAGGTAAAAGCTTGACTGTCATCGAAGAAAATATTCGCAAGATATTGGCAGACATCAAGACCAAAGGTGTGACCAATACAGAGTTGGACCGGGTTAAATCGCAATTGATTTCATCGCAGATTTATAAACGTGATTCAATTTTTGCCCAGGCCATGGAAGTTGGAATTGCCGAAATGAATGGTATTTCATGGAAGTATTTGGATGACATGTTACTAAATGTGCAAAAAGTTCAATCAGAAGATATTCAGAGGGTGGTTGGAAAATACCTCATCGATGATTCATTGACGGTGGCAGTTTTGGACCCTCAAGCTATTCAAAAGAAACCCGCTGGCACGCAAGCCAAGCCTGCAGGAATGAGACACTAAGATGAAAAATTTACTGGTAATCATTGTTTTTGGTTTGGGTGCTGCAGTTGCGCAAGCGAGTGCAAAGATCAATCATTGGGTACATAGCAGTGGCGCTTTGGTTTACTTGGTCGAAGCCAGGACCATACCGATGATCGATTTACAAATTGATTGGCATGCTGGTTCAGTCAATGATCCTAAAGATCAGCTGGGCTTGGCCGGTATGACGGCGGGCATGATTGATAAGGGGTCGATGTTCAATGGTCGTCTGATCTCTGAGGCAGAGGTTTCAGATCGTTTAGCCGATCTTGGCGCAGGCTTAAGTTTTAGTGCGGGCGCCGAGCGAGCCAGTATGCGCTTACGCACCCTAAGTGATGAAAAGAAAAAACTGGCTGCAATTGACTTAGCAAGTACAGTGCTGAAGGCGCCGGTGTTCGATTCTAAAATTCTCAAAAGAGAGCAAGAGCGCACAGTTTCAGCAATCAAAGAAGCTGACTTAAAGCCTGAGACAAAACTATCAAAAGAATTTGATCGTCAAATGTATGGTGAACATCCTTTTGCAAATTCACCAACAATTAAAACAATTCAGGCAATTAAATCTGAGGACCTCAAGCGTTTTTATGCCTCTAGGTACGCCGCTAAAGGCAGCAAGATCACCGTTGTTGGTGATATTGGCCGTACTGAGGTAGATCAACTACTTGATCGATTGATGGCATCTATTCCTAAAGAAGCGAAAGAGCAGCAGCAAGTCCCCGATGTTTTACGTTTTGATAAAAGTAAGGCATCTAATTCCATCATCAAGATTCCTCATGATGCACAGCAAGCCCATATCTCTATGGGAATGCCGGCCATCGCAAGAAAAGATCCAGATTACTTTCCAATGTTAGTGGGTAACTATATTTTGGGTGGCGGTGGCTTTGTGTCTCGCCTTGTGAAAGAGGTGCGCGAAAAAAGAGGCTTGGCTTATAGCGTTTTTAGTTACATAGCTCCAGGAAGACAGATTGGTCCATACGTGGCAGGTATGCAAACTCAAAAAGCCCAAGCTGATTTAGCAGTGGATGTGATGAAAAAAACCATTGGTGATTTCATCGCCAATGGTCCAACTGATGAAGAGCTTCAGGCTGCTAAAAATAATCTTGTGAATGGATTTCCTTTGAGGATTGATAGTAATCGCAAGATTCTAGATAACGTTTCAAGCATTGCTTGGAATGATTTACCTTTAGATACTTTGGATCAGTGGACCAATCAACTGCGCAAAGTCACTAAAGATCAGGTGGTTGCGGCATTTAAAAAGAATTTAGATGTTAACCAAATGGTGACTGTGGTGGTTGGAGCTCCATGACCCCTGGCAAGGTCAGAATCATTGGGGGTGCATGGCGTGGCAGATCTATCAAGGTAATTGATTCGCCAGGCTTAAGACCCACAGCCGATAGAACCAGAGAAACCTTGTTTAATTGTCTGGGTCAGCGTGTCGATGATTTGATTTGTTTGGATATGTTTGCTGGAACGGGCGCTTTGGGTTTTGAGGCCTTGTCTCGCGGCGCTCAAAAAGTCAGCATGATCGATGCTTCAAAACAAGTCCACGATGCATTAAAAGAAAACTATCAGAATTTGGTTAAAGATGGGGCTTTGGGTGTGGCCGAGTTCGTCAAGGGAAACGCCATTGCAAGCGCTTCAAAGCAAGCAGAAAATTCGATTGATATTTGCTTTATTGACCCCCCATTTGCAGAGCCAGCCTTGTTTTTAGATGCCCTTAAGCAAGCGGTCAGAATAACCAAGAAAAATGATGGGTGTGCTATCTATATGGAGCACCCCAAAGAAATCAAGCCTGAAGAATTATTGAAAGAAATTGCAGAATATGGAGATTTATGGGAAATTCGTCGTACCATACGTTCCGGGCTTGCAATTGGTACTTTGATGGCCCCTAAAACAATATAAGTTAGTGAAGGTTGGGAGAAAACCATGACAGTCGCCGTATATCCAGGAACATTTGACCCTTTTACCAGGGGGCATGAAGATTTGGTTCGCCGCGCATCATCTATTTTTGAAGAAGTTGTTGTTGGTGTTGCGGACAGTAAAAACAAAAAACCAATCTTCACCCTTGATGAGCGGCTTGAAATTTCTCGTGAGGTTTTAAGTCACTACACCAATGTACGAGTTGAAGGCTTCAGTGGTTTATTGAAAGATTTTGTGAGAAAGAATAATGCTCGTGTGATTGTTCGTGGTTTAAGAGCGGTTTCAGACTTTGAGTATGAGTTTCAGATGGCAGGCATGAATCGGTATTTATTGCCTGATGTTGAAACTTTGTTCTTAACCCCTTCAGATCAGTACCAATTTATTTCTGGTACATTTGTTCGAGAAATTGCTCTTCTGGGTGGTGATGTAAGCAAGTTTGTTTTTCCTTCAGTGGAAAAATGGTTGGCCAAAAAGATTTAATGACATTATTTAGGGTATATCAATGGCGCTGATGATTACGGACGAATGCATCAATTGTGATGTGTGTGAGCCTGAGTGCCCGAATGATGCGATCACCATGGGTTTGGAAATCTATGAGATTGATCACAATAAATGCACTGAGTGTGTTGGTCATTATGATGTGCCTCAGTGTCGTCAAGTATGCCCAGTCGACTGCATTCCGCTTCATCCAGAGCATGTCGAGAGTAAAGATCAGTTGATGCAGAAATACAAAAATCTGACTGGTAAAACCAGTTAATTAAGTATTACTGTGCAGCTCCATCGTGGCTGCGTTCATTTCATTTTTTGAAATCAGTGGCAGGACTTTTAAAAAACAAGACATTGCTCGATCAATATCAATTTGTTCTTCAAGACGTGGTTTTTTAAGAACATAGTCGGCCACATCTAAATTTCTTTTGCCTTCTTCAGAGTCGCGAGGGTGACCAATGCCAAGCCTTAGGCGCCAATAGTCATTGGTGTTGAAGTGCGCGCTGATGTCTTTTAAGCCATTGTGTCCGCCCAAGCCTCCGGCCCATTTTAGGCGCGCAACACCAGGCTTTAGGTCAAGCTCATCATGAATGATCAACATTGCATCCGGGTTGATTTTATGAAAGCGACACAGGGCAGCAACTGCTTGACCACTTCGATTCATAAAGGTTGACGGTTTTAGGAGGTAGACATCCTCGGAGCCCAATTTAATTTTAGAGATTTGACCAAAAAATTTAGGGTCATCCTGCCAGTGACCTTGGTGCAGGCGAGCGATTTCATCTAGCAACCAAAAGCCGGCATTGTGCCGATCTTTCTCGTGTTTGGTGCCAGGGTTACCAAGGCCAACAATTAATTTGAACATACCGCTACTTTAGTCTATTTTTGGGGCGAAAAAAAACCCGCGCGATGCGGGTTTTTCATCGGGTCGAAAGGATTACTTCTTTTCTTCCTTTGGTTCTTTAGCAGTCGTTGCAACAGGCGCTGCTGGAGCAACTGGAGCTTCTGTGGTCTCTACCTTAACGGTAGGAATGCGAGCATTCGCAACCACTGGGTTTTCAGCCTCTAAGTGAGGGACCAGTGTAAGACCTTTTGGCAATGTAACGTCTTTAACGTGAACTGCGTGACCAACTTCGATCTTGCTCAAGTCAACTTGAATGAATTCTGGTAAATCTGCAGGTAAGCAAATCACTTCGATTTCAGTTGCAATGTGGCTGATCAACGCGCCGCCTAATTTAACAGCAGGTGCAATTTCAGCGTTCACGAAGTGCAAAGGCACTTTCACGTGAATCTTCTTGTTGATATCCACACGTTGGAAGTCAATGTGCAAAACCAATGGCTTGAAAGGGTGCATTTGATAGTTACGCAAAAGAGCTTTTTGAGTCTTTCCTGCAACTTCAATGTCTAAAATTGATGAGTGGAATGCTTCTTTACGCAAAGCGTGAAAAAGTGCATTGTGATCTAGCTCTACAGCTTGAGGGGCTTCAGTACCACCATAAATAATGCCGGGTGTTTTTCCAGCATTGCGCAGGCGGCGGCTCGCACCCGTTCCCTGTACGCTACGTTCGTAAGCGACAACTTTCATATGAACTCCAAATAATTAAAAAATAAAGGCTTTTCTGTTCGCGACCAAACAGGAAAGCCCTCTATTCTATCGTAAAAAGCTTAATTCTTAGGGGAATATCTTAAGAATCAGCAAATAGTGACATCACAGAATCACCAGTACTGATGCGAGAGAGTGTCTCGGCCAGCAATGGTGCTGTAGATAAAACCCTGATTTTATTGAGTTTTTTAGCTTCATCATTCAAAGGGATGGTATCTGTCACCACAACCTCGTCCAAAGCGGATTCGGCAATACGGCCAACAGCTCCACCTGATAGAACTGGGTGGGTACAGTAGGCCACGACGCTCTTCGCACCACGCTCTTTAAGAACTTGGGCAGCCTTACAGAGAGTGCCGCCTGTATCGATCATATCGTCCATGATCACGCAGTGACGGCCTTCAACTTCACCAATCACGTGCATCACTTCAGAAACGTTTGCTTTTGGACGTCGTTTATCGATGATCGCCAAGTCACATCCCAATTGCTTGGCAAGGGCTCGAGCTCGAACAACACCGCCAACGTCAGGAGATACCACCAATAAATCAGGACTTTTTTTGCTCTCAAGATCTGTCAAAAGAATCGGTGAGGCATAGATGTTATCCACGGGGATATCAAAAAATCCTTGAATCTGGTCAGCATGTAAATCCATCGTTAAGACGCGATCGACGCCGGCAACTTGCTGCAGCATATTGGCCACCAAGCGGGCGGAGATTGCCACACGGGCAGATCTAGGCCTTCTGTCTTGTCTGGCGTAACCAAAGTAAGGAATCACTGCGGTAATTCTGCCTGCAGAGGCACGTTTCAATGCATCAACCATGATCATGAGTTCCATCAGGTTGTCATTGGCAGGGGCGCAGGTTGATTGAAGAACCACCACATGTTTACCACGAACGTTTTCTTGTATTTCTACTTGAATTTCACCGTCTGAAAAGCGACCAACTTCGGCTTTTCCAAGAGGAATATTTAAGTGATCAGTCACGGCCTTGGCCAAAGCAGGATTAGCGTTGCCAGTGAAAACCATCATGGATTCATGTTGCATAGGTTCTTTTGTCATATTTGGTGTTTTATGAATGAGTAGTTAGATTATGCGACAAGTTTTGGCAGGGGAAGAAGGATTCGAACCTTCGCATGCCGGAATCAAAATCCGGTGCCTTAACCAACTTGGCGACTCCCCTCTCGCATCTACTCCTATGAACTTGGATTGTATGACGGATGCCTTGAGAGGCCCCGCACCACAAAACCGATCCATTGATGAGGCAGCTGACTCAGTAAATGATTGGCTAGATCAGTTTCAAGGGCAACAAACACGCTGCTACCTGATCCTGACATCCTTGGGCTCGATTGCGGAGCCTGTTGGCGAATCCAATCTAATACTGCTGCAACTTCCTGATACTTTTGAATCACAACCTCTTCACAATCGTTGCTGCCAAATTGTTCAAGATTGGGTGAATCAATAAAGTCTGAGATTGTAACGGTTGGGTGATTTCTCGTCAAATTTGGGTCTTTGAAGATATCCACAGTTGGTATGTGCACCTTTGGATAAACCAATAAAAAACAGGACTCTGGGAGGTTGACAGCTTGTAGAAGCTCCCCAATGCCTTGAGCAAAAGCATTTTGACCAAAGAGGAAAAATGGCACATCAGCACCCAATTTCACCCCTAAAGCCATCAATTCCTGACGGCTTAACTGGAGATTCCATAACTCATTCAGACCCCAGAGAGTTGCTGCCGCATCCGATGACCCTCCGCCAAGACCCGCCCCCATAGGGATGTGTTTTTCAACTCGAATGCTGCAGCCATGATTTGTTTGGGTGTATTCCTGAAGTAACTTGGCAGCCTTAACAACCAAATCCTCTTCGGGAGCTACGTTCGCCGCTCCTGAATGGCGGTGCACGATGCCATCAGTTGAAGCAGTCAGATAAACATCATCATGAAGATCAATCAACTGAAAAACAGTTTGCAATAAGTGATAGCCGTCTTTTCTTTGTCCAACAATGTGAAGAAAGCGATTTATTTTTGCAGGAGCCTTGATATGCAATGCGTCAGTCATGCTTTATTCATCGAGTTCTTCAAAAACTATTTTTATCTCAATCAGACCCGTTGGAGATTTTCTTGTCAGATCTAATTTTTTGATTTGATTTTTTTCAGTCCACTGAAATGCCATGGTCCAACCATCTTGAATGATTTTTTGGGCTCTCAGTCGATCGTCTCTTTCAATGCTGGCAGGGGCGCCAACCCTTGCTTCACCATTTAACCATTTTGATAATCCTCTTGCAGGCAGAGGAAGTCCTGTGTAGCTTTGGAGTAATGCATCAGCGTCGTGCGCTTCAAAAACTTTGTCACCATCTTCCAGTTTGGCTCCGGAGGCATTGATGGTGATTTTTGCCATAGCGCCGCCCATGGGGCTTCTGATGTCTAGGATATCTGTTTGAGCTTCATGGCTCAAGGTGAATGCACCGCTACCACCATTTTTGGAATCTTTGCCGCTGACCTTAACTGCAAAGCGCCCATCCCATAGTTGTGGAGATTTTTTTGACGGGCTTGGCACTCTGTCTGGCCACAGTCTGGCCATGGTGTCTTTCAAGGTTTTATTGTTGGCATCCAGTGCTTCAGCTTTTCTCCACGCGGCATCGGCACCTTTGCGATCTTGATTAACCCAGAGCGCTTCACCTAAGTGAGCGCCAATTTCTGCCTCTGGCTTAGTTTCAAATGCTTTGCTTAATTGTTCGATTGCAAGACTTGTCTTACCTAAACGAAAGTTGGCCCATGCAAGACTATCAAGGATGTACATATCATTGGGCGCAAGTGAGTGAGCCTTTTCGAGCAAATTCACCGCCTCAGTTAACCGGATACCTCTATCAGCAAAAGAATAGCCAAGAGCATTCAATGCATTTTTATCATTGGGCTTTTTCTGAATAATTCTGCGCAATGTTTTTTCCATCTCGTCATAATTTTTTGCCTTCTCAGCACCAAGCGAGTAGGTGTACAAAATATCAATGTCATTGATTTGATTGATGGATGATTGAAGTATTTTGTAAAAAGCCATGAGACTGGCATCTTCATCTTGGGACCTTGCTAAAAGAGGGCGCCAAGAGTTAATTATTTTTTCTTTCGCTGCAAGGCTCTTAACTTGACTTAACTGCAACTGAGCTGGCTTCACACTTTCAGTCCAGCGCTGATTCAACATCAAAAGAGTCGTTAAGATTTCTTTGGCATCTTTGGGGTTGATTTCATCCCAAAGTCTTGCGGCATCCAAAGCCAGCTCCGGTGAATTGCCAGCAATTGCTATTTCCATGGCTCTTTGCGCCAGTGGGCCATCTCGCAAAGATCGAGCCATGCTCATATAGGTTTGGTAGGCCGTTCCAGCCTCACCTCGCTGTAGGCTGATCTCTGATGCCAAGATCTGAAACATTTGCTCTGCCGAGAGGTTTTTGGCCGGCGCCGAGGATGCTTGAAAGCTGGCTGTGGCGAGCAAGATACTTAGCAAAAATTTAAGTTTTATTGTCATAAGCACATTCTAATCTCACCGCCTACAATTGGCATATGCCTGAATTACCAGAAGTTGAAGTTACCAAGCAAGGGGTGGAGCCCCATGTTGTGGGTAAAACTGTGACCAGTGTGGCCATTTACGATGGCCGACTGCGTTGGCCTGTGCCAGCTAATTTAGAAAAATTACTGCTTGGTAAAAAACTCACTCAAATTAAACGACGTGGAAAATACCTATTATTCAGAATGGAAGATGGGTATTTGCTGATTCATCTTGGTATGACTGGCGTGCTCAGGGTGGCTAATCCAAAAGATGAGCTCAAAAAACACGATCGCGTTGAGATCGGCTTTGGTAAAAAATTATTGCGCTTGCATGATCCTAGAAAGTTTGGCGCTGTCTTGTGGGCTGATGATGAGGATGGTGAAATCGAGCGTCATCCATTGATCGCAAAGTTAGGGGTTGAGCCACTATCAGATGATTTTTCTGATGAGAGGGCTGGACCACATTTATTCGAGCATGCCAAGGGCCGACAAATTTCTATCAAGCAGTGGCTCCTGGCTGGTCAAGCAGTGGTTGGAGTCGGAAATATTTATTGCTCAGAAAGTCTTTTCTTGGCAGGTATTCATCCCGAGATGCCGGCAGGAAAGTTATCTAAGCCAAGGGCGTCGTTGTTGGCATCTGCAATCAAAGATACTTTGCGCCGAGCGATCAAGGCGGGCGGCAGTAGCTTGAAAGATTTTGTGAACAGTGATGGCAATCCTGGGCACTTCATGTTGCAAACCAAAGTCTATGATCGTTTTGGCTTACCGTGTGTTCAATGTAAAAGCCCCATCAAGCAAATAGTCCAGGGGCAACGATCAACTTACTTCTGTTCTAAATGTCAGAAAAAGTAATGATATTTTCAGAAGTAAAAAACTTCACACAAGATCTGATTGATTGGCAAAAAAAATCAGGTCGGCATGATTTACCCTGGCAAAAAAATAGAACTGCTTACCGTGTTTGGTTATCAGAAATCATGTTGCAACAAACACAAGTTTCAACAGTGTTGAATCGCTACGATGAGTTCTTGAAAATATTTCCAACCGTTGAGTCTTTAGGTGCTGCAACAGTCGATCAAGTTCTGGCTCAATGGAGTGGAATGGGCTACTACACGCGCGCCAGAAATCTTCATCGCTGCGCACAAGTTGTGATGACTGACTATGATGGTGTCTTCCCAAGCGATCCCAAGGTACTAGAGTCTTTGCCGGGTATTGGCAGATCAACAGCGGCTGCCATTGCGGTATTTGCATATGGCAAAAGAGCGGCCATATTGGACGGTAATGTCAAAAGAGTGTTGGCCAGAATTTGGGGTTTTGACCAGGACTTGAGTAAGACCTTGCACACCAATCAGTTGTGGGCTCATGCTGAAAGTTTATTGCCTCATAAAAAATCTGATTTGATTGCTTATACCCAGGGCTTAATGGACTTTGGGGCAACCCACTGCACCCAATATCAGCCAGCATGCATTGACCCTCAAAATGGCTCATGCCCATTTAAGAAGTCATGTGTGGCTTATTTAAGCGAACGAGTGAATCAAATTCCTTTGAAGATTAAAAAGGTCAAAGTTGAAAAAATTGATATGACTTGGTGGGTGATGATTCATCAAAACAAAGTTTTATTAGAAAAAAGACCCGAGAAAGGAATTTGGGCAGGCTTGTGGTGTTTTCCGGTGAGCCAGGATCAGCCCAAAGAACCTTGCCAGACAATGGCAGCCTTTAAGCACGTGCTCACACATCGACAGATGACGATTAAGCCCATCAAAGTGCATTTAAAAAAGAGTGTTACCTTGAAAGAGCATCAACAGTGGTTTGCACTAGATGATGTTGTTGGCTTGGGCTTGCCTAAGCCGATGTCTCTTTTTTTAAAGAGTTTAGATCTAGCTCGCGATGGCGAATGAGCAAATGTAAGTCGTCTCCAGCAAGCGCTTGAGATTTCTTCTTGAAATAATCAAACAAACAATTCACTAAATAAACCGAGCGATGTTGTCCACCTGTACAACCAATCGCAATAGTTAAATAACTTCTTCGGTCCGCTTGATACTTTGGTAACCAGGTTTCAATGAAACGACGAATGTCGTCACCCATTGCTTGCACTTCCGGATGCTCTCTTAAAAAATTAGCAACCTCTGGATCATTGCCGGTCAATGGCCGTAACTGTGGGTCGTAATGTGGGTTTGGAAGACATCGGACATCAAAAACCAAATCTGCATCCCTAGGAACACCATGTTTGAATCCAAATGACTCAAACAAAATAGTTAAGCCAGGACGTTCATCTTTTAAGAGATCTTGTATCCAAGATCTGAGTGTGTGCGCTTTGATATGGCTGGTGTCAATGTTGTGAGCTGTCTCTGCAAGATCAGCTAAAAGTAAACGTTCTTTTTCGATGGCATCAATCAATGCAACCTGAGGAGTTCTGTTGTCGTCAGACTTGGATAGAGGATGTCTTCTACGTGTTTCTGAGAAACGTTGCACCAGGGTTTCTGTGCTTGAATTTAAAAACAGAACACGTACATCGTGATTTTTCTTTAATTGCTCAATGATGGCCGGAAGTTCTTTGATCGACTGTCCGCGACGCGCATCCACAGCAACCGCTATCTTTTCTCGGCCTTGTTTACTAAGAGACTGAACCAAATCATGAATGAAATCGACCGGGAGGTTGTCAACGCAATCATATCCAGCATCCTCAAGAGCATTCAAGGCAACTGATTTACCTGAGCCTGAGATTCCGGTGATGATGAATACGCGCATATTAAATAAGGCGACTTTGATTTTTGTTGGCGTCTTCGGATGCCATTAGCTGACGTTGACGCTCCATGAATTCTTTTAATGTGTCAATGCCACGTAACTGCAAGATGGTGTTGCGCACAGCTGCTTCAACCAGAACAGCTAAGTTTCGACCAGCTGCCACCTGAATTTTTACGCTGCGAATGCCAAGACCAAGAACATCAATTGATTGACCATCAATCGGCAATCTTTCAAACTCACCATCATTTCTTCGAACCAACTGAACAATTAGTCTTAACTTCATTCTGCGTCGAACGGCTGTTTCGCCGAAGATGGTGCGGATATCTAAAAGCCCAAGGCCACGCACCTCTAAAAGGTCTCTTAAGATTGGTGGGCAACGACCCTCGATGTAATCAGGACCTAGTCTGGCGAAGTCGACAGCATCATCAGCCACCAAGCCATGACCTCTTGAAATAAGCTCTAAGCCCAATTCACTTTTACCTAAGCCTGAATCGCCCATGATCAAAACGCCCATACCCAAGATGTCCATGAAAACACCGTGCATGGTGACGCGTGGTGCACCAACCTTGGTCAGGTACAAACGCAAACGGTCAATCACTTCTGCGGCTGAGGTGCTTGATTTAAACAAAGGTGTTGAGGATCTTTGGCAATAAAGCACCAAGTCATCATGTGGCTCGCAGCCGTCAGCAACAATCAAGCATGGTGGCTTTAAAGATATCAATCCGGCAAGTTCACGCTTACGATTTTCAGGATCTAATTTTTCGTAATAATTGATTTCTGGAACACCAAAAACCTGCATGCGGTCTGGGTGAATAAGATTCAGGTGGCCAACAAGATCTGATGATGAAGAGGCAAGCTTGACTGCTTCGGAGCTGAAGCTGTTATCCGCGCCTTCAAGACCTGCAATCCAGCTTAATTTCAACTCAGAAATATTGTCATCAAAGAGCGTCTGTGCGGTGACGCTGGCTAAATTGAGTGGCTGGGTCATTTGATTAATTCCAGGCGGTCAGTAATTGATAAATATTATCAGCACTGGGCTCTGTAAGGAGAATGTTTTTATTATTTTTATCTGAAATAGTTTGAGCTACTTTTGCCAGGATATCGAGGTGTATCTGAGTTGCAGCTTCAGGAACGAGCATGATCACCAATGCTTTAACAGGTTGTGAACCAGATGCATCAAAGTTGATGCTGTCTTTTAATCGCACAAAACCAATATGAGCTTGTTCAAGAAGCTTCACTCTGCCATGAGGAATGGCGATGCCGTTACCCAAGGCGGTGGAACCTAAAGCTTCACGCTCCTCTAAACAAATTTTGACTGAATCTGCTGGGATGCCGTGATTTTTTTCAAAGAGTTGCGCTATGAATGCAAACAACTCATCACGTGAAGAAACTTCAATATCTAAAGAGATATTGTTGGGGGTGATGAGTTGGGCCAAGGCGTTCATGTGTGCAGTGCATTATAAGATTGCCTTGGCCTATTTAATCAAGTGTTTTTCATGGTTTGATGGTGGTGATCTTGAACTTTTTCTTTATGTTTGATCACTTGCCTATCAAGTTTGTCTACGACCAAGTCCATGGCGTGATACATATCGCCATTGTGGGCCTCGGCAAAGAGGTCTTTGCCCTTTAGGTGAAGCGTGATTTCGGCGTGATTTCTTAAATCCTTCTCTTTTTCATTATTAATAGACAAAGTGACCGTCATGCTCTGTACTTGGTCAAAATGAGCACCAATTTTTTTTAATTTATCTTCTAGGTGCGAGCGCATCCCAGGGGTAATTTCGACGTGATGACCCAAGATTTTTATATTCATCTAATGCTCCCTATTGTTTTCTACGCAAATGAACGGCAGGGATGCGCAGAGATTCCCTGTATTTAGCAATTGTTCGTCTAGCCACCACAAATCCTTTTGAAGCCAGTAGATCGACGATTTGAGTGTCTGAGAGCGGTTTTTCTTTGTTTTCTTCGGTAACGGCTTGTTTGATCAATGTTCTGATGGCTGTTGAAGATACGGAGCCGCCAGTATCAGTCGATATTTGGCTGCCAAAAAAGTACTTGAACTCAAAACAGCCAGCAGGCGTGGCCATGTATTTTTGCGTGGTGACGCGAGAGACTGTGGATTCATGCATGCCAATCGTGTCTGCAATTTCCCTCAAAACCAATGGTCGCATAGCGATCGGCCCATGATTGAAGAAGTTTTGCTGTCTATCCACGATTGCTTTTGCAACTTTTAAGATGGTGTCACTTCTTTGTAGCACATTTTTAACCAACCATCTAGCCTCTTGCAGTTTTTGTTGCAAGCCATCCATGCCTTCCTTGCCACGATTATCTTTGATCACTTTTGCATATTCTTCGTGAAGGCTTATTTTGGGGGTGGCGGCAGGGTTGAGGGTGACCGTCCACTGCCCTTTGTGGTTTTTAACGATGACATCGGGAATCAGGGTTGAATCAACATGAGTGTCAAATTCTGATGCGGGGTTATGTTTTAGAGTTTTGATTAATTGAATGCCATCTTGAAGGTCTTCATCATCGGCTTTCAAGAGCTTTTTAATTCTGGCCCAATCCTTATTAGCCAAAATATCAAGATAGTCACTGCATATCTTGTGAGCGATTTTCCAGGCCACGGTTAACTTATTGTTGGCGTGAAAGTTTTCCAATTGCAAGCGAAGGCATTCTGCTAGGTCTCTTGCACCAACACCTGCTGGTTCTAGTTGCTGTAATCTGACCAAGGCTCTTTTGACTTGCTCGTGAGCGCTGCCATCTTCTGGATCCATGTGCGGCAGCAGTTCCTCCGCCAATTCCTCTAAATCAGTATCTAAGTAGCCATGTTCATTTAGGTTCCCAGCGATAAAGCCCATTAAGGCTTTTTCTTCAGGATTGATGCGAAGCAGCTTGATTTGAGCAATCAAAGAATCGAGCAGAGATTCCGGCAAGCTAATTCTTGATAAACGATCATCATCTTCATCGCTGAATTGATTGTTCTTCGATCCACCAAGGCTGCGATGTGAGAAGTTTTCTAGAGGCTCTTTCTCTACAAGGCTGGCTTCTGACTCATAGTTGATGAGTGGATTCTGCTCAGCCGCCTGAATCAGTTCTTGCTCAAGCTCCATCGCCGAGAGCTGCAAGAGCTTGATGGATTGCTGCAACTGAGGCGTTAAGGCTAGATTTTGTGAGAATCTGAGCTGAAGAGATGCTTTCATGATACGGTCATTCTAGACCGTCATTGCTATATTGGTACGTTTTTTGCTTTAAAAATCACATCCGGAAGTTTTCACCGAGATAGACTTTTCTAACAGCTTCGTTATCGATGATCTCAGATGGTTTGCCAGCGGCCAACACTTTACCTTCGCTGATGATGTAGGCGTGATCACAAATACCCAAAGTTTCTCGAACATTGTGGTCAGTGATGAGAACGCCAATTTGACGATCTTTTAAAAATCTCACAATTCTTTGAATTTCACCAACCGCAATCGGATCAACGCCAGCAAAAGGCTCATCAAGCAAAATGAATTTTGGCTGTGAGGCCAAAGCTCTGGCAATTTCAACTCTTCTGCGTTCGCCGCCTGACAATGACATTGCAGGATTACTGCGCAAATGAGAAATTTGTAATTCTTGTAGCAGTGAATCTAATCTGCTCCGAATTTCTTTTTTGGATAGGGGTTTACCATTTTCTTCTTGAAGCTCTAGAACAGCTTGAATATTTTCTTCAACGGTCAGCTTTCTAAATACAGAAGCTTCTTGAGGTAAATAAGATAAGCCCAGTTTGGCCCGTTCATGAATCGGTAAATGAGTGATGTCTTGACCATTGAGACTGATTTCGCCGCCATCGAGAGGTACAAGGCCAACAATCATGTAAAAGGATGTTGTTTTGCCCGCACCATTGGGACCTAATAAACCAACGACTTCACCACTCTTTACTTCAACGCCCACCTCAGTAACAACTGTTCTTGAGCCATATTTTTTTTGGAGGCCGTTAGCAGATAGGGTGGATTGGTGAGAGCTCATTATTTTGAAGGTCCTGTTAATTCTTTTCTTCGCGGTGATAAGGTTGATTTCACAGATGCTTTAGAAACAACATTATATTTTTCAGTGTTTCCATCATAATGAATTTTGTCGCCATGCAATTGGTCCGTGACCCTAGTACCAGAGATTTGGTTCATTCTGGCCTGCTTGTGAAGGATGGCGATATCTGTTTTGCCATCATATTCAATAAACTCGGCAAAGCCTTCGATAAAGTCATTAAATCCAGTATCCCTTTTTTGTCGCAGGCTGGCTAATTGGCCAGACTTAGCAAAGATGGTGACATATTGGTAGCCCTCAGGATCAATTTTAACTTCGGCTTTTTCACCTTTGATGATCAACGAGCCTTTGATCAAAAGAACATTGCGCTCAAGGTAGTAAATCTGTTTGACGTCATCAAATTGAGCTTTATCTGAACTTAGGGCAATTGGCTTATCTTTATCAGCTTTCTCCGCATGCACCGAAACTGTGAAGAGTCCAAGTCCAAAGACGACACTTAAACAAAAGAAAAAATTGGCTAAACGAAACCTCACGGCGTATCGCCTTTAGATTCTGATTCAATGCGCCCCCTGACCTGACCAATCATGGTTAGCTTTTGATTAACATTATCAAAAATGGCACCCTCTTGAGAAGTCATGATCGACAAGCCTTGCTCTAAATTCACAGGACGATTTGTTTTAACAATGTCCTCATTCATCAGAACCGTGAATTTGCTTGAGGTCATCAATAACCTTGCGCTACCAGCTTGGGTTGCGGTTGCTGCTTGAGCGGGGCGCGTAAGGCTTGCATTGCCAACCAAGTCTAATATGGTCATATCGCCATCCATGAAGCCCTTATCTGATTTAACAGTGATAGGAGGCTTGCTTTCATGAAATCTTCTGGCAATTGGCCAATCTATCTCAGAGCTGGCATCGTCTTCATAGCGAATCAGTTTTTGACCAACGACGCGAAATTTTGTATTACCTTCAGGGCCCAGGGTGGTAACGACAACACCTTCCATGATGTAGTCGGGAACATGTCGCTTTTGTTTTTCTGTATTCAGGTTAGGTTCATTCATTTGAACCATCCAATAGGTGCCCAGAGTCAAAACTGCCATCAATAGCATTGGCAAGAATTTTAAAAGCTGGGCCATGATTCCCATGGTTATAAAGACTCTTGAAGTAGGCGCTGATAGTTATCTTGAGCGACCAAGATCAAGTCGCAAACTTCACGAACCGCTCCGGCACCGCCTGAGCGCTTAGTCACAAAGTGAACACGTTTTTTGACTTCTTCATGGGCTTGGGTAGGGCAAGCCGCAAAATGAACTTTTGGTAGAACAGATAAATCTGGCCAATCGTCACCCATGGCTGCGCAATCTGCAAGCGTTAGCTTGGTTTGCGCCAATAAAATTTGCAGGGCTTTGAATTTTTCAGATACGCCCATTTGCACATGCTTGATGCCGAGCTCTTTTGCACGACCTTCGACCATTGGAGAATTGCGTCCAGTAATGATCGCAACAATCACACCTGTCGATTGAAGTAGTTTGATGCCGTGACCATCCAGACTGTCAAAAATCTTGAGAGCTTCTTTACCATCTTGGCCAATCAATAAACTGCCATCAGTTAAAACACCGTCAACATCTAGAACTAGAAGCTTGACTTTGCTGGCCCGATCAAGTGCTTGAGGGTGTTCTGTGTATGGGTTGGTGACCATTGGACTGAATGCGTTCGACATATTAAATAACCTGTGCTGCAAAAAGATCATGAAGATTGAGGGCGCCCAAAAGAACTCCTTCTGCATCAACAACCACCAGTTGATTGATGCGATGACGCTCCATCATTTCAACAGCTTCAGCTGCCAAAAGATCGGGGGAAATAGTTCTTGGATTTGGGGTCATGGCGTCTTTTAAGGCGGTCCCTTGAAACTGAATATTCTTTTCAATCAGGCGACGCAAATCACCGTCTGTGAAGATGCCAACAACTTTTTTCGAGTCATCCACCACCACAGTCATACCCATGCGCTTAGAGGTGATTTCTAGTAAAGCATCCGTGATACTCGCTTTGATGTTTGTGCGTGGGGCCTCTGCACCACCTCTCATCACATCACGAACATGGGTGAGTAATTTTCTTCCTAAATTACCACCGGGATGTGAGCGTGCAAAGTCTTCAGGCTTAAAGCCTCTGGCATCAAGTAACGCAACTGCTAAAGCATCGCCCATGGCCAATGCAGCAGTGGTGCTTGCTGTTGGCGCTAAGTTGAGGGGGCAGGCTTCTTTTTCAACCGATACATCGATGTGCGAATCTGCCAGAGATGCCAATGATGATTCTGGATTACCTGTGAGAGCAATCAGTTTTGCGCCAGTTCTTTTAATGATAGGAACAATCGCAGTCAGCTCACTGGTTTCACCAGAATTTGAAAATGCCACAAAGACATCATGTTGAGTGACCATGCCTAAATCACCATGACTGGCTTCAGCTGGATGAACAAAAAAGGCAGGTGAACCAGTTGAGGCGAAAGTCGCTGCAATTTTTCTGCCGATATGACCAGATTTACCAATTCCAGAAACCACAATGCGACCCTTGCAGGCCAAAAGTAATTCAATGGCGTAGGCAAATTTCTCAGCATTTTTTTGAGTGAGATTTTTTTGCAGAGTCAAAATGGCTTCAGCTTCAATGGCCAAAGTTTCTCTAGCCAAATCAATGGCTCGCTGGTTTTGTGCAGAAGTTTGATGAGTCATGACTAGAGTATATGTCTTTAGGCTTATTTCAATAAGGGGGCCAGGTATTTACCAGTGTAGCTTTTTGCTACTTTAGCAACTTTTTCTGGGGTCCCAACCGCAATGATTTCGCCACCGCCACCGCCACCCTCTGGGCCTAAATCAATGATCCAGTCAGCCGTCTTGATCACGTCCAGATTATGTTCAATGATAACAATGGTGTTGCCATGCTTTTTCAGTGTGTGAATAACTTTGAGTAAAAGCTGAATATCGTGGAAATGAAGACCAGTGGTGGGTTCATCCAAGATATACAGAGTTCTACCGGTATCTCGTTTAGAAAGTTCCAAGGACAGCTTCACGCGCTGAGCTTCACCTCCGGATAGGGTGGTAGCACTTTGCCCCAGTTTCACGTAACCCAAGCCAACATCAAGCAAAGTTTTAAGTTTTCGTTTGACCGTTGGTACTGCCTCAAAGAATTCATGGGCCTGCTCAATGGTCATCGATAAAACTTCGTGAATGTTTTTACCCTTGTAGCGAATATCCAAAGTTTCGCGGTTGTAACGTTTACCGTGACACACATCGCAAGGAACATAAACATCAGGCAAGAAGTGCATTTCAACTTTTAAGACGCCATCGCCTTCACAAGTTTCGCAACGACCACCTTTGACGTTAAAAGAGAATCTACCGGCTTCGTAGCCACGCTCACGAGCGGCTGGCACGCCAGCGAATAATTCTCTAATCGGTGTGAAGAGACCGGTATAAGTTGCAGGATTTGATCTTGGTGTTCTGCCAATCGGAGATTGATCAACGTTGATCACCTTATCGAAGTGCTCAAGGCCAATGATTTCCTTGTGCTGTGCAGGCTCTGCATTTGATCCATAGAGGTGCTGAGCAACAGCGTGGTGAAGGGTGTCGTTGATCAAGGTAGATTTACCTGAACCAGACACGCCGGTCACGCAAGTCAATAATCCCAGCGGGATTTCAACATCGACATTTTTAAGGTTGTTTCCTGTTGCGCCTAATATTTTTAAAGAATGCTCTCCCACCGGAGTTCTATTTTTAGGCACCTGAATGGCTTCTTTGCCTGAAAGGTAAGCACCTGTTAAAGAATTAGAATTTTTTTCAATTTCTTTTGGAGTGCCTTCTGCAATGATCTTTCCGCCGTGCTCTCCAGCCCCTGGGCCAATATCAATCACATGGTCAGAGGCTCTGATCATGTCCTCATCGTGCTCTACCACCAACACTGAGTTACCTAAATCTCGGAGATGCTTGAGTGTGCCAATCAGTCGATCGTTGTCGCGTTGATGAAGACCAATCGACGGTTCATCTAAGACGTACATCACGCCTGTCAAACCTGAACCAATCTGTGAAGCCAAGCGAATGCGCTGTGCTTCTCCACCTGACAGGGTGTCTGCACTTCTATCCAAAGATAAATAATTCAAACCAACATCATTGAGAAAGCTTAAGCGCGCACCGATTTCAGAAATGATTTTCCCAGCAATTTCTTTTTTGGCACCTTTTAATTCAAGAGAAAGGAAGTAGTCGCGCGCTTGACCCAAAGGTAAGTTGCTGACCTCATAAATCGCACGCGCTTGTTTGCCGTCACCCACTTTGACGTTTCTGGCTTCAGTTCTTAAGCGCGTGCCTTCGCAACTTGGGCAGGGTTTGTTGTTTTGATATTTTGCGAGCTCTTCTCTCACCGTTGGTGAGTCGGTTTCTCTGTAGCGTCGCTCGAAGTTAGCCACAATGCCTTCGAAGGCATGTTCGCGAATAACGACCTTGCCTTTTTCATTTAAATACTCAAATGGAATGTCTTGATTGTTAGATCCAAACAGCAGTAGTTCCTGAGCTTTCTTTGGTAATTCTTCAAACGGTGCCTCTAAATCAAACTTGGCATGCTTGGCAAGATTCTGAAGCAATCTAAAGTAGAACTGATTGCGGCGATCCCATCCCTTGATGGCGCCTGATGCAAGAGACAGTTCGGGATGAGCCACCACACGCTTGGGGTCAAAAAAGCTGATGTGACCCAAGCCATCACAGCTAGGACAGGCTCCCATTGGGTTGTTGAATGAAAATAAGCGCGGCTCTAATTCCTGTAATGAGTAAGAGCAAATTGGGCAAGCAAACTTGCTCGAAAACAGTTGCTCTTTTTCTGTGTCCATTTCAAGTGCAATGGCTCTGCCATCCGCCAAGCGCAGGGCTGTTTCAAATGATTCTGCTAAGCGCTGTTGGATATCTGCTTTTATCTTGATTCGGTCGACGACCACATCAATGGTGTGCTTTTCGTTTTTAACTAACTTGGGTAACTCATCCACTTCATAAATTTTTGCTTTGTTGTGCAAAGCGGTGCCGCCACCTGAGCGGATTCTAAAACGTACAAAACCTTGTGCTTGTAAGTCTTCAAATAGATCGACGTGCTCGCCTTTTCTTTCGCTCACAACGGGCGCCAAGATCATTAGCTTCGTGTCTTCAGGCATTGACATCACCGCATCAACCATTTGCGAGACACTTTGAGCTTCTAGAGGTAATTGATGTTCGGGGCAGTGCGGTGTGCCGGCACGCGCAAAAAGCAAACGTAAATAATCATGTATTTCAGTGACAGTACCAACGGTGGAGCGTGGATTGTGACTGGTGGCTTTTTGCTCAATAGAAATGGCAGGAGATAAACCTTCGATAGAGTCAACATCCGGCTTTTCCATCAACTGTAAAAATTGACGGGCGTAGGCAGATAAAGATTCTACATAGCGTCGTTGTCCTTCGGCGTAAAGCGTATCGAAAGCCAAAGAACTTTTACCCGATCCAGAAAGGCCAGTTAAGACAACCAATTGGTTCCTGGGAATATCGAGATTGATATTTTTAAGGTTGTGGGTGCGAGCACCTCTGATTTTTATCGTATCCATGATTTTTCTCTGCGTAACCAGTTAATATAGCCTTTCTTTATGGAAAAAACAGAACTTCGCGCATCTTTGGCTTTAGCTGGCATTTTTGCTTTACGCATGTTGGGGCTTTTTTTGATCCTGCCAGTCTTCAGCATGCACGCCAAAGGCTTGCCAGGCGGAGATCAGGCCCTTTTAGTGGGATTGGCTTTGGGGGTTTATGGCCTGGTTCAGGCATGCCTACACATCCCCTTGGGAATGCTTTCTGATAGGTATGGCCGTAGACCAGTCGTCGTGGCTGGACTTTTGTTATTTGTGCTGGGCGCTGTTATTGCCGGTAGCCAGGATGATTTGATGTGGATCATTGTGGGACGAGCGATTCAGGGTGCTGGCGCTGTTTCTGCAGCAGTGACCGCATGGTTGGCTGATTTAACCAAGGAAGAAACACGCACAAGAGCGATGGCCATGGTCGGCGGCAGCATTGCTCTGACATTTGCCATATCTTTGGTTTTGGCTTCTCCTCTCCATGAATCCATTGGTTTGGATGGCATGTTCTATTTGATGGCTGTTTTAGGGGTGGGCGCCATTTTCTTGGCCTTGTTTGTGGTGCCACAACAAGACAAGTCGAGCACTCCATTCACGGCCAAGTTTTCTGATGTTTTCTTTAATGCTGATTTATTGAGATTGAACTTTGGGGTGTTTGCCTTGCATGCAGCTCAAATTGCACTGTTTTTGACCTTGCCAAGATTATTGGTGAAGGCTGATTTACCTTTGGTCTCCCATTGGCATCTTTATTTACCTGCGGTATTCATTTCTTTTGCTTGTATGGCGCCCATCATCATGATGAGCGAGAGAAGAAAACGCACGAAGCCAGCTTTTATCTTTGGCATTGTTGCGATGATGGTGGCCCAACTGATGATGGCGAGCTTTGATACCTTGCCAGCCCTTGCAACCGCGGTACTGATTTATTTCATTGGTTTCAATATTCTAGAAGCCATGCAACCATCTTTGGTTTCTCGCTGGGCCAGTCAAGCCAAAGGGACTGCTTTGGGCATCTACAACACCACTCAATCAATGGGCTTGTTCATTGGTGGATTGGGCGGCGGCTGGTTGTTGCAATGGGGTGGTGAATCGAGTGTTTTTTATGCTTGTGCAGCACTGATTTTTGCCTGGCTTATAATCGCTTCATCGATGAGAGAGCTGCCCGCAAAGGTCAGTTCACAAACTTAATTCGATCAATTTCGGTACAACAAACTTTTCTTCGGGAGACAAAAATGGCATCAGTTAATAAAGTAATCATTGTGGGTAATGTTGGCCGTGATCCAGAAACTCGTCGCCTACCAAGCGGTGACGCAGTGACAAATATTTCAATTGCTACCACTGATCGTTACCGCGACAAACAATCTGGCGAGATGCGCGAGAACACTGAATGGCATCGCGTTGCATTTTTTGGCAAGGTTGCTGAGGTGGCAGAAAAATACCTCAAAAAAGGTTCACAGGTTTATGTAGAAGGTCGTTTAAGAACGCGTAAATGGACTGACCAAAGTGGTCAGGAAAAATACTCTACAGAAATCGTTGCTGAAACCATGCAAATGTTGGGTGGTAAAGCGCCTGGATCTTCTGAGGGTGGTATGCCAAGTCAAGGCTCGTCTTCATCAGCACCAAGATCATCTGCTCCAACAAGCAGTCCAAACATCAGTGATATCGACGACGATATTCCGTTTTAATCATTGACGTGAGTGACGGACGTTGTCCGGCCACTCAGCGTTGTAATCAGCTCTGAATGGATTGATATCAATGCCGCCTCTGCGTGTATATCGGGCATAAACCGATAGCTTGCTAGGGCGGCATTTTTCTTTGATGTCCATGAAGATTTTTTCAACGCAGTGCTCATGAAACTCATGATGTTCTCTAAAAGAAATCAGATAGCGCAGTAAACCTTCTTCATCAATCGTTGGCCCAACATAGTTGATTTGAATGCTTGCCCAATCTGGTTGAGCAGTCACCGGACAGTTTGAGCGCAACAAATGGCTGACCAAAGATTCTTCAACAATGCCCAAGCTCATGTCTGATGTGAGCAATGTGGCATCTGGCAATTGCTTGGGATCAATCTCCAAATCAAGTCGATCCAACAATTTCCCAGACATTTCTTTCATACCTTTTTTGGATTGCTGTTCTGGTAAATCTAATTGCACAGCAACACTTGCGCCAGCAGCTTTTGATAAATCATTTTTGAGCGTTTGAATTAATTCTTCGCTTGACTGAAAACAATGATTGTTCAAACTGTTGAGATACAACTTCCATGATTTAGATTCAATGATATTTGGTGAATTAGCCGGAACCAGGAAGGTGGCTATAGCCAATTGAGGCTTTCCTTTGGCATTCAACCAGCTGAGCTCATAAGCATTCCAAATATCAATGCCAAAAAATGGCGGCTCAGTATTTTTAATACCAATCTTTAGTCTGTTTTCAATGCGTGCGATTGGAAATAGAAGTTCGGGACTGTATTGACTTGGGTTGTCAGAGTTTTTGCCGAGTGGCGCTTGATCTAAGGTGCTCATGTTTATTTAATTTGATTGGCAATGCCAGAAAGAACCTGACCTGTTGGAGCAACATCGGATGCAAGTTCGCAGTGCCCCAATTGATCATCAAAGAAAAAGTCAGGTTGAAATTCTTTTAAAAAATCTTTTTTAGCTAAGCCGCCAAGAAACATGGCTTCATCAACTGTGACACCCCAAGCCATCAAAGTTCTGATAGCCCTCTCATGCGCAGGAGCTGATCGGGCGGTGACCAAAGCAGTTCTGATCTTCATTGATTGGCCAGACTTTTTGGCAGAAACTTGCAGGCGATGCAGTGCCTCTAATAAAGGTTTGAATGGACCGGGCGGTAGGGGCGTTTCAACTTTATGACTTTCATGCGCAACGAACGCATCCAAGCCTTTGGCTTGAAAAACTCTTTCTGCCTCATCTGAAAATAAAACAGCATCTCCATCAAAGGCGATGCGTATTTCATCAGGATTGGATTCGGCCAGTTGCTTGCTCTGAGGAAATACCATGGCAGCAGGAAAGCCAGCATCTAGGGTGGCGCGCACATCATCAGCGTTGGCTGATAAGAAAAGATTGGCCTGCAAAGATTTTAAGTAGTGATACGGTGCGCGACCCCTGGTAAAGACCCCGCGCTCAATGGCCAGACCAGCATTTTTGGCTGAGCGAAAAACCCTTAAGCCACTCACAGGATCATTTCTAGAAAGAATCACCACTTCCACATTTTGTTGACCACCCTGATTAAATGTCAGTAATTTTTTGACCAAGGGGTATGCAACGCCAGGCTTGGCTGGCAAATCAATTCTGTTTAATTGAAGTTGCATGTAGGCACTGTCATCGCTGGCCTCAAAGATTTGATTCTCTTCTTCAAAATCAAATAAAGCCCTTGAGGAAATTGCGACAACTAATTTGCCTTCGAGTGAAAACGCCATACTTATGCCAAGAAAAGTTTGTAAGCAGGGTTATCGCTTTCGTCCCAATGTGGGTAACCAAGATCAGCCAGAAATTTTTTCAATTCTTTTCTATCGCTGGCCGGCACTTGCATACCAATCAAAATGCGCCCGTAATCTGCGCCATGATTTCGGTAGTGGAAAAGACTGATATTCCAGTTCGGGGCCATGCTGGTTAAAAACTTCATCAAAGCACCAGGCTTCTCTGGGAACTCAAAGCGATAAAGCAACTCATTTTTTGCGAGCTGTGAACGTCCACCAACCATGTGACGCAGATGTGATTTTGCTAATTCATCTTGAGTCAAATCGATGGTGTTGAAACCAGACTTGGTGAACGATTTCGCAATGACGGCGCTGTCAGAGGCTTTTTGTGTGGCAATGCCCACAAAAATATGAGCTTGGTCCGCATCGGCAATACGATAGTTAAATTCTGTGACATTGCGTTCACCCAGAAGTTCGCAGAAACGCTTGAATGAACCTCTTTGCTCTGGAATGGTCACTGCAAAAACAGCTTCCTTGGATTCGCCAACTTCAGCTCGTTCAGCAACGAATCGGAGTCGATTGAAGTTGATGTTGGCGCCACAGGCAACTGCTACCAAGGTTTGGTTTTTGCACTTCTCTCGCTCAACGTAGGCCTTCAAGCCAGCCAAAGCAAGAGCTCCAGCAGGTTCTAGAATACTGCGTGTATCGGTGAAGACGTCATTGATCGCTGCACAGATCGCATCTGTATCAACAGTGATGATTTCATCAACCACTTGTTGGCAAAGTCTAAAAGTTTCTTTACCAACCAATTTGACAGCCGTGCCGTCTGAAAAAAGACCAACATCTTTTAACTCAACCCTGCGACCAGCTTCTAAAGATTTTTTCATGGCATCAGAGTCAATGGTTTGAACTCCGATGACCTTGATTTCTGGGCGAATAGCTTTGATGTAGGCGCCAACACCTGCAATCAAGCCACCGCCACCAATCGCTAAAAATATCGCATCGATTGGCTCTTGGTGTTGTTGCAGGATTTCCATGGCGATGGTGCCCTGACCTGCAATCACATCTGGGTCATCAAAAGGATGAACAAAGGTGAGTTGATGTTTCTTTTCGAGGGACAGTGCATGCTCATAAGCATCGCTATAAGACTCGCCATGCAAGACAATTTTGACAGAGCTACCACCGCGATCATTGACCGCATCAATTTTCACTTGAGGTGTGGTGGTGGGCATCACGATGATGGCTTTGCAATCTAATTTTGCAGCAGCCAAGGCCACGCCTTGGGCATGATTGCCTGCTGAAGCTGCAATAACGCCACGCTTGAGGTCTGCGGGGCTCAAATGAGCCATTTTGTTGTAAGCACCCCTTAACTTAAAAGAAAACACCGGCTGGTTGTCTTCTCTTTTAAGTAAAACCCTGTTTTTAATGCGCGCGGAAAGGTGTGTAGCCAGTTCAAGCTCAGTTTCTCGGGCAACGTCATAGACCTTGGCGGTCAATATTTTTCTTAAGTAATCTTTAGGCATCCTGTGAGCGTATCACGGCATATGCCTAAAATGCTGAAACATGGATAGCAATTTACACAATTTTTTGGTTTGGCTTTCTCTACCCGCGGTGGGTTTGCCGGCCGTTTTTTCAATTTCATTTATATCGGCAACCCTTTTACCATTGGGCTCGGAGCCGGTCCTATTTGGCTACATCAAGCTAAACCCAGAAATGTTTTGGCCAGCTGTTTTTGTGGCCACGATTGGTAATACCTTGGGCGGCATGCTTAATTGGTTGCTGGGCTTTGGGGCCAACAAGGCTCATGAAAAGCTTGTGGGCCCCAGGGACCACAAATTACTGGGGTGGTTCGAAAAATTAGGCCCTCCAGCCTTATTGCTCTCCTGGCTGCCAATTGTTGGGGATCCTTTGTGCGCAGTGGCAGGTTGGCTCAGGCTGCCATGGCTTTCATGCATGATTTATATGGCCATTGGCAAGTTTTTACGTTATGTCACCATGACTTACGCCTTATTGTTGATTCCTGAGGGGTTTTGGACGGCCATTGGCCATTGGCTTGGCTTGCTTTGATGACCTTGCACTATCTAAGGTCACAAAGGGGGCTTGAGGGAGAATAAGGCGAAGATCTCGATAGTCCTTTAAAATGGCTTTTTAGTTAAAAGTGATGATATGAACGCACCTTTGCCACTCCACAGCATGACCGAGCATCCTCAAAATGCTCCTCGTTTGCGTGAGATACCTTATAACTACACATCTTTCTCAGACAGAGAGATTGTTATCCGCTTATTGGGTGAGGAAGCTTGGCAGATTCTGGATGAACTAAGGTCTGGAAGAAAAACTGGGCGTTCAGCCAGAATGCTTTACGAAGTCTTGGGCGATATTTGGGTCGTTCAACGCAACCCTTACCTTCAAGATGATCTTTTAGACAATCCTGGTCGTCGCAAGCAGTTGATCGAGGCATTGCATCATCGCTTAAGAGAAGTTCAAAAGCGCATGACCACTGATTTGGCCGACAAAGTTGGCAAATTGGTTGATAGTGCGAAGCTCGCAGTTGAACAATTCAATGCAGAGTTTGATCGTGTTGCGCTCTTGCGCAAACGGGTGCGCAAGGTTTTGGGCAAGTTCACTGCTGCAGACAATATTGCTTATGATGGTTTGGCGCGCGTTTCTCACGTGACTGACGCAACCGATTGGCGCGTTGAATACCCATTCGTTGTTTTAACACCTGACACTGAAGAAGAAATTCCCAACCTGGTTAAAGGTTGTATCGAACTTGGTTTGACCATCATTCCTCGTGGAGGCGGTACTGGCTACACAGGTGGAGCAATTCCTTTGTCGCCAATGTCAGCCGTCATCAATACAGAAAAGCTAGAAACACTCGGTCCTGTAGAGATGATGCGTTTGCCTGGCTTGAGTGAAGAGGTTGCCACCATTTATTCTGGCGCCGGCGTTGTTACCAAGCGAGTTTCTGATGCTGCAGATAAATCAGGCAATGTTTTTGCTGTAGATCCTACTTCTGCCGAAGCCAGTTGTATTGGTGGCAATATCGCCATGAATGCTGGCGGTAAAAAAGCTGTTTTGTGGGGCACTGCCCTTGATAACTTGGCGTCATGGAGAATGGTTGATCCGGACGGTAACTGGTTAGACATTGAGCGCATTGGCCACAACATGGGCAAGATTCATGACGTTGCCTTTGCCACCTTTAAATTGGTTTGGTCAGATGGCTCTTACGCCCCTGGTCAAAAAGTCATTAAGACCGAAGAATTAAAAATTGAAGGTAAGACCTTCCGCAAAGAAGGTCTAGGTAAAGACGTGACTGATAAGTTTTTATCAGGATTGCCAGGCATTCAAAAAGAAGGTTGTGATGGCTTGATCACCAGTGCAAGATGGGTCTTGCATCGCATGCCCAAGCAAATTCGCACGGTCTGTTTAGAATTCTTTGGCCAAGCGCGCGATGCTATTCCAAGCATTGTTGAAATCAAAGCTTATTTAGATCAACAAACCAAACAAGGCGGCGCCATCTTGGCAGGCCTTGAGCATTTGGATGAGCGCTATCTAAAGGCAGTTGGCTACGCTACTAAATCAAAACGCAATGTGTTGCCAAAAATGGTTTTGATTGGCGATATCGTTGGTGATGATGAGAATGCTGTTGCGATGGCTGCCAGTGAAGTGATTCGCATGGCCAACACAAGAGTTGGTGAAGGTTTCGTTGCTGTCAGCGCAGAAGCTCGTAAGAAGTTTTGGTTGGATCGCGCCAGAACTGCTGCGATTGCACGTCACACAAACGCCTTCAAAGTGAATGAAGACGTGGTGATCCCGCTTGATCGCATGGGTGAGTACACCGATGGTATTGAGCGCATCAACATCGAACTTTCTTTGAAAAACAAACTTCAGCTTTTGAATGAGCTTGAAACTTTCCTACAGCAAGGTAATTTGCCACTAGGCAAATCAGAGGATGGCGATGTGCCTGAGGCTGATTTACTCGAGGGCCGCGTTTCTCAAGCTTTGCAACTCATCGCTTCGGTTAGAAAAGAATGGTTGGGTTGGTCACAGAACATGGACCAACACTTCTCAGCTTTGCAGGACAGAAGTTTGCGTGCCTCATGGAAGCTTCAGGTGAGAGCCGAGCTAAGAAATATTTTCAGCGGCGTTCCCTTTGATCCTATTTTGAAAGAGTGCGAAGCGATTCATAAAAAGGTGCTTCGCAGTCGTGTGTTTGTGGCCTTACACATGCATGCTGGTGACGGTAACGTACACACGAACATCCCTGTGAATTCTGATAATTACGACATGCTTCAAGATGCCCATCAATCAGTTGATCGCATCATGAAGTTGGCCAGATCTTTGGATGGCGTGATTTCAGGTGAGCACGGTATTGGTATCACCAAGCTTGAGTATTTAACAGAAGCTGAAATCAAAGATTTCAGATCTTATAAGCTAAGAATTGATCCAGAAGGTCGTTTCAATAAAGGCAAGTTAATGCAGGGCGCCGATTTGAGAAACGCCTACACACCAAGTTTTGGATTGATGGGCCATGAATCTCTCATCATGCAGCAAAGTGATATTGGTGCCATTGCCACAAGCATCAAAGATTGCTTGCGTTGTGGAAAATGTAAACCTGTTTGTGCCACGCACGTGCCTCGCGCTAACTTGTTGTACAGCCCACGTAACAAAATTTTGGCCACATCTTTATTGGTTGAAGCTTTCTTGTATGAAGAGCAAACAAGGCGTGGTGTTTCTGTAAAACATTGGGAAGCTTTTGATGATGTCGCTGCGCACTGCACGGTTTGTCATAAATGTTTGACCCCATGCCCAGTCAAGATTGACTTTGGTGATGTCACCATGAATATGCGTAACTTGTTGCGCAAGATGGGGCAGAAGAAATTCAATCCAGGTGCAACGGCAGCGATGTTCTTCTTGAATGCGACCAATCCTGAAACAATTCAATTGACCAGAAAGTTGATGATTGATTGGGGTTACAAAGCTCAACGTTTGGCTCACGATTTATTGAAGAAGTTTGCCAAGGCTCAAACAGCAAAGCCTCGTTCGACTGTGACGAAGCCGCCAATTCAAGAGCAGGTGATTCACTTCATCAACAAAAAGATGCCAGGCAACTTGCCAAAGAAAACTGCCAGAGCTTTATTGGACATTGAAGACTCTGATGTGGTGCCTATTATCAGAAATCCACAAACAACTTCTGTTGATACAGAAGCGGTGTTCTATTTCCCGGGATGCGGTTCAGAAAGATTGTTTTCTCAAGTTGGTTTAGCTACACAAGCGATGTTGTGGCACGCAGGTGTGCAAACTGTATTGCCGCCAGGTTATTTGTGCTGTGGTTACCCGCAAAGAGGTTCTGGTGATTTTGATAAAGCTGACAAGATCATCACGGATAACCGTGTGCTTTTCCATCGCATGGCCAACACCCTGAATTACTTGGATATCAAGACAGTGGTGGTTTCTTGTGGCACTTGTTACGACCAGTTGGCAGGATACGAATTTGAAAAGATTTTCCCTGGCTGCAGAATCATTGATATCCATGAGTTCTTATTGGAGAAGGGTATCAAGTTAGAGGGTGCCAAGGGAGTGAGATACATGTATCACGACCCATGTCACAGTCCAATGAAGTTGCAAGATCCTTTGAAGACAGTGAATAGCTTGGTGACGACTGAGGATGGTACAAGCATTGAGAAGAACGAGCGTTGCTGTGGCGAATCTGGCACATTGGCGATCACGCGTCCGGACATCTCATCACAAGTTCGTTTCCGCAAAGAAATTGAGATGCGCAAAGGCGCCGGTGATTTACAAAATGGTTTTGATGGTCAGGTGAAGGTATTGACCAGCTGCCCATCTTGTTTACAAGGTTTATCAAGATTCGATGAAGACTCAGGTACTAAAGCAGATTACATCGTGGTTGAGATGGCCAATCATTTGCTAGGAGCCAATTGGATGGCTGATTATGTGAAGAACGCTAATTCAGGCGGTATTGAAAGGGTATTGGTTTAATTATGAGCTCAACAGAAAAGGCACCGCTGCCTCAAAATATCATTGTTCATCAGCAATCCAAAGTTTTAGAGTTGGCTTACGAGAATAAAACTTACGAGTTACCGTTTGAATTTCTGAGAGTTTGGTCGCCATCTGCCGAAGTCCGGGGTCATGGTCCTGGTCAAGAAACTTTACAGACTGGCAAGCGTGAAGTCTTGATCAATACCGTTGAACAAATTGGGCATTACGCCATCAAGCCAGTTTTCTCTGATGGACATGACTCAGGTATTTTCAGCTGGGACTACCTTTATGACATGTGCATCAATCAAGAAGAAATGTGGCAGGACTATTTGGACCGTTTAGAGCAAGCAGGTGTTAGCAGAGATACTCCAATGATCAAAGATGGTGGCCACTCTTGTGGGCATTAATTAACCATGGCACAAACACATTTTGGTTATAAGACAGTTGATGAAACTGAAAAAGCCAGCAAGGTTGCTGAGGTATTTCATTCTGTAGCTAATAAGTACGACATCATGAATGATTTGATGTCTGGTGGTATGCATCGTTTATGGAAGCATTTCACAATCAGTAAAGCTGCTGTGAGACCAGGTCAAAAAGTTTTAGACATTGCTGGCGGCACAGGCGACCTATCTTTGAGTTTTGCTAAATCTGTTGGTCTTGAGCGTGAAACAGGTGGACAGGTTTGGTTAACTGATATCAATGCATCAATGCTTGGCTTTGGGCGTAATCGCTTAATTGATAAAGGCTACTATTTGCCATGCGTTCAGGTGGATGCCGAGCAGATACCATTCCCAAATAATTACTTTGACTTGACCACGGTTGCTTTTGGTCTGAGAAACATGACCCACAAAGAGGTGGCCCTGAAGGAAATGTTAAGAGTGATCAAACCAGGTGGAAAAGCCATGGTTTTGGAGTTTTCTAAGCCGGTTGATGCATTAAAGCCAATATATGATGCATATTCATTTAAGATACTTCCATGGCTTGGTGATAAAGTTGCTGGAGATTCAGAGAGTTATCGGTATCTTGCAGAGTCAATCCGCATGCATCCGGACCAAGAAACTTTAAAAACCATGATGGAAAGTGTGGGATTTGACAAGGTTGAATACCACTCGCTTTCTGGTGGTATTGTTGCATTACATATTGGTTATAAATACTGATACTTACGTGTTTTTTGAGAGGTTAAAAATGTTTAAGAAAAGTTTTGTTTATTTAGTTCTTTCTTCATTTGTGTTGATGGGTACATCATTTGATGCCGAAGCGAAACGCATGGGTGGATCTAAAAGCGTTGGTAAACAATCACAAAACGTGACCCAGAAACAGCAAGCTGCGCCAGCTCAACCTGCTCAGGCACCAACAGCTGCACCTGCTACTGCTGCTAAGCCAGCTGCAGCGCCTGCTGCTGCACAACCTAAAAAAGGTTTTGGTATGGGCGGCATTCTTGGTGGCTTAGCTGCCGGTTTGGGTCTTGGTTGGTTGTTGTCACATTTTGGTTTGGGTGAAGCAGCAGCATCATTTTTGATGGGCTTTTTGATGGTGGCAGCCGTTGCGATGATCGGTCTTTGGTTATTTAGACGTTTTGCCAACAACGGTCAAGCAACTTATAAAGCCAGCCCAGCTGGTGGAGCGCCATGGGAAAACCAGCAGCGCTTTGATCGTCAAGAGCCAATGAATGTCGGTTCTTCAGCAGCAGCGCCAGTTGTTGATGCAGCTGTTACTGAAGTTGCAATCAAAGACTTTGATCAAGAGTCATTCTTGCTCAATGCAAAAAAACACTTTGTGCATTTGCAAGAAGCTTGGGATCGCGGTGACTTAGAGAAGTTGAGAGAGTTTGCAACTCCAGAAATGTTTGCAGAACTTAATCAAGATCTTCAGGCTCGCGCAACAGAGCAAAATCGCACTGAAGTATTAACGCTTGAGGCTGATTTATTGGGCGTCGAGTCATTACAAGGTATTTACTTGGCCAGCGTTCGTTTCTCAGGAATGATTCGTGAGCAAGCGGATGGTCCAGCTGAGTCTTTCGTTGAGGTTTGGAATTTAACCAAGCCTGTGAATGGTCAAGGTGGTTGGGTACTAGCCGGTATTCAGCAGCTGGTCTAATCTGAAAACGATCGTACATGCATTAAATTATTTACTGGCCCAAGAATCTTGGGCCAGTGATCTTTTACAAAAGCAAAAAAATAAAACAATCAAATTAGTTTTACCGGTGGTTGAAATGTCCTTGGTCGTCACTGATCAAGGACATTTTGCTTTGGCGGATCAAGGTGCCAGTGAGCCAAATGTCACTTTAACGATTGGCCCCGAGGTTTTTAATGCCTATATTGCGGGCGGAAAAGACGCTGCAGTAAAGCATGTGAAAGTCTCAGGTGATGTGGATCTGGCTCAAGCTGTATCAACCTTGGCAGGCCAGCTACGATGGGAAGCTGAGGAAGATTTGTCTAAGCTGGTGGGTGATCCTATGGCGCATAGAATCATGCAGGCGGCCCAGCAAGGTAGGCAATTTGGGCAAAATGTACTTCAGGATGTTGGTACTAGCGTTTTAGAATACCTTATTCATGAAAAACCAACACTTGTAAAAAGAGAAGAATTAGTGCGCCATAAAGATGAAATAAGACGTTTACGCGACGATGTTGAGCGGATTGAGAAGCGTATTGAACGTTTGCTAGAGAGGGCCTTGTGAAACAATTTTTTAGATTGTTCAAGATCCTCTATACGATTTGGCGTTTTGGTCTTTTAAGAATAGTCAGGGATAGCCTAAAGCCTGGCTTGGTCAAAGTCATTTTGACAGTGGTTTCTTGGACAACCCCAACTGGTTATACCCGCGGAGAAAGTCTGCGATTAGCTTTAGAAGCTTTGGGCCCTATATTTGTAAAGTTTGGCCAAGTTTTATCAACTCGTAGAGACCTTTTGCCCTTAGATGTGGCCGATGAGTTGGCTAAGTTACAAGATCAAGTGCCGCCATTCTCCCAAGCTAAATCAATTGAGTTGATTGAATTATCTTTGGGTAAAAAATTATCAGAAGTTTTTTTATCCTTTGACGAAAAACCAGTGGCCAGTGCGTCTGTGGCCCAAGTGCACTTTGCCGTGCTTAAGGGAACAGAAAAGTATCCTGAGTGGCAGGGCAAGGAAGTGGCCATCAAAGTATTGCGACCCGGAATTTTGCCAATCATTGAAAGTGATTTAGCGCTGCTGAGGGTATTGGCATCATTGGTTGAAAAGTTATGGCGTGACGGTAAGCGCTTAAAGCCACGAGAAAACGTGGATGAATTTGATACTTACTTGCACGATGAATTAGATTTAACGCGCGAAGCATCCAATGCTAGTCAGCTACGCAGAAATTTTGAGGGTTCTAAAAAGCTGATCATCCCTGAAATGTATTGGGATCTGTGTGGCATCAATGTGATGGTGATGGAGAGAATGCACGGCATTCCAATTTCCCGCTTAGATGATTTGCGTGCAGCGGGGATTGATTTTAAAAAATTAGCGTCTGATGGCGTTGAGATATTTTTCACCCAAGTTTTCCATGACGGCTTTTTCCATGCGGACATGCACCCGGGTAATATTTTTGTGAGCGTTGCCCCTGAGACTTTTGGCCGTTATATCGCTTTAGACTTTGGCATTGTTGGCGCACTCTCAGAAACAGATAAAAATTATTTGGCGCACAATTTTCTAGCTTTCTTTAATCGCAACTACAGACGTGTTGCGGAATTGCACATCGAGTCTGGCTGGGTTCCTGCAGATACCCGAGTAGAAGAATTAGAAGGCGCAGTGCGAGCGGTGTGCGAGCCTTATTTTGATCGTCCTTTAAAGGAAATTTCATTGGGCATCGTGCTCATGAGGCTTTTCCAAGCCTCTCGACGCTTTAATGTGGAAATTCAGCCGCAATTGACCTTGTTGCAAAAAACACTCCTGAATGTGGAGGGTTTGGGTCGTCAATTGGATCCTGATATGGATTTATGGAAGACCGCGAAACCAGTGTTAGAGCGGTGGGTCGACGAACAAATCGGTATCAGAGGCTTCATTGATCGCTTGAAATCAGAAGCTCCACAGTGGGCTAAGTTAGTGCCCACTATCCCAAGATTACTTGTCCAATGGTTGGAGAATAATCAAAAGCAAGGAAATACAAGCGATAAAGAGCTGATTTTGAGGTTAATCCTTGAGCAGCAAAAAACCAAAAAGTTAATTTGGGGAAGCATTCTTTTCATGGGCGGTCTTTTAGGTGGAACCTTATTTACGCTCAGTTGGCTGAGCTAAGCCCTATAATTTAAGGCTCCATGAAAAAATATTTTATTGCCGGCATCTTAGTTTGGACTCCATTGGCCGTCACCATTTGGGTGATGACTTGGGGCTTATCTGTTTTAGATAACATATTTGGCTCTTTGATTTCGGCATTGATGGCTGTTTTGCCGCTTGATTTAACACCTGCTTTGCAATCATTTAGAAAGTTGCCAGGCGTCGGAATCTTGATTGTGATTGCCGTGATCATGGTCACTGGTGTTGTGGCTGCTAATTTTGCAGGTCAATGGTGGATCCGCGTGTGGGATCAAATCATTATTCGCATCCCAATCGTTAAATCAATTTATTCCAGTGTTAAACAAGTTTCAGGCACACTTTTTTCAAGCAAAGGTAATGCCTTTAGAAAAGCAGTATTAATTCCTTATCCAAGAAATGGATCTTGGACGATTGCATTTGTCACAGGTAATCCGGCCGAGGAAGTTGCCGGTAAATTAAGTGGCGAGCATGTCAACGTGTTTTTGCCAACGACTCCCAACCCAACATCTGGTTTTTTTATGATCGTGCCTCGTGCCGACATCATTGAATTGGATATGGGCGTTGAGGAAGCACTTAAACACATAGTTTCAATGGGCTCAGTGGCCCCTCTCAAACATTCAGTCATACCAGCAAAGTAGGAAGTTTTATGTCAATGCGCAGTCATCAATGTGGCCAAGTCACAGAATCATTAATCGGTAAAGAAGTAACCTTAGCAGGCTGGGTGAATCGTCGACGCGATCATGGCGGTGTTATTTTTATCGATTTAAGAGATAGAGATGGTTTCGTTCAGGTTGTTTGTGATCCTGATCGCCAAGAGATGTTCTCGATTGCTGAGCAAGTGCGTAATGAGTATTGTGTGCAAATCAAAGGCTTGGTGCGCGCACGTCCAGCTGGTACTGAAAATAATGATTTGGTCAGCGGTAAAGTTGAATTGTTGTGCCATGAATTGAATATCTTGAACGCTTCTGTAACGCCACCGTTCCAGTTGGAAGATGACAATCTATCTGAAACAACACGTTTGACTCATCGTGTTTTGGATTTGCGTCGCCCGCAAATGCAAAAGAATTTACGCCTGCGCTATAACGTTGCAATTGAAACCAGAAAGTATTTGGACCAAGCGGGTTTCATCGATATTGAAACCCCGATGTTGACCAAGAGCACTCCTGAGGGAGCCAGAGACTACTTGGTACCTTCAAGAGTTCATGATGGTCAATTCTTTGCCTTGCCTCAATCACCACAGTTGTTTAAACAATTGTTGATGGTCGCTGGCTTTGATCGCTACTACCAAATCACCAAGTGTTTCAGAGATGAAGACTTAAGAGCTGATCGCCAGCCTGAATTTACTCAGATCGACTGTGAGACAGCATTCTTAGATGAATACGAAATACGTGATCTTTTTGAAAACATGATTCGTCATATTTTCAAAACAGTGATGAATGTTGAATTGGCTAATCCATTCCCAGTCATGCCTTACTCAGAAACCATGGCGCGCTTTGGATCAGATAAGCCTGATTTGCGAGTGAAGCTTGAGTTCACAGAGTTGACCGATGTGATGAAGGATGTTGATTTCAAAGTTTTCTCAGGCCCCGCTAATCAAGAAAATGGTCGTGTGGTTGGTTTAAAAGTTCCAGGTGGCTCAGTGATTAGCCGCAGTGATATTGATGACTACACTCAGTTTGTGTCAATTTATGGCGCAAAAGGTTTGGCTTGGATCAAAGTCAATGAAATCGCAAAGGGCCGTGATGGCTTGCAATCTCCGATTGTTAAAAATCTTCACGATGCAGCGATTGCTGAAATCCTTAAGAGAACTGAAGCAAAAGATGGCGACATCATTTTCTTCGGCGCTGATAAAGCGAAAGTGGTCAATGATGCAATCGGTGCATTGCGTCTAAAGATTGGCCATTCTGCTTGGGCCAAAGAAAACGGTTTGATGGAACAAACATGGCAACCAATGTGGGTTGTTGACTTCCCAATGTTTGACTACGACGATGATGCAGCGCGTTGGGTTGCTTGTCACCATCCATTCACAAGTCCAAAAGACGAGCACCTTAACTACCTAGAGACAGATCCAGGTAAGTGCTTAGCTAAAGCCTATGACATGGTTCTGAATGGTTGGGAAATTGGTGGCGGTTCAGTTCGTATTCATAAAGAAGCTGTACAAAGCCAAGTTTTCCGTGCATTGAACATTGGTCCTGAAGAAGCTCAAGCGAAGTTTGGCTTCTTGTTGGATGCACTTCAATACGGCGCACCTCCGCACGGTGGTATCGCTTTTGGTCTAGATCGAATTGTCACAATGATGACAGGTGCAGAGTCGATTCGTGACGTGATTGCTTTCCCTAAAACACAAAGAGCTCAATGTTTGTTAACTCAAGCGCCAAGTCCTGTTGATGAAAAGCAATTGCGAGAACTTCACATTCGTTTGCGCAACACAGAAATGCCTGCATGAAAATTCCAATCTCGGTACTAGTCGTTATTTATACGGCTAGCAACGAGGTTTTGTTGCTGGAGAGAAAAGACCATCCTGGCTATTGGCAGTCTGTGACTGGAAGTCTGGATTCGGTTGACGAGCCACTGATAGAGGCTGCCGCCCGAGAGCTCATGGAAGAAACGGGCATCGATGTCTCAACGCTTCCCCCCAATGCTTTGCAATCCATGAATCAACAGATTCAGTATGAAATCTACCCCCAATGGCGGCATCGTTATGGCGAAGGTGTGACTGAGAACACTGAGCACTGGTTCAAAGTTCTTTTACCAAAGCGCCTCCCGGTGACTTTGGCCCCTAGAGAGCATACGGCCTACCAATGGCAACCCATTGAGATTGCAGCCCCACTTTGTTTTTCGCCAAGTAATCAGCAAGCAATACTCAAGCTTAATTCTGATTAGAATTAAGCCATGTCTCTTCTAAGAAAAGATCGTTGGCAAAATATTGAGCACCTTGATTTGCTAGAGGGTGGGAAAAATTATTTTTCAACTTTAGAAGACTCCCTTTCAAAAGCGCAAAAATCTATTTATCTTGAGACATATATATTTTCTGCTGATGAGCAAGCCAAGCGCATAGCTGATTTATTGACCGCTGCTGCTTTAAAAGGTTTAGATGTTCGGGTTGTGATTGACTGGTTGGGCTCTAGTCCATTTGCCTTTGCGCAGCAGTTTTTGGAGGCAGGTGTGCAGTTGACTTATTACAACCCTGCTTGGTTTGGAAGATTTGGATTTTCTAGAACTCATCGAAAATTGGTCGTCATTGATGAGTTTGAAAGCTTTGTTGGGGGCATCAATGTTTGTGCTGATAATCAAACTGCTGATGGAAAATCTTTAAGTGGCTTGCGTTGGGATTTATCTTTAAGGGCCACAGGGATAGTTGTGGAAAAAGTACATGCTACTTTTTTGAGGCAGTGGCAAAGAATGCAGCCCAATGCCCTTCATCCCCGCAATATTCTTAAAAGAATTTTGGATCAAGAGTTACCTTGGAGCACCAGCCATTTTTTGGGTATTCGTCATGATCAAAAGGCCAGTTTGGCTTTTATTGCCAGAGATAACTTGCATCATCGCCGTGACATCGAGAGAGCCTATTTAAAAGCCATTGGTCAATCAAGGGAAGAAATTTGGCTGGCAACTCCTTACTTCATGCCCGGGCGACGCTTTAGAAAAGCCTTGATAAGGGCGGCTGAAAGAGGTGTGGTTGTCAACTTATTATTGGGCAGAGATGAGTTCAGAGTTTTGAATTGGTCAGTCCCTAGTTTGTATGGCCAATTCTTGGCTGCGAACATCACCATTTATGAGTACCCCTTGGGGCTTTTGCATGCAAAGGCCATGGTGGTTGATGGGCGTTGGGCCACATTAGGCTCATCAAACTGCGATCACTTATCGTTTCTTTTGAATCATGAGGCTAATTTGGTGATCAGAAATCATCCGATTGTCAAAGAAATCAGATCGAAAATTGCAGATCAAGCTTTAGAAAAAGGTATCAAGGTTGATTCTGATCTTTATTCCAAGAGACCTTTAGTGGCCAAGGTATTCAATTGGGTCAGTTATGGTTTTGTTCGTTTGCTCTTGGTGTTTTTAAGTGTTGGAACTCGAGATAGAGCAGTGCCTAATTTGGGCGATTAATTATAAAAATGAAAAATAAGCCATGAGACATATGCAATCCCAAGATGTTCAAAATAAATCAAATCATGAAAAAAGTAATGATTGGAAGGTGATCGCCAATTTATTGCCCTATCTATGGACCTTTAAAGGGCGCGTGATTTTGGCTTTGTCTTGCTTGATTGCCGCTAAGGTGGCCAATCTTGGTGTGCCGATTTTGCTCAAGTTCATGGTTGATTCAATGAGCGTGCCACCAGGATTGCAAACCTTGATTGTTGTTCCTGTGGCACTCATCATCGCTTATGGCTTATTGAGATTGTCAGCTTCACTCTTTACAGAGTTAAGAGAACTTATTTTCTCAAGGGTGACCGAGAGCGCAGTTAGAACGGTTGCACTTCAAGTATTTCAGCATTTGCACGCCTTGTCTTTGCGCTTTCATTTATCAAGACAAACTGGTGGAATGACCAGAGATATTGAGAGGGGTACCAGAGGTATCCAGTCATTGATCTCTTATTCTTTGTACAGCATTTTGCCAACCATGGTGGAGCTCGGCTTGGTGCTCGGTTATTTTGTTTGGGCTTATAACTACCTGTTTGCTCTGATCACTTTGATCGCATTGGTTTTATATGTGATTTTTACAATTGTTGTCACGGAGTGGCGCACGAAGTATCGCAAGAGAATGAATGAGCTTGATTCAAAGGCTCATCAAAGAGCGGTTGATGCCCTGATCAATTTTGAAACGGTTAAATACTTTGGTAATGAAGAGTATGAGACCAAGCGCTACGATGAAAATCTTCGTTGTTACAGAGAGGCTGCCATTCAGTCGCAGCGCTCATTAGCTATTCTGAATGTTGGACAGCAAACCATCATTGCGACTGGTCTGATTCTAATTTTGTGGCAGGCCACTGTTGGCGTGTCAAATGGATCAATGACCTTGGGTGATTTGGTGTTGGTGAATGTGCTGATGATTCAGCTGTATATACCGCTTAACTTTTTAGGTGTGATTTATCGAGAAATCAAGCAAGCTTTGATCGATATGGATCGGATGTTTAAATTGCTCGGCACTGATCGAGAAATTGCTGATCAAGAGGGCGCTCAGGATTTGGTGATCAAGAACCAAGCATTGGGCCCGCATATTCAATTTCGTGATGTGTCATTCTCATATGAGCGTAATCGCCAGATCTTAAAGGGAATCGATTTTGAGGTCTTACCAGGTAAAACCACAGCTGTTGTTGGTCATAGTGGCGCTGGCAAAAGTACTTTAGCGCGATTGTTATTTCGTTTTTATGATGTGACCAAGGGCTCTATTGAGTTTGATCAGCAAAATATTCAAGCGGTAACTCAAAAAAGTGTGAGGGCTTGTATTGGCATTGTTCCTCAAGACACAGTTCTTTTTAACGACACCATTGCCTACAATATTGCTTATGGTCGACCTGGCGCTTCGCAAGAAGAAATTGAGGCGGCTGCCAAAGCAGCTCAAATTCATGACTTCATCACATCATTGCCAGAGGGGTATAACTCAGCTGTTGGAGAGCGCGGCTTGAAATTATCTGGTGGCGAAAAACAGCGCGTAGCGATTGCCAGAACTCTTTTGAAAAACCCAGCCTTTTTGATTTTTGATGAGGCAACCTCTGCGCTTGATTCTGAGACAGAGCGCGCCATTCAGAAAGAGCTGATGGCGTTGGCTAAAAACCGTTCAACTTTGATCATTGCCCATCGCTTATCCACCATTATTTATGCAGATCAAATCTTGGTGATGGATGATGGCTGCATCATCGAAAGAGGGACCCATGAGGAGCTCTTATCTTTGGGTGGTCGTTATAGTGATATGTGGCAAGCTCAACAATCTCAAACCAAGCTAATATCCTAGTATGGCGATTAAAAATACCCCTCAATTTTTGCGAGCTGCATTTGATGCGGCCTTAAAAACTGCTGATCCTCAAGCGATGTTGCCAGATGGTTTGAGCAAGGTTTTCAGTGCGCCTTTAAAAGGTCGGTGCTTGGTTTTGGGTGCCGGAAAGGCGGCTGCTTCTATGGCTGTGGCTCTTGAGCAATATGCTCAACAGAATTGGCCCGAGGCCAAGCTTGAAGGCGTGGTCATCACTCGTTATGGTCATAACTTACCCACAAAAACAATTCAGGTGATTGAGGCTGGTCATCCAGTACCTGATGAGGCTGGTCTTAATGGGGCCAAAGAAACTCTGCGATTGATTAGAACTCTGCAGCCTGGTGATCAATTGATTGCGCTCATCTCAGGTGGTGGATCAAGTCTTTTGACTTTGCCTGCGCCGGGCTTAAGCATTCAGGATTTGCAGGTCACCACCCAAGCTCTATTGATGTCAGGCGCACCGATTGGTCAAATGAACATTGTGCGCAAGCACTTGTCTGCTATTTTGGGCGGCCACATGGCCAGAGAGGCCGCTGCTCGAGGCGCAAAAGTAGACGCCTTTTTGATTTCTGATGTGACTGGAGATCATCCATCAAGTATTGCGAGTGGACCTTGCGCACCGGATGAGTCTACATTTGCAGATGCACTTCAAATTCTTAAAGATTACGATTTGCTTCAAGGTCAAATTCCAAAAGTGGTGACCGATTATTTACAGAATGGTTTGCTAGGTAAACATCCTGAGACACCAAAATCAGGCGATCCTATTTTTAAGCAAATCAACAACCATCTTTTAGCCACCGCTCATTCTTGTTTGGAGGCGGCGGCCAGATATTGTGAATCTCAGGGCGTCAAGGCAGTGATTTTAGGAGACACCGTGATGGGAGAAGCCAAAGATGTTGCATTGATGCAAGCAGCGTTGGCACGCGAAATTTTTCTTCACGATCAACCGTTTCAAAAACCAGTAGCCCTTCTCTCAGGTGGGGAATGCACTGTCACAATCCCACGTGATGTGAAGGGTCGTGGTGGTCGATGCAGCGAGTTTTTATTATCCTTGTATGTGGCTTGTGAGGATTTGCCGACGCTTTCCGCATTGGCGGCTGATACAGATGGGATTGATGGCAGTGAAGATAATGCTGGTGCATGGTTTGCATCAGAATCTAGAAAACTCATGAATAATGATCATCAATTGGCTAAAGATGGTTTGGCTAAACATGATAGTTATGGGTTTTTTAAAGATTTAAATACTTTGGTGCACACGGGTCCTACCTTGACCAATGTGAATGATTTTAGAATTTTGCTTATAGATAGTGAGTCTTGATACATGAGTTCAATCAATACAATTGAAATTACTCGTCCTGATGATTGGCATTTACACGTCAGGGATGGTGATGTGTTGCGTGATGTGATTAAACACACAGCCACTCAATTTGAGCGCGCCATCATCATGCCTAATCTAAAGCCACCTGTGACAACTGCAGAAATGGCAGCTGCTTATAAAAAACGTATCTTGGCAGCTTTGCCTGCTGGTAGTTCATTCACCCCATTGATGGTCTTGTATTTGACTGACAACACCTCTGCCGATGAAGTGAAAAAAGCGCATCAAGGCGGTGTTGCTGGTTTCAAGCTCTACCCTGCTGGCGCCACCACCAATAGTGATGCTGGCGTGACTGATATTAAAAAATGCACCAAAGCTTTAGAGGCGATGGAGGCTTGCGGTATGCCTTTATTGATTCATGGAGAGGTGACGCATGCTGATGTCGATGTTTTTGATCGTGAGGCGGTATTCATTGATCAGGTATTAGAGCCCCTGAGGAATCGTCATCCAGGCTTGAAAATTGTGTTTGAGCACATCACTACCAAACAGGCTGCTACATATGTTGAGTCTGCGGACACCCAGCGTTTCGGTGCGATAGCTGCCACCATCACGCCCCAACATTTGCTTTACAACCGCAATTCAATTTTCAGCGGTGGTATTCGAACTCATTATTACTGTTTACCCATTTTAAAAAGAGAAGAGCATCGTCAAGAATTGGTGCGCGTAGCAACCTCTGGTAACCCAAGATTTTTCTTAGGCACTGACAGCGCCCCACATTACAAAGGTGCAAAAGAAAGTGCCTGTGGTTGTGCAGGTTGCTACACAGCTTGGCATGCCATGCCTTTGTACGCAGAAGTTTTTGATCAGGCCAATGCCCTTGATCGCTTAGAAGCATTTGCTAGTCACTTTGGCCCAGACTTCTATCACATGCCAAGGAACACAGGTAAGTTGATCTTGAAGCGCCAAGCACAAGTTATCCCAGATGAATTTCCGGTCGGAGACAGCACGGTGGTGCCATTGCGAGCTGGTGAAAATCTTGCCTGGACAATAGTCGGTTAGACTAGTGGGGCAGAGTCGGTAAGGCAACCGCTGCCTTGGTAACAAGGGGGAGGAAAGTCCGGACTCCATAGGACAGGGTGATGGCTAACGGCCATCCACGGTGACGTGAGGAATAGGGCCACAGAGACGAGCGTATTTAGTTACGGTGAAACGCGGTAACCTCCACTCGGAGCAATCCCAAATAGGCAAGCGTTGAGGCGGTCCGCTGAGCTTGCGGGTAGGGAGCTTGATTTCACTGGTAACGGTGAAACTAGATGAATGGTTGCCCCTGCATGAAAATGCGGGCGACAGAATCCGGCTTAATAGCCGGCTCTGCACTTCTTTCTTGAATTGATTACAGTTCGATCAATTCTATGCTGTGTGTGATTTCTGCTGTTTTGCCAAGCATGATGGTCGCTGAGCAATATTTGTCATGGGATAGTTCAACAGCCTTTTCAACACGGCTTTTATCCAAATTCTTGCCACTCACCTTGAAGGTCATATGGATCTTTGTGAAGATCTTTGGGTCCTCATTGGCACGCTCTGCCTTCAAAGTCACCTGACAATCATGAATATTTTGTCTAGCTCGCTTCAGAATCATCACAACGTCAAAACAGGTGCATCCACCAGCCCCAACCAACATCATTTCCATTGGGCGAGGGGCTAAGTTCCTACCTCCTGCATCGGGCGCACCATCCATGTTCACAAGGTGACCGCTGCCTGTTTCTGCAGAGAATGCCATGCCATCATTGCCCAACCACTTGACCGTTGTTTCCATAATTTCTTTCAAAAACTCACTTAGGAGATTAATTTAAGTATCAATGTTTGCCTTAGACAAAATGGAAAATATTCAATTAAAACAACAAGTTCCTTGAAAAATTGAAGATATTAACTATAATTTCTATTAACAAATGATTGTCTATTGATGATTTTAGCTAATTCTTTGTTTGTCTCCTCCACCCTCTTAAAGGTGGATTTCAGCCCAGGATATCTTCCTGGGCTTTTTTTTGCTACAATTTAAGGCTTTCCTAGTTTGCCCATTAGGGAAATGCTGTACCAGCTGTTAATTTTGAACTGCGAGCCTGCAAGCATAAGCGGAGCCAAAGGAATGATGAGATGGTTGTTTTTTTAGGGCTTAACAATTTAAGGTAATCATGAAAACTTTCTCAGCAAAACCGCATGAGGTGAAGCGTGAGTGGTTCGTGATTGACGCTACGGACAAAGTCCTCGGTCGTGTCGCCAGTGAAGTGGCACACCGTCTACGCGGCAAGCACAAGCCAGAATTCACCCCCCACGTTGATACAGGCGACTTTATCGTCATCATCAATGCTTCTAAGTTGCGCGTAACTGGCACTAAGGGCTTGAATAAAAAATACTACACGCACAGTGGCTATCCTGGCGGCATCTACGAAACTAACTTCGACAAGATGCAAGCTCGTTTCCCTGGTCGTGCTCTCGAGAAGGCTGTTAAGGGCATGTTGCCTAAAGGCCCACTTGGCTATGCAATGATCAAGAAATTGAAAGTTTATGCAGAAGCTGACCACCCACACGCGGCTCAACAGCCAAGCGTTCTTGAGATCTAAGGAGCCGATATGATTGGAAACTGGAACTATGGTACTGGCCGTCGTAAGAGCTCAGTAGCCCGCGTATTCATCAAGGCTGGTAAAGGTGAAATTCTTGTAAACGGCAAGCCAATTGCTGAATACTTTGCTCGTGAAACATCACGTATGATTGTTCGTCAGCCGCTAGAGCTAACTAACCACGGTACAACGTTTGATATCAAAGTCAACGTTTCAGGTGGTGGTGAAACTGGCCAAGCTGGTGCAGTTCGTCACGGTGTGACTCGTGCATTGATCGATTACGATGCAGCTTTGAAGCCAACGCTTTCAAAAGCTGGTTTTGTTACTCGTGATGCTCGTGAAGTTGAGCGTAAAAAAGTTGGTTTGCATGGCGCGCGTCGTCGCAAACAGTTCAGCAAACGTTAATTTTTTTTGCTGTTCTACGAAAAGCCGCGCACTGCGCGGCTTTTTCTTTTCTACAATAGAGATATTGGAGGATTTAAATGATCAAAGTTGGCATAGTAGGTGGAACAGGCTATACAGGCGTTGAATTGCTGCGCTTGTTGTCTCAGCACCCAGAAGTTCAATTAACGGCTATCACGTCCCGTAAAGAGGCTGGAATGCCTGTTGCTGACATGTTCCCTTCCTTAAGGGGCAGGGTCGACCTTTGCTTTTCTACGCCAGAAGATGCCAGGCTCACAGAATGCGATGCAGTTTTCTTTGCAACACCTCACGGGGTTGCTATGGCGCAAGCCAAAGAGCTGTTGGCTGCGGGCGTTAAGGTATTGGATTTGGCAGCAGACTTTCGTCTTAAAGACACCGCTGAATTTGAAAAATGGTACGGCATGCCTCATTCTTGCCCAGAGATCCTTGCTGAGGCAGTTTATGGCTTGGCTGAGATCAATCGTGAAGCAATCAAAAAAGCCAGAGTGATTGGTTTGGCAGGCTGTTATCCAACGTCAGTTCAATTAGGCTTTGCGCCGTTAATTTCACCAAAATCAACAGGCGGTAAAAATCTGATTGATTTGAATGGTTTGATCTCTGATTCAAAATCAGGTGTTTCAGGCGCTGGGCGCAAGGCAGAGGTTGGCACTTTGATGGCTGAAGCCAGTGATAACTTCAAGGCTTATGGCGTAAAGGGCCACAGACATCATCCTGAGATTTGCCAGGGCTTATCAGCCATTGCTGGTGGCAAATCGGTGGGTTTAACGTTTGTGCCTCATCTGACCCCAATGATCAGAGGCATACATTCGACTTTGTATGCCCGCATCCTTCCTGATGGAAAAGATGTTGATTATCAAAGCCTTTTTGAGAAGTTTTACGCGGGTGAGCCCTTTGTCGATGTGATGCCTGCTGGCAGCACCCCTGAGACTAGATCGGTGAGGGGTAGCAATGCCTTGAGAATTGCTGTCCATCGTCCACAGGGCGGAGATACCCTGGTTATTTTGGTGGTTGAAGATAATTTGGTGAAGGGGGCCTCTGGCCAAGGGGTTCAATGTTTGAACCTGATGTTTGGTTTACCAGAAAAAACTGGGTTAAGTCATATTGCCCTGTTACCATAAACCCCTACAGCAATTATTGGCATTGAAGCCTACAATAGAATATATGTATTAAAAGGAGTTCATGATGAGCGCGACACAAACAACACAAAGTACCGAAAATTTAGAACCACCAATGCCGTTAGTCTTTACTGACAGCGCTGTGGCCAAAGTAGCTGATTTGATCGCTGAAGAAGGCAACCCAGATTTGAAATTGCGCGTATTCGTGCAAGGCGGTGGTTGCTCAGGTTTTCAGTACGGTTTCACATTTGATGAAGCAGTGAATGAAGACGACACATTGGTGACCAAAGATAACGTGACATTGTTGATCGATTCAATGAGCTTCCAATATTTGGTAGGCGCAGAGATTGACTACAAAGAAGACATCAATGGTTCACAGTTTGTGATCAAGAACCCTAATGCCACAACAACATGTGGTTGCGGATCTTCTTTCTCAGCTTAATTAATTAAGCAGGGTAGTGCGCACCAAGTACGCGCAAACCTTTAGCACCAGTCACAGCCGGCAAATTTGCTGGCTGTTTTCTTTGGTGCGCCCAAGCTAGCCAGGCAAAGGCTGCCGCCTCAACGGCTTGAGGATCAATGCCTTTGATAGCCGTACTCTGAACATTTTCTTGAGGTATCCAGGCGCAAGCATTTTTTATTTGTGTGATGAGCTGCTTATTTTTAATGCCACCACCACAAAGCAATAATCTTTTTACTGTAGAACCATGTTGCTTAAGGTCGTGAGCAATTGATTGAGCGGTGAGCGCTAATAGAGTTGCCTGAACATCTTCTGGTTTTTGGTTGAGGCAATCATTCATCGTTAAATGATGCTTGAGCCATTCAGGATTGAATAAATCTCTACCCGTGCTTTTTGGCGGAGCTTTTTTAAAGTAATCATCGTTGAGCATGCTGCTCAAAAGCTTTTGAATCACTTGTCCTTTAGCGGCCCATTGACCATCATCATCAAAAGATTGACCAAGAGATTGTTGGATCCAGTGATCTAGTAAAACATTCCCTGGTCCACAATCAAAGCCAATGATTTTTTCTTGTTGATGAGCTGGTATGAGACTTAGATTTGCTATTCCGCCAATGTTCAATATCGCTAGATCTTCATTGCACCCAAACTGTGCCGCATGAAAAGCTGGTACCAAGGGGGCGCCTTGACCGCCCGCTGCAATGTCTCTACTGCGAAAATCAGCAATCACGTCAATGCCAGTCAGTTCTGCGAGTAGCGCCGGGTTGAGAGATTGTTTGGTGTAACCAATGCCATCATGTGCTTGAGGTTGATGTCGAATGGTTTGGCCGTGAGCGCCAATAGCACTGATATCGGATGGCTGAAGTTTTGCCTCCTGAAGAATGGCTGTGCAGGCCAAATGGTAATGCTGGGCCAAATGATTGGCTGCCAGGGCTTCCTTGTGGAGCTCATTTTGGCTAGGAGCCTGAAGATCAAAATAGGTATTTTTGAGAGTTTTCTCAAAAGGAACATCTTTGTGACATAAAACAGCGGTCTGCCCGTCATCGGAAATTTCTGCTAAAACAGCATCAATGCCATCCATGCTGGTTCCGGACATAATGCCAATATAGTAATTCTTCATAGGGTTGACTCTTAAGTGATGCGACAATGATGCTCTAGGAAATTAATGTAACCGATAGATTATGTCTTTAGCTAACGAGAATAAAACAGAACAAGTTAAATATCCAATCACTGACCGTGTTTTGGAGGCCATGGAGGTCTCAAAACGTGGCTGTGATGAATTATTGGTTGAGGCGGAGTGGTTGGCCAAGTTAGCCCGCAGTGAAGCCACCAAGACCCCTTTAAGGATCAAATTGGGCTTAGACCCAACGGCCCCTGATATTCATTTGGGCCATACCGTTGTTTTGAACAAAATGCGCCAATTACAAGATTTGGGTCACACGGTTATTTTCTTGATCGGCGACTTCACCAGCATGATTGGTGACCCATCGGGTAGAAATGCCACGCGCCCTCCTTTGACCAAGGAAGAAATCGCCGTCAATGCTCAAACTTACTATAAGCAGGCAAGCCTGGTTTTAGATCCAAGTAAAACTGAAGTGAGATACAACAGCGAGTGGAGTGATCCACTGGGCGCAAGAGGCATGATTCAGTTAGCTGCCAAGTACACCGTTGCTCGCATGTTGGAGCGTGACGACTTCACCAAGCGTTACAAAGGCGGCATACCAATTTCTGTGCATGAGTTTTTATATCCTTTGATGCAAGGTTACGATTCTGTTGCACTGAAGAGTGATTTGGAATTAGGTGGCACGGATCAAAAGTTCAATTTATTGGTTGGTCGTGAACTACAAAAAGAATATGGTCAAGAAGCCCAATGTATTTTGACAATGCCTCTACTGGTCGGTACAGACGGGGTTGATAAGATGAGTAAGTCCAAAAATAACTACATTGGCATCAGTGAAGCTTCGGGTGAGATGTTCGGCAAGTTGATGAGCATTTCTGATGAGTTGATGTGGAGTTATTTCACATTACTTTCTTTCAAGCCGCTTGCCGAAATCGCCAAAATGAAAGAAGAAGTTTTATCCGGTAGAAATCCGCGTGACTTCAAAGTGGCTTTGGCCCAAGAAATCGTGACACGTTTCCATGATGCCGGTGCTGCTGAAAAAGCATTAGAAGATTTCAATCATCGCGCCAAAGGTGGAGTACCGGACGATATTCCTGAGATTGCTATAACGGGAGCGCCGATTGGTATTGGTCAGTTGCTCAAGCAAGCTAATTTAGTACCTAGTACATCTGAAGCCATGCGCAACGTTGAGCAAGGCGGAGTGAAAATTGATGGTGCCACCGTTTCTGATAAAGCACTCAAAGTAGAAGCTGGAACATTTGTGGTGCAAGTGGGTAAGCGTAAATTTGCCAAAATCACGCTGTCTTAATTGATGACCGTTATTTATTTAATTCGCCATGGCGAAACCATGTGGAATCGCGAGAAGCGCTTGCAGGGCCACATAGATATTGGTTTGAATGAGGTCGGCCATCAACAGGCTGACCGTCTTGCAAAAAGCTTGGTTGATAAAAAAATCTCAGCCATCATTTCCAGTGACTTGAGTCGCGCCATGGATACGGCTAAACCGATTGCTCATCATCATCAGCTAGAACTGAGTCTTGATCCAGCTTTAAGAGAGAGACACTATGGTTTGATGCAAGGCTTGAGCCATCAAGAAATTGCCAATCATCATCCTCAACACCATCAGGCCTGGAAAAAGAGGGATATCCATTTTCAACCAGAAAATGGAGAGAGCTTGATGCAATTTAATGACAGGGTGGTGACAGCCATTACATCTTGGGCTAAAAAATATGCCGGACAAGAAATTGCCATCGTGGCTCACGGTGGTGTTTTAGATTGCTTGAACCGTGCTGCAAGAAAAGTGGCCCTAGATGCGGCCAGAGATTTTGAGATCTTGAATGCAAGTTTGAACACCCTGACTTATCAGGATGAACAGTTTGCTTTAGTCAATTGGGGTGATGTGAATCACCTGAGAGATGATCAGGGTCAGCCGAGCAAATCTTTGGATGAGGTAGACGGGAGTCCTAGGTGAGCATAGGCCAGTGGTGTGGCCACTCTGCCTCGCGGAGTTCTTTGTAAAAACCCTTGTTGTATCAAATAGGGCTCAATCACATCTTCAATCGTTTCTCTTTCTTCGCTGATCGCTGATGCCAAGTTATCAACGCCCACCGGTCCGCCATCAAATTTATGCACAATGGCTTCAAGCAGTTTTCTATCCATCACATCAAAGCCAACAGCATCAACATCTAGCATCGATAAAGCCGCATCAGCAATCCCTTGAGAAATTTTTCCGTCTGCTTTAACTTCTGCGTAGTCTCTCACGCGGCGCAGTAGGCGATTAGCAATTCTAGGAGTGCCTCTGGAGCGTTTAGCAATCTCTAAAGCGCCGCCATCATCCAAACCAGCATTCAAAAGATTGGCCGAGCGTTTAACAATCGTCGCTAATTCTTCAATTGAGTAAAACTCTAAGCGCGCAACAATACCAAAGCGATCACGCAATGGGTTTGTGAGCATGCCTGCTCGTGTGGTTGCACCAATGAGCGTGAATGGCTTGAGATCAAGTTTGACGCTTCTTGCCGCAGGACCATCGCCAATCATGATGTCGATCGCGTAATCTTCTAATGCTGGATACAAGATTTCTTCTACCACTGGAGACAGTCGATGAATCTCATCAATGAATAAAACATCATTGGTTTCTAGATTGGTCAGTAGTGCAGCCAAATCACCTGGACGGTCCAAAACAGGACCGCTGGTTTGACGAAGATTAACCCCCATCTCGCGCGCAATGATGTGTGCAAGGGTTGTTTTACCAAGGCCTGGTGGGCCAAAAAGTAGGACGTGATCAAGAGCTTCTTGACGTTGCTTGGCCGCAGAGATAAAGATCTCTAATTGTTCACGGGCTTTTTTCTGACCAACATACTCTTCAAGCTGTTTTGGGCGTAAAGCACGCTCCAATGCATTGTCATCCGTGCTGGCAGCAGCTGTCACCAATCTCTCTTCTTGAGGATCAAATGATGGGGTGATGTCGTCAGTTTTAATTGCCATGGGGAGAGTTTATAACTATTTCTACTTTGTCTTAGGCTTGGGGTCTGACTTCGCCTTAGGCTTTAGATAAAGCTTTGAGTGCCAATCTGATGCCATCGGATACAGAGCTACCTGGGCTGACTTGTTTAAGAGCAAGCTGAGCCTCTTTATCGGAATAGCCAAGCGAGGTCAAAGCTTGCAAAATCTCAAGCTGACTATCAATTTGCGGTGCTTGGCCAGTCAAACCAATATCTGCACCAAATTTACCTTTGAGCTCTAAAAGTAGGCGTTCGGCAGTTTTTTTGCCAATACCCGGTACTTTGGTCAAGCGCCCAGATTCTTGCAATGTGATGGCTTGAGAAAGCTCTTCGACACTCATGCCTGAAAGCAATGAAAGGGCAGTTCTTGCTCCCACGCCACTGATCTTGATTAGCGCTCTGAAGGCTTCTCTTTCTGACTCAGTAGCAAAACCAAATAGTTGTTGAGCATCTTCTCTCACCACAAAATGAGTCAACAGGGTGACCTGTTGTCCTAATGATGGCATTTGATAAAGAGTGCTCATAGGCACATCAACTTCATAGCCAACGCCATGGCAATCAATGATTAATCTGGGTGGGGTATTGGCAATCAAGGTGCCTTGAATTCTTCCGATCATGTCGACATCTTAAGCTGATTAGCGAAATTGGTGAAGACGTTCGTTGAGTTCTCGATGATGGGCCGCACAAATGGCGACCGCAAGAGCGTCTGAGGCATCTGTGCCAGCAATCTTATTGAGTTTGAGTAAACGTTTGACCATCTCTTGCACTTGGCTTTTGCTGGCCCTGCCAGTGCCTACGATGGCTTTCTTGACCTCAAGAGCGCTGAACTCAACCATGGGTAAACCATCCGAGACCAAGGAGGCAATCGCAGCCCCGCGAGCTTGACCCAATAAAAGAGTGGACCTTGGATTGACGTTCAAAAACACTTGCTCCATCGATGCAGCGTTTGGTTTATAGAGTTCAACCACTTCGCGAATACCTGCATACAGTGTGGCCAATCTTTGTGGCACTGGTATTTCTGAGCCACCAGTTTCGATCGTGCCTGATGCAATGTAATGAAGGCGTTGACCCTGTACTTCTATCACGCCAAAACCTGTGACGCGAAGTGCTGGGTCAATGCCTAAGATTCTCATTGATTAATGACGGAAGTGACGTGTGCCGGTGTAAACCATTGCAACGCCGCGTTCATCGGCAGCTGCAACTACTTCATCATCGCGCATGCTGCCGCCTGGTTGAATCACACAAGTAGCGCCGGCATCCACAACCACATCTAAACCATCTCTGAACGGGAAGAAGGCATCACTCGCTACGGCAGAGTTCTGTAGAGTTAAGCCAGCATTTTGTGCTTTGATACTGGCAATTCTGGCTGAGTCAATTCGGCTCATTTGACCAGCGCCAACACCCAGGGTCATACCATCACCACAGAAAACAATTGCATTAGATTTAACGTATTTAGCAACGCGCCAAGCAAACATCAAGTCTTCCATTTCTTTGGCTGTGGGTTGACGCTTGGTCACCACGCGCAACTCAGATAGAAGAACGTTCTTGGAATCAGGGCTTTGAACCAAGAGACCTCCGCCAACACGTTTGATGTCTTGTGGATTGATGGTCTCAGCCAATTCGATTTCTAATAAGCGCACATTTTGTTTGCTGGCAAATATAGCCAACGCTTCTGGTGTGAATGCTGGAGCAATTAATACTTCAACGAATTGTTTGGAAACAGCTTCTGCTGTTGCGCCATCGCATGGGCGATTAAAAGCAATGATGCCGCCAAAAGCCGAAGTTGAATCAGTTTTAAATGCTTTTTGGTAAGCCTCAAGTGCTGATCCTGCAACCGCCACTCCGCAAGGGTTGGCGTGTTTGATGATCACACAAGCAGGTTGCCCAGTTGTCACGGTAGAACCAAAGCTCTTAACGCATTCCCATGCAGCATCTGCATCGGCAATGTTGTTGTATGACAACTCTTTGCCTTGTAATTGGCGGTAGTTAGCTAGTGCGCCAACAACTGCTTGGGTATCTTTGTAGAAGGCGGCACTTTGATGTGGGTTTTCACCATAGCGCATTTCTTGAACTTTATCGAAGGCCAAGTGAAATGTTTGCGGGTAAGCACTTCTGTTGCCGTGATCTAAATCATCACCAAGGCTTGATAGATAGTTTGCAATTGCGCCATCGTATTGAGCGGTGTGGGCATACACTTTTTTAGCTAGTGCAAAATTTGTTTTAAAAGACACTGCATTCTTGTTGGCGCGCATTTCAGATAAAACCGCATCGTAGTCAGATGGAGAAATAAGAACCGTCACGTCTTGATGATTTTTTGCTGCTGCACGCAACATGGCTGGACCACCGATATCAATGTTCTCAATCGCATCTTCAAATGAACAAGTTTGTTGTGCCACCGTTTTTTGGAATGGATAGAGGTTGATGACCAACATATCAATCGCCTCAATGCCATGTTCTTTAATGGCTGCCATGTGCTCTGGCGTGTCGCGGCGAGCCAATAAACCACCATGCACCATTGGGTGTAATGTTTTCACACGACCATCCAGCATTTCTGGAAAGCCAGTGATTTCTGAAACTTCAATAACAGGCAAGCCATTCTCAGCCAGCAATTTAGCAGTGCCACCGGTAGAAATTAATTTGACGCCACACTCGTGAAGTGATTTTGCAAACGGAACAATGCCAGATTTATCGGACACAGAAAGAAGGGCTGTACGAATCATAGTTATCTTTTAAGTAAAGGTGAGTAAATGAAATTGGATTTAAGTGAAGTGGGGCTTATAAGAGACCATGCTCTTGTAGTTTTTTTCTCAGGGTATTTCTGTTAATGCCCAAATAATTTGCGGCCAATGATTGATTTTGCCCGGCGTGCTGCATGATCAGTTCTAGCACAGGCTTTTCCATGACGGTTAAAACCATCTGATAAACATTGCTTGGGGCGGTGTCACCCAAATCATCTAAATAACGCTTCAGGTGTTTTTCAATGGTCTGACTGACCGGATGTTGAACTGGGGGTTGCATATCAAGCAGCTTCTAAATAAATTAAGTGTTCAGATTCTTCTTTCAGTGAATCAAAAAAATGATTGACTGTTTTTAATTGTTCTTGGCAATCGTCTATTGTATTCATGTGCTGCTTGAATACATGAGATCCTTTGAGTCCTTTGCAATACCAGGCAATGTGTTTGCGGGCAGTTCTAACGCCCGCGTACTCACCATAAAAACTATAGTGATCTAGCAAGTGATGATTCATGATGTCTTGAATCTCTGAAATTTTCGGCGCAGCTAAATGTTGACCTGTTTCTAGGAAGTGCAAGATTTCACGGAAAATCCAAGGGCGTCCTTGTGCAGCTCGACCAATCATCAAGGCATCAGCACCTGTTTGCTGAAGTACAAAAGCTGCTTTTTCTGGGGAGTTGATGTCGCCATTGGCAACCACCGGAATACTGATAGCAGCTTTTACAGCGGCGATTGTGTCGTACTCAGCCTCACCGCGATACAAATCAGCCTTTGTTCTGCCATGGATGGTCAACATTTCAATGCCGCTATTAACCGCTATTCTGGCGATATTGATGGCATTTTTATTGTCTCTATCCCAGCCAGTTCTAATTTTTAAAGTCACTGGTACCAAGGGGTGATCTTTTTTAACCGATGAAACAATCTTTTCTAAGATTCTGCCCACCAGCACTTCGTCTTTTAGAAGAGCTGATCCAGAAGCCACATTGCATACTTTCTTTGCAGGGCAACCCATATTGATGTCAATGATTTGCGCGCCACGATCCACATTCAATAAAGCTGCTTCAGCCATCATGTCAGGATCTGCGCCGGCGATCTGGACTGAAATAGGCTCAACTTCACCATCGTGATTGGCCCGGCGCAGTGTTTTTGGGCTATTCCAAAGCATGGCGTTGGAAGCAATCATCTCCGAAACCGCGTATCCCGCACCCAAACGCTTGCAGAGCTGTCTAAAAGGGCGATCTGTTACTCCGGCCATCGGAGCAACAAATAAATGATTGGGGAGTGTGTGGGGGCCTAATTTCATCAGGACGCCACTCTAACATGTCAGACTGACTTTTGCCTAAATTTTAGGCAGGTTGGCGACTTATCGCTGACCAAACATCATTTGTCTGGTGATGCCTTGTTTGAGTGGGTTGAGCAATTGAAGACTGGATAGTGCGATACCTCGCCCCCAGATCACTGGCTTTAACTTTGAAGTAAAAACTCTAGCCAAAAAGTCCGTCGTGCCAATTGTGGCTTTTCGATCTTTTTTACGAAGTTCTTCGTATTTTTCAAGTGCTAGATAAACATCACTTTCGTCGCACAGTACATCCGCTAAAGTATGGGCATCTCTCAAGCCTAAATTAAGACCTTGGCCAGCAACCGGGTGCATGGTTTGTGCCGCATTACCAATCCAAACCTCGTTCTTATCAACTATCTTTTTTCTGGCATTTAAACCCAGTTGATAACTTCTTAACTCTGCTGCTTCAATGAATGTTCCAGCGCGAGATCCAAATGCCTCTTGTAATTCTTTGATGAAGGTGGCTTGATCAAGTTGCAGGCGTCGCTCGGTGGAAGCTGGGCTGCCGCACCATACTAAATTAAGGTATTCAGGGCCTTGATGGTTTGGAAGTAGTGCAAGCGGACCTTCATCGGTGAATCTTTCCCAGGCCATATTGTGATTCACTTGATTGGTTTTGACCCAGCCAACGATCGCACTTTGTTGGTAGTCGCGATAAATCTCTTGCCACTCTTGTTGTTTGAAAAGACCACCTTCAGCATGAACAACAACATCACCGAGTTGATCATGATTCAATTGATCATTGGCTTGATTGAAGTGCCAATGAAAGTTGGGTGAATGTCCTACCCTCTTTTTTAAAGCTTGTCTCAGTGCCAGGTGAATGTCTGCATAACGAACAATGTGACCCAAGGCGTCTTGTTGAAGCTCCTCTCTTCTCACGATGGCTTTACCAAAGTGACCTCTGTGAGAGATGTGAATCATGTGAATGGCTGGAGAGGGTGTTGGCCAAGCATTGATTGTTTTGAGTAGTAAATGACTGCCTTGAGAAACAGCAATGCCACGACTATCACCTTGTTGAATTAACTCATCAGACTCGGGCATGCGATCAAACAGATGTAGATGAGCATCAGGTTGTTTGGTTAACACCCAATTTGCACAAGCTAAACCCACTGGGCCTGCACCGATGATGGCAATTTTTTTCATGAGTTTTTTTGCGATACCTGCTTCAAGAAGTTTGTTTCATCAAGTACTCAATCTCATCTGCTTTGACTGGTACACCACGACTCATCAGTTCGCATTCGCCCTTGGTGACCAAGGCATCATCTTCAATTCGAATGCCAATGTCCCAATACTTTGGATCCACATCATCAGCTTTGCGGATATAAATACCTGGCTCAATGGTTAAAACCATGTTCGGCTTAAGTGAGCGCCATGCTTTTGGCTCTGTTGAGCTACCAGGCTCTCTGTAGTTACCAACATCATGGACATCCATGCCTAACCAGTGACTAGTTCTGTGCATGTAAAAGCGTTGGTAAGCTTTAGTTTCTATAGCGTTATCAAGTCCGCCGATGATTTTTTTATCAAGAAGATTTAAATCTAGCAAACCCTGAGTGAGAATCTTTAGAGCTGCATCATGAGGTGCTTGGAAATCAAAGCCGACTTTAGTGACTGCAATGGCTGCTTCTTGAGCTGCTAATACGATGTCATAGATGGCTCGTTGCGGTCCGGAGTATTTGCCGTTAACAGGAAACGTGCGTGTGATGTCTGAGGCGTAACCATCTAATTCGCATCCAGCATCAATCAAACATAAATCACCATCTTTTAATTCTGCATTACCTGCTCGATGGTGAAGGACGCAGGCATTAGCGCCACCTGCAACAATGCTGTTGTAAGCAACGCTTTGCGCGCCTGCATTTCTGAATGAGTACAAAAGTGATGCTTCTAGGTGATATTCACGAAGCCCTGGCTTTGAAGTCTTCATGGCATTGATATGACCATCCGCAGCTATTTTGCCAGCTGCGCGCATGATGTTGATTTCATGAGCATCTTTAAAAAGACGCATTTCATGAATCATGGCCTCAACATCTTCAATCCTATTTGGTGTGCTTGCGCCTGAGCGTGACATGCCTCTGACTTTTTGTAACCAGCTTTTGAGTTGATTTTGTAGTGGACCTTCACTACCAAGTCTTGCATAAATCGCTGGTTGATCAGCCAAAAAATCCGGCATCAAGTTATCTAATTCATTTTGAGCAAATGCTTGATCAACACCCAATTGACCGGGAGCTGCTTCGGGACCTAAACGCCAACCATCCCAAATCTCGCGTTCTAAATCTTTGGGGCGACAAAAAAGAATGGACTTGCTTGATTTCTTATCCACCATCATCACCAACGTAGCGCCCGGCTCTGCGAACCCTGTTAGGTAGAAAAAATCAGAATCATGACGATAGGGAAAATCACTGTCTCGATTTCTAAAGTGCTCAGGGGCTGTTTCTAAAACCAAGACCCCGCCATTGCTTTTTCCGAGCATGATTTCTGCCAACCGCGCTCTTCGATTAGCGTAGATATCTTTGGGGAAGTTATTCGTTGTCGTCATGATTACTTGTTCAGTTCAGCCAATCTTTCGGGGGTTCCAACATCTGCCCATGGAACGCTTAATAACTCGCCTAAAACTTGATCCTCATTCATGGCCTGTCTGAGTATTGGAGCAAGCTTGGCAACTTCTCCCATCTTAATACTTTTAAACAAATCTTGATGGTAGATGCCAGCACCTGAAAAAGTCAGCTCTGACCCTTGGGAACCCTTGTCTTTTACCAAGGAGCCCTTTAGTTGAAAATCTCCTTGAGGGTTGTGATCAGGGTTCTCAACTAAAAAAAGATAAGCCAAAGTTCTTGGGTGACCATCTCGCAATCTTTGAACAATGCCTTGGATTTTTTCAAATGGAAAGCTTGGACAAAATACATCGCCATTAATGGCAAAAAAGTAATCATCCAGTTTCATCAGACTCATGCCTTGGCGCAAGCCACCCGCAGTTTCTAAAGCCGTGAGTTCTTTGGAAAATTGCACATGCAGATCTGCACGTTTAGATTGATTGATATGTGCAACCACTTGTTCGCCTAACCAGGCGTGATTCACGACCAATTGGCTAAAACCATTTTCCAAAAGACCATCTATGTGCCAGTCAATCAGTTTCTTGCCCTGCACTTCCAGTAGTGGCTTGGGTGTGTGATCGGTCAGGGGGCGCATTCTTTCCCCTCGGCCTGCAGCCAGCACCATGCAAGGAATAGGGGAGAAGCTGGTCATTAAAAGGTTAATCCGTCTGGACGATCAATACCTTCGATGGTATCTAAAAGCTGTAGAAGGGGTTTGAGTGCAATGTATCTTTCGGCAACTTTTCTAGTGTATTTGAAAACCAAGGGGATATCTTTCAAATAACCATCTTTGCCGTCGCGATGGTATAGGCGTGCAAAAATTCCCAAAACCTTTAAATGCCTTTGTAAACCCATCCACTCAAAGTCGCGATAAAAGTCGCCAAATTCCGGAGGTACTGGTAAGCCTGCCTTACGGGCTTGATCCCAGTAGCGGATGAGCCAGTCCATTTGCTCAGGTTCTTCCCATTCAATGTAGGCATCACGATACAAGGATGCCAAGTCATAAGTGATCGGTCCGTAGACGGCATCCTGAAAATCCAAGATCCCTGGATTATTGTCGCTTGTCACCATCAGATTTCTACTGTGAAAATCTCGGTGAACGTAGACCTGAGCTTGGGAGAGGTTGTTTTCTAGAATCAGGTCAAAAATATGGGCTAAATCCGCAGTTTGTTTTGGATTCAGCTCCAAATTGAGGTGTTTATTCACATACCATTCAGTAAATAGGTTCAGTTCACGACTGAGCAAGTCTTTGTCGTACTCCGGAAGAATGCCTGGTTTGCTGGCCAGTTGCATTTGAATCAGGGCTGAATTGGCATCGGCATAGAGTTTTGGTGCAGATTCTGGATTAAGCGCCGAGAGATAGGTTTCATTGCCCAAATCACTTAAAAGCAAAAATCCCTGATCAACGTCTTGTTCTAGAACCAGCGGCACATTGAGCTTGGCTTGGGCAAAAAGCTCAGAAATGGCGATAAAAGGCTTTGTATCCTCGGTTGCTGGTGGGGCATCCATCACTATGAAGCTCTGTGGAGCCCCGTTCTTAAGACCTGTAACCCTGAAATAGCGCCTAAAACTGGCGTCGCTTGATGCCGGGGCCAAGCTTTCGAGAGTTAGTGACCACTTGCTTGCCAGGTTGGCCAGCCAAGAATTTAATTGAGATAAGCGGATATCGGGGTTCATGGGTTCGTATAATAAAAGCACTTAAGTCATATGCCTAAAACTTTTATCGTTCCGAGTGCCATTCTCGATATCAAACGACTCCCATCACTACTCAAAGTGGGAGGTTTTTGTGCTTCTTTTTCTCTGGTTTCAGTGGTTTTGGCCCAAGATGTTTTGCCCAAGGAAGGTCCGCTAAAACTTAAATTAGAGGATCAATTATTGGTCCGACCTCTTGTTCCCGATGATGTGGCGCCGACTTTTACTTCATCCAAGCAATTGGACGGTGTGATGGATCGTCAGATGCGCTTAGAAGGTGATGCTGTCATCAGAAGAAATCGCACGGTGATCAAAGGCGATTTGATTATTTATGACCCTGATACAGATATTGCAGATATTGATGGCAATGCAACTCTCTTAAAAGATTCAACTTCGTTCAAGGGCCCAAAAGCAAAAATCAAAGTTGACGCTCAAGAGGGTTGGATGGATGAACCCGACTATGAGCTAAGAGATATTGGTGGCGGTGGCAAGGCTCGCCGAGTTGAGTTCAAAGAAGATAACGAAATTGAATTTGAAAAATTAACCTACAGTACCTGCCGCCCTGAAAATTTAGATTGGTATTTAACAGCCAGTCGAATGGAAGTTGAGCAAGACACTCAATCGGCCGTTGGAACCAATGGCGTACTTCACTTTTTTAACGTCCCAGTTTTGTACACCCCCGCCTTTTCTTTGCCCACTGGATCTGGGCGTCGCTCAGGATTTTTGTCAGCAACTTACGGTCGGGCAAACAGAGGTGGCGTCAAGGGCTGGGATATTACTCTGCCGTACTACATCAATTTAGCGCCCAATCGAGACATGACTTTGTTCCCAAGATACCTTGAGGGACGTGGTCAACAACTGGGCGTTGAGTATCGCTACTTAGATAGAAACTATTCAGGCATTGTCACAGCCGAGGCCATTGACGATTCTTCTTATGGTCAGCAGCGTTGGGCTTTTGGCTTGAAGCATTCACAAAATATGGCCCCTGGCTTAGTTGGCTATACCGACTTCAATAGAGTGTCTGATGACTTGTATGTTGATCACTTAGGTAAGAGCTTGAATGGCGTGGTCAATCGTCAGTTCAATCAAGAAGTGGGTGCCCGATACGGAGTTGCCGGTTGGAATATCTTGACCAGGGTGCAAAAGTTTCAAACCCTGCAACCAGATCCTACTAGACCAGTTGTTTTACCTTATGACCGCGAACCACAAATTAACGCAAGGTATGCAAGAAATAATTGGAATGGCTTAAATGTTTCCGTTGAGACTGATGCAACTCGTTTTACGTATCAGGGTTTAAGTAATCCGAGTAGAACCTTCAAAGAGGGCAATCGTGCTTACGCTACGACCTCTGTGGCTCGACCATTCATGACGCCTGGTTACTACCTCACACCAAAGTTATCTTTGAGAACCACGCAGTACACAGTGGATCCTTTTCCTGGTCAAGCAGATTTAAGTAAGAATGTGACTCTGCCAACATTTAGCTTGGACTCTGGCATGGTGCTTGAGCGCGATGCTCTGGAGTTAAGTACATTATTCAGTAGAAACATTTTGATGACTCTTGAACCAAGAGCTTTTTATGTTTACACACCATACCGTTACCAAAATGATTTACCTTTGTTTGATACGGCTGAAGCAGGTTTTGGTATCTCTCAAATTTTTAGCGAAAATTCATTTGCAGGTAATGACCGTATTGCTGATAACAACAAGGTGACTTTTGGTCTTACATCAAGAGTCCTGGATGCAGATACCGGTATTGAACGTATGCGCGCCATTGTTGCTCAGCGTGTTGATATGGATGGTCAAAGAGTGGGTTTAACGGCTGAACAAAAACCTTTGAAGAGATCAGATATTTTGGCAGGTTTGTCGACGCGTTTAGCCGGAAACTTTAACTTGGATGGTGTTATTCAATATAACGAGCAGATATCTAAGTTGGTACAGCAAAGCGTAACGGCCAGCTATCGACCTGAGCTCAGAAAATTAATCAATGCCAGCTATAGACGAGTGGTTAACCCAGTAGACACCAGAACAAGTACGGACCAATATGAAGTATCTGGACAGTGGCCAATCACCCGTCAGTGGTACGGTATTGCTCGTTATAACTTTGATTTGATTTCAAACAGGGTTTTGAATCGCGTGGCTGGACTTGAGTACGATGCAGATTGCTGGGCTGTGAGGGTGGTACATCGTCAATTTCAAAACACATCCATACTCTCGACCTCAGAAATCTATATGCAAATTGACTTTAAGGGCTTTTCTAGCGTGGGAAGTAACCCGATTAACTTAATTAGATTTAATATACCTGGGTATGAGCCAATCAGTCCTAACCCAGCACCAATATCACCATTTGAAAGTTACGAATGAAGCTAGCTAATATTATCTTTACTGCCCTTGCTTTGATTCTGTTTAGTGAGATGCCTTCGGCACAAAGTAAAAACAGATCAATCGATGAGGTGGTTGCGGTTGTTGATACGAGCCTAGTGACTAAGTTAGAGCTTGAAAATAGAGTTGCTCAAATTGAAAAACAATTCAAAGCTGCTAATCGAGCTTTACCACCTGCCGATGATTTGAGAGCTCAAGTTTTAGAGCGCTTGGTTTCTGAGCGCATTCAGCAAAGCTTAGCCAATCAAGCTGGAATTAAAGTCAGCGATAAAGATTTGGACAGGATTCTTGGCAACATTGCATCGCAAAGTAAATTATCTGTGCCTGAGTTAAGAGCCAAGATTGAAAAAGAAGGCACTAACTTTAATAAGTACAGAGAAGAGATTCGTAAAGAAGTTCAGGCTGCCAGATTGCGTGAGCGTGAAGTTGATGCCCGCGTGCAAGTCAGTGAAAATGAAATTGATAGTTATATTGCTGAGAAAAACAGAGGCAAATTATTACAAGCAGGCAATGATGAGATTTACTTTGCTCAACTGTTGATTGCTTTGCCGGCGAATGCCAGCGAGTCTGATATTGCTGCAGCAAGAAGTAAGGCCGAGGATGTTTTAAAGCAAGCAAGCGTTGAAAAAGATTTTTTAGCATACGGAAAGAAGCTTGCTTTACCGGGCTCTGGGATTCGTGTGGAGGATCTTGGCTATAGAACCTTGGATCGTTTGCCACAGTTATTTGTAGATGGCGCTCAAGGTGTTGGCTCAAATCAAATGATTCCACGCGTTTTGCAAAGTGGCGCCGGTTTTCATGTGATCAAAGTGATTGATAGAAAAGGCGCATTAGCAGCAAATGTGCAAAACATTGTTGTGACACAAACTCAAGCTCGTCATATTCTTTTAAGACATCGTCCGGGCGTTACAGATCTAGAGGCTCAGCGTCGCTTGAACGGATTTAGAGATCAAATCAAAGTGAAGCCATCTGATTTTGCTGAATTAGCAAAAAAACATTCCGAGGATGGCTCAGCACCCAACGGTGGTAATTTGGGTTGGATGTCCCCTGGTGAGCTGGTGCCTGAATTTGAACAGGCTATGAATCAATTAAACCTCAATGAGGTCAGCGATCCAGTGAGAACTGAATTTGGTTGGCACTTGATTCAAGTCGTTGAAAGACGTCAAGCGCAGCTATCTGCCGATAAGCAACGTGATTTCGCCAGAGCCTCGATCAGGGAAAAGAAGTTAGATCAAGCTTATCAAGATTGGCTTCGTCAAATCAGAGATAACGCAACTGTAGAAATACGCCGCTCTAACTAAATATGATTCATATTGCCCTGACAACTGGCGAGCCTGCTGGCATTGGCCCAGAAATCAGCCAAAAGGCTGCTCAGGAGTTTTTAGCGAATCACCCTGATGTCAGCATTCATTTAATTGCTGACCAGTCTCTGGTTGGTCAAGTGGGTCAGTCAAGACATGAGCGACTATTCGTGAAGCATTGCGACTTGGCTGATCAAGTCATCCCTGGGCAGTTGAATGTTTTGAATGCTCCTTATGTAATCAAAACCCTGGATGTTGCAATCCATGGTTGCTTGACTGGTGAGTACCAAGCAATGGTCACTGCACCGGTTCAAAAAAGTGTTATTTCTGATTCTGGTCTTAAGTTCAGTGGACATACTGAGTACCTTGCTGAAAAATGCAATGCTGACTTGGTTGTGATGATGCTTTGTGGCAAACCTATTTTTGAATCCAAGCTACTGCCTGATCAGTTAAGGGTGGCATTGGCCACCACGCATATTCCTTTGCAAAAAGTATCTGCCGCTATCACAACAGAATTGATTGAAAAAACCATTGAAATTATTTGGCAAGACCTTAAACATAAGTTTGGTATCAAAGACCCATCGATTTATGTCACTGGCCTAAATCCTCATGCGGGTGAGTCTGGTCACATGGGTCTTGAGGATAGAGATGTGATTGCTCCAGCCATTGAGCGCATGAAACAAAAAAATTACCGCGTATCTGGCCCGTATCCTGGTGACACTATTTTCAGTCCTGATAAGTTAAAAAGTGCTGATGTTATTTTGGCGATGTATCACGATCAGGGATTAGCCCCTTTTAAATTTGCCACATTTGGTAAAGGTGTGAATGTTACTTTGGGTTTACCAATCATTCGCACTTCTGTGGATCATGGCACTGCCTTGGGGGTTGCAGGAAAAGGCAAGGCTGACTCAAGCAGCATGTTGGCCGCTCTGGATGTCGCTTATCAAATGGTAAAGGCCAAGGTTTCTTAGTGGCACATCAGGCTCGTAAACGCTTTGGGCAGCACTTTTTGGTTGATAGCGGGATGATTCATCTGATCATCAAAGCCATTGACCCACAAGCACAAGATGCGCTGATTGAGATTGGCCCTGGGTTGGGTGCCATGACAAAACCATTGCTGAATTATGTGGACTCGATGTCAGTGGTTGAGTTGGACAGAGATTTGGTTAAGTTTTGGAAAGATCAAGCAATTCAGAAGCTAGAAGTTCATGAATCTGATGCCTTGAAGTTTGACTTCCAAGCATGGGCCAAAGAACAAAAGGCTTGGCTTTCAAAAAATGCCCCTGAAGCTCGGGTCAAAATCGTGGGCAATCTTCCCTACAATATTTCTTCACCTTTGCTTTTTCATTTGATGTCTGCGGTTGCAGATGTTGATGAGCAGGTTTTCATGTTGCAAGCAGAAGTGGTGGAGCGCATGGCAGCCCAGCATGGCGATTCAGAATATGGGCGACTGTCAGTCATGTTGCAGTCAAAGTATCACATGGAGAATGTTCTAGATGTTCCCCCTGAATGCTTTGATCCACCACCCAAGGTCAATTCTGCGATTGTCAAAATGATTCCACGACAAGACATCAATTTGACTGCTAAGGAGTATGAATCTCTGGAACGAATTGTTTCCATGGCTTTTGCGCAAAGACGAAAAGTATTAAGAAATAATCTTGCCAGTGTCAAAGATATCTTGAGGCTAAGTGATGATGTTTTAGGGCTGCGTGCCCAAGATATATCGGTTGAAGACTACATCAGCTGGGCTCGCCAGCTGGCGAATTAAGCAAGCAATTATTTGTTTTTATAAGCTGGCGCATCAATCACGCGCATTTCAGCTTCAATCCAAGTCTCAGTCTGTTGATGTAGTTCTTCAGCTGATTTATTCTCAGAAGTAATGGCTGGTCCAATTGAGACAGTGATTTTTCCTGGATGCTTGAGAAAGCTATTTCTTGGCCATACATGTCCTGCATTGTGCGCCACAGGAATGACCCATGCTTTGGTGGCACTTGCCAATCGAGCTCCACCTTTACGATAGTTGGTGTTCGCCCCTGGTTTTGTCCTGGTACCTTCAGGGAAGATAATGATCCAAAGACCTTGACCCAAATATTTCTTACCCTGACTTGCAATCGATTGTGACGCTGCTGATGTCTTAGAGCGATTAATATGAATCATGCGCAGCAAGGCCAAAGCCCAGCCAAAGAATGGAATCCAAAGCAGTTCACGCTTAAACACAAAACATAATTGCTTTGGAAATAGAGCCATAAAAGCAATGGTTTCCCAAGCTGATTGATGCTTGGATAAGATGATCGCTGGTTGATCTAATAAGGCATTCATGTTTTCCATGCCTTTGATCTCATACTCAATGTGGCAGATGACTTTTACCAAGTGAGTGATGGTGATGTTCCAACCTTTTACAAACTCATAGCGTGTTGAGGCATTCACGATTGGGAATATGATCAGGCATGCCACTGCATACACAGGCGTGATGATCAGCAAGGCAATGAAAAAGATCAGCGACCTAGCAAAAATCATGTGCGTCCAATGAAGTGATTAACAAAGGTCATTAAATCTTGATGAATTGCGGTGTAGGGTGGTAGTTCGCCACTGGCACGAGCTTTTTCACCTTTGCCGGTTAACACCAGATGTGGCTCAGCTCCAACACTCACCCCTGCAACCAAGTCTCTCACGCTATCACCAACGATGGGAACACCTTTGACGGGGACACCGTAACGCTGTGAAATTTGTTCAATCATGCCTGGTAGAGGTTTTCTACAGCGACAGCCATCAGCATCTGTGTGTGGGCAAAAGAAAATGGCATCAACATGGCCGCCTACTTTTGCCAAGAGACGATGAAATTTCATATGAATGGCATTTAAGGTGTCCATGTCATAGAGTCCACGACCAATGCCAGATTGATTGGTTGCAACTGCTATGTGATATCCAGCTTGATTGAGCTTTGCAATCGCCTCTAGGCTGCCTGGTATTGGCTGCCATTCGTCTGGTGACTTGATATAGTGATCGCTGTCATGATTGATGACGCCATCTCTATCCAAGATGACCAGTTTCGAGTGATTGAGCTTTTGAGGCATATCAGCTGGCTAATTTACCAATGTCGGCAACTTGGTTCATGAGGCCATGCATTTTTGCTAATAAGGCCAAGCGGTTGTCTCTTAGTTTGGTGTCAGGATCCATCACCATGACATCATTGAAGAAATTATCAACTTCTGCGCGAAGGGTGGCAAACGCTTGGAGTGCTTCGGTGAACTGACCATTTTTAAAGGACTGATTCACCTGAGGAAGAATTTGATCCAAAGCCTTGGCCAAAGACTTCTCTGCATCTAAAGTGAGCAAATTGTTATCAACGCCGGCAGGTATCGGGAAATCAACCTTCTTAAGAATGTTACCAATGCGCTTATTTGCGGCAGCCAAGGCTGTTGATTCGTCCAAAGCGCTGAACAATCTCACAGCTTTGAGTCTTTCAAGAACATCACCAAAAACAACTGGTAGCTGACTAACAACAGATTCAACCTCATTGGTTGAATAATTCTTGCCATCCCACTGCTGGTCTTTGAGGTAAGCTCTTAAACGATCCAAAATAAAACCATGAATCACATCAACGGAAGAATTTTGATGAACTTCTGCTTGTGAGAATTGTTGAATCGTTGCTTGAAGCACCTCTCGGATATTCAGAGGCAATTTCTTCTCTAAAAGAATTCTGCAAATACCAAGCGCATGACGACGCAGTGCGAAGGGATCTTTTTCACCCGTAGGAGCTAAACCAATGCCCCAGATCCCCACCAGAGTTTCTAGCTTGTCTGCTAAAGCTAAGATGGTGCCTGTATCAGTCACTGGCAAGGCATCTCCTGCAAACCTTGGTGCATAGTGCTCCATACAGGCTGCTGCCACATCAGGATGCTCTTTGTCATTCAGGGCGTAATAGCGACCCATGATGCCTTGAAGCTCTGGGAATTCACCCACCATGTCGGTCAATAAGTCAGCTTTTGCGAGTTGCGCTGCGCGCACTGCCAGTTTGACGTCAATCGAGCTTTGATGCTTTTTGAGTTCCTTGCCGATCACTTCAGCAATTTTGGCAACTCTTTCAGTTCTTTCTAATTGAGTACCCAATTTATTGTGATACACCACCTTCGAGAGAAGGGCGGTCCGCTCGAACAAGGTTTTTTTGCGGTCTTGCTCGTAAAAGAATTTTGCATCCGCTAAGCGAGGTCTCACAACACGCTCGTTACCAGAGATGATGGCTTCGGGAGTTGATGTTTCAATGTTCGACACAATCAAAAATTGGTTGACCAGCTTACCGTTTTTATCGGTCATCGCAAAGTACTTTTGATTGGTCTGCATGGTGAGAATCAAGCACTCTTGAGGAACTTCTAAGAATTCTTTTTCAAACTCGCAGGTGTAAACAACTGGCCACTCGACCAAGGAGCACACTTCTTCTAGTAAAGACTCAGGCATCAGCACTGAATGACCATTAGAGGCTTTGAGTAAGGATTCGCGAATCTTTTCAAGGCGATGGTTATAACTAGCGATCACTTTGCCAGAAGTTTCTAAAGTTTTAGCGTATTCATCAGCATGCTTGATGGTCAATGTGCCATTTGATAAAAAGCGATGACCCAGAGTGGTGTTGTGAGCTTTCAAGCCCAGAGCTTCAATATTGATGATCTCTGTGCCATGCATCGCGACCAAGCCATGAGCAGGTCGAACAAATTCAACATCTTTGACTTGCGCTGTTCCTGGTGCGATTTGATAGCGCATCAATTTAGGAATTGGTAACTTACTGATGGCTTGTTCTAAAGCCGCTTGCAATCCTGCCGCCAAGGTTTGGCCAGTGACTTCAACGTTCAAGTAAAAAGTTTCTGACTTGTCACTACCCTGTCTTTCTAATTGATTTAAGTTGATGTCGGGATGACCTAAAGCGGCAAGCTTCTTTAACAAAGGTGCCGTTGCTTTTCCCTCAGCGTCAAGTGCAATCGCTACTGGCAGTAATTTTTCTTTGACTTGGCGATTGGGTGCTTTTGCTAAAACATCTGCTAGGTGAACAGCCAGTCTGCGAGGTGTGGCGTAGCTGGTGGTCACATTTGATGAACCCAGTAAACCTTGGGCATTTAAAGACTCTTCAATGTTTTCAGAAAAACTCTGACCAAACTTTTTTAAAGCTTTGGGCGGAAGCTCTTCTGTGAATAGTTCAATGATCAATGGAGTGCAGCTCATTTTGCACCTCCCGCTTGAGTTATCGCTTGACACATTGGGAACCCCAGCTTTTCTCTGGATTCGAAATAAGCCTGCGCCACGCTGCGAGATAAATTACGAATGCGTCCAATGTAAGCCGCACGCTCTGTGACTGAAATTGCGCCGCGAGCATCTAATAAATTGAATGTGTGGGCTGCCTTTAAAACCATTTCATAAGCTGGTAGTGCCAAAGGAATTTCCATCAAACGCTTGGCTTCACCTTCATAATTCGTGAACTGCTGAAATAACAAATCTGCATTTGAGTATTCAAAGTTATAGGTTGATTGCTCAACTTCATTCTGATGGTAGACATCACCATAGCTCACACCTTCGGTCCACACCAAGTCATAAACGTTTTCAACTTTTTGTAAATACATGGCCAAACGTTCTAAGCCATAAGTGATTTCACCCAAAATTGGTTTGCAGTCGATACCGCCCACTTGTTGGAAGTAAGTGAACTGTGTGACTTCCATGCCATTGAGCCAAACTTCCCAACCAAGACCCCAAGCACCCAGGGTTGGATTTTCCCAATCATCTTCAACAAAACGGATGTCATTTTGTTTTAGATCCAAGCCTAAAGCTTCTAAGCTGCCAAGATACAAATCTAGAATATTTTCAGGGGCTGGCTTTAAAACTACTTGGTATTGGTAGTAGTGCTGTAAACGATTGGGATTTTCACCATAGCGACCATCTTTAGGGCGGCGAGATGGTTGCACATAAGCAGCCTTCCATGGTTCTGGACCAATGGCTCTTAAAAATGTCGCTGTGTGTGATGTGCCGGCTCCAACCTCAAGGTCTACAGGCTGAAGAAGGGCGCAACCTTGTTGGTCCCAGTAATTTTGAAGGGTAAGAATAACTTGCTGAAAGGTAAGCATATGATAGGTTTCCTGAACCCGCTGATTTTACCTTTCTTGCGACCACCTGACCTTATTTTTTGTTCTGATACCAGGCAAATGCTAGGAAAAGGCCGCTGATGATCAAAATCGGTAAATCTCCCAACCAAACATAGGGTGTTTTACCTGAGTAAGCTTGAACGCTGGTTTTGAGAGTGGCTTGCTGATATTTCGGCAGCTCGTGAACAACCTGACCTTGAGGGTTGATCACCGCGGTGACACCGGTGTTCGTTGCTCTTAAAGTCGGAATACCCGTTTCAATCGATCTTAGGCGAGCTAATCTGAGTTGTTGTTCGGGGGCTTGGCTTTCTCCAAACCAGGCCAGATTTGTTAAGTTGATCCATAAATTATGTTCAAGCGAAGAGATTCTTTGTCTTTTGGCCAGCTCATCACCAAAAACGTCTTCATAGCAAATCATCAAACCAATCGCAATTTGGTCTGTGCCTTGCTCAAGAATAAAAGGTGTTTGCGTGAGCGAGCCACGCTCAAAGTTACCCAGTGGCACTTTGAATAAATCCACAAACCATTGAAAGCCCCATGGGATGAATTCACCAAACGGAACCAAATGACTTTTATCGTATTGATAAATCAAGTTACCTTGATTTAAGCCAATTGCAGAATTGGTTGGTAAGCCAGATTGGCCAGCACTCACCACACCAAGAATCACATTCTTTTTGGCAGTATTTGGTTTTATGTCTGATATGAGTTCTTGTGAAATGAACTTGAGTGGCACGGGGAATGCTGTTTCCGGAGCAACAACCAAATGACTATCACTGCTTTTAATCGCATTTGAATAAAAATTAATTTGTTGTTGTAGGTATTCGGGATCGAATTTAAGGGATTGCTCAAAATTTCCTTGAACCAAGGCTACATCAATTGGTCGGCCAATTGGTTCGGTGAAGGAGATCAAACCCAAAGCATGGCTGGCTGAAATGATGGTGATAGATGCAACAAACTTGGTGAATAAGTTATGTTTACCTTGGCTGAGATAGGCTGCCAAACCAACACAAAACCATGCACAAGCCAAACCACCAAAAATAGTGGCCCAGGCAAAGAATGGACCATCAACTTGAGATTCGGCGAGACCCGCCCAAGGGAAGCCCGTGAATAATTGTCCCCTGGCCCATTCCATGATGGCCCAAGAGCTGGCCAGCCCCAATACTCTGGCGGCAGAGGAGTGAAATTGGTGAACCAGCTTGATTGCAATTGCTGGAAATAATGCCAGGTATGCTGAAAGTGCAATCACAGCAAGAACAGAAATCGGCGCAGCGATTTTGCCTACGTGATGCAGGCTGACAAAAATCCACCAAAGAGCGTTGCAGAAATATCCTAAGCCAAATAGCCAGGAATAAAAGAAAGCCCTTTGTTCTTTAAAAATAAAATGAATATAAAGGGCCAAACCAAGGATGAAGAACCAGCCACCATAAGGTAACTCAATCAACCAAGCGCAGATACTTCCTAGTAAGAAAAAAAGTAAGGCTTTAATCAATTTCTAATTTAGTGGCTAATAAAACATGCACTTGTCTAGCATCGGCCCTTTGAACCTCAAAGAGGATCTTTCCAATCGTGATGGATTCACCTTTGTGAGGCACCCTGCCTAAATTTCTGAGAATAAATCCAGCGAGGGTGTCATTGTCTTCGTCTGCGAAGTTGGTGCCTAGAGCTTCGTTGACTTGCTCTAATTCAGTGATGCCGCGGATTCTGAACTCTTTTTCACTGACATTGATGATGTTGTCTTCAATGTCATCAGTGTCATGTTCATCTTCAATATCACCAACAATTTGTTCTAGCACGTCTTCAATCGTCACCAAGCCTGCAACACCACCGTATTCATCCACAACAATGGCGATGTGATTGCGGTGCTCTCTAAAGTCTTTTAGAAGAATACTCAAGCGTTTTGATTCAGGAATAAATACGGCAGGTCTTAACCAATCACGCAACTGAAAATCTTCTTCTTGAGAATGACGCAATAAATCTTTTGCAAGCAAGATGCCAATCACGTTATCGCGATTGTTTTCGTAAACGGGGAAGCGTGAGTGAGCGGCTCTGATGACTTCTGCAATGGTGTCTTCAACTGATTCGTTGATATCGATCCAGTCAATTTGAGCCCTGGGAATCAAGATGTCTCTGGCTGAGAGTTCGCTGACCTGAAACACACCCTCAATCATGGCCAATGCGTCTGCATCGATGAGGCCTTCTGCTTGAGCTTCTTTGAGAGTTTCTAGTAACTCACGGCGTTGCTCTGATGGCGAAGAGGGGCTTGGCGTCAGTAAATCACTGATGCGCTCTAAGAGGCTTTTCGACTCGGGTTCAGTTGTCATAATGGGTAAGAATAACTGATTTATTTAAATTCAGCAGTAAGGGTTTGCCTGTTTAAGACTTTTTAATATATTAACTTCAAGCTCTTCCATCGCTTCAGCCTCAATTTCATCTTCATGATCAAAACCTTGGGCATGAAGGGTGCCATGAACCACTAAATGAATCAAATGTTGCTCAATTGATTTTTTTTGAGCCAAAGCTTCTTTTTTGAGTACTGGCAAGCAAATAACTAAATCAGCATTCAGGGCATTACTAGTAGGGTCAATGTCGTAGGGAAAAGTCAGGATATTGGTGGCGTAATCTTTGTGCCGATACGTTGAATTAAGCTTTTTGCTCTCAGCATTTCCAACAAATCTAACAGTCATGCTGGCATCTTGTTGCAAAGCCTTTTTGATCCAGTTGCCAATTTTTCTTTTGTTGATCAGTGGCGACCAAGTTTGCTCAAGGGAGTCGCTTGCAAATTGAATATCAAGCTTTAGCTTAAATGCTCGGCCCATTTTTAATTCATTCCTGAATCATCAATTCGCCACGTAAAGAATGAGGCATGGCTTCAGTGAATTTCACAGGCATTAATTTACCAATCAGGCGCTTGGCTTGATCTGATCCTGCATTGATTAATGCGACTCGACCATTTTCTGTCCGGCATTGCAGATGAATCCCGTCACGCGCCATGCTTTCAACCATGGCAAGTTCAGTTTTACCCACCATGTTTTGGTTGATTTCTAAAACATGCTGATCGATTTGAGACACCAATCTTTTGAGACGGTCATTTTTAACTGCCAATGGGACATCATCCACCAGATTGGCGGCAGGAGTTCCAGGTCTCTCGCTGTAAGTAAAGCAATAGCTGTTATCAAATTTAACTTCTTTGACCAACTTCATCAGTTGCTCAAAATCTTCTTCTGTCTCTCCTGGGAAGCCAACAATGAAGTCACTTGAAATAGCAATGCCAGGGCGCACGGCCTTCATCTTTTTGATGATGCTTTTATATTCCAAAATGGTGTAGCCACGTTTCATATTGGCTAGAACTCTGTCTGAGCCATGCTGAACCGGTAAATGCAGCTGACTCACAAGCTTGGGAATCTTTGCATAGGCGTCAATCAAGCGTTGTGTGAACTCTTTAGGATGACTGGTCGTGAAACGAATTCGTTCTACGCCTGGTATTTCTGCCACATATTCCAAAAGCATCGCGAAATCAGCGATCTCAGTTGAGCCAGCGATGCTACCTCTGTAGGCATTGACGTTCTGACCCAATAGCTGAATCTCTTGAACGCCTTGCTGCGCCAAACCGGCTACTTCAGTTAGAACGTCTTCAAAAGGTCTAGAAACTTCTTCGCCTCTTGTGTAGGGGACTACGCAATAGCTGCAATATTTAGAGCAGCCTTCCATGATCGATACATAGGCTGCGCCACCTTCAACTTTGGCGGGAGGTAAGTTATCAAATTTTTCAATTTCTGGAAAACTGATGTCTACCTGAGGTAACCCACTTGAATGTCTTGCTTTGATCAATTCCGGGAGTCTGTGCAAAGTTTGCGGACCAAAAACAAGGTCAACATAGGGAGCACGGTTAACAATGTGCTTGCCCTCTTGGCTAGCAACGCAGCCGCCAACACCAATCATTAGCTCAGGTCGCTTAATCTTTAATTCACGTAGTCGGCCCAAATCAGAGAAAACTTTTTCTTGGGCCTTTTCGCGAACCGAGCAAGTATTTAATAGGATTAAATCCGCATCTTCTGGCGTATCAGTTTTTATCATGCCATCGTGATGGTGAAGCACGTCCACCATCTTGTCAGAATCATATTCATTCATCTGACAACCGAAGGTCTTGATATAAACTTTTTTCATTAATTAAATGAACTGAAACGCAATGATTGCCACGATGGTTGGCGGTAAAGCTGCCAAGAATAGCCAAAGAGGTGAAACGCTACCATCAGGGAAGTGCTCACGAAGAATTGACATGCCCGCAGGATTAGGTGCGTTTGCAATCACGGTCAAGCCACCGCCAGTAATCGCGCCCGCCACTAGGGCGTACTTAAACTCTTCGCTTGTACCCTCAACCAATGATCCTAAGTAAGTGAGAGCAGCATTGTCAGTGATGGCAGTCAATGCAGTTGCACCGTAGTAAACAACGGTAGTACTCATATTTTCCAAAATGGGTTGGAGCCACCATTGCTGCATACCGCCAAGCACCACTAAACCTGCCAAGAAGAATGCAACCATCAAAGCCTCTTTTAGTAGCAAAGGATTCTGATATTTAGCGTAAGCGTGTGTGTAGCCCATGAAGAAAAGTAGAAGACCCATGAACACCACTGGGTGATGAGCAAAGATCACAATGCCTGCCAA